>Ga0153928_1001541_pt1 | contig 10155 bp, 8 predicted proteins | sample TSNJ012MetaG_FD_106656 | JGI IMG/M metagenome (GOLD analysis project Ga0153928, IMG submission 106656) | Attine ant fungus gardens microbial communities from New Jersey, USA - TSNJ012 MetaG | ecosystem: Host-associated > Fungi > Mycelium > Unclassified | place: USA: New Jersey, Wharton State... | reverse complement strand
GTCCGGCTCGACTTCAGCTTTCCGCAGATACTCGAGGCCCGCAGAACGTCGTAATGCCACATCGTGGGGAACGCAAAACGCGTCCAGGCGCGATCGATGACTGCGCCGTTCGAAAGCCGTCGCATCAGGCGCCGCTTCAGAAGATACTCGTGCGCTCTGCAGCGCGCGCCCGCGATTTCCGTCGCGGCACCCCAACGGCGTTCGTACTCGAGCAGCCCTTCGAGGACGCGGATCGTGGAATGGAACGACGAGCGCGTGCTCGGCGGCGCGTCACAGTTCCAGCCGCCGTCGGCTAGTTGCTCCGCTAAGAGTCGCTCGACGATGCGGTCGCAGCGCACGCCAAAGTAGCTCCCGAAGGCAAGGATCGCGCCGTTGATGCACGCCTCGGTTTCGCCCTCGAAATAAGCACGGTCGCCGAGCCGCTTCCACCTCAGATGTGTCTTTACGCGTTCGACTGCGCGACGGGCCGGATCGCTCGAGGGCTCCAGGCCCATCTCGCGCAAGAGCGCCAGCGCGTCCATCGTGATCATCCAGCCCTCATCGTTGGGGCCGCCCCAGGAACCTTGCGGCGACTGGCGATCGAGCAGTGCTCGCCCCCAGCCCTCGTTTGCGATGCGCGATCGCTCTGCTGCGACGACTGGCGCGGGCTCGCGCGTGAGATCGCGCATGACCTGCCAGCGAATCGCCGGGTCTCCGTCCAAAAGCCACCGGATGACGCTCGTCTCGCTCATACGCGTGAACGGATCGATTAGCTCTCAATCCGCGCCGCAGCGATGAGGCCGTCGCGCACTCGATAGGTTACGGTCGCCTCGACCACCCGCCCATCGGCGAATCCGGAGGCGCGCTCGCGATCGGTGACGACGGCGCCGTTGACGTCGCGCTCGACGATCTCGGCGTGAACTGCAGGGTTCGCTGAAAATACGTTGCTGTAGGCAGATTCGATCGCCGCGCGCGACCGTATCGCGGGGCCGGTGCGATGGACGACGGCGTCGGCGGCGTACGTCTCCGCGAAGATGCGCGCATCGTGATGATTGTAGGCGTTGACTTGCCGCTGAACGATCTGCTCCGGGCCCTCGCTTAGAATCGCCTTTGCATCGAAAGCGCGGCCGTCGCTGACGACGGTGCGCACGTCGGCAATGGCGCCGATATCGGCGAGCGGATCGGCGCCGAGAAGAACGATATCCGCGAGCTTTCCCCGCGCGATCGAGCCGAGTTCGTCGCCGCGTCCCATCATCGCTGCACCGCCGCGCGTGGCCGTGAGCAGCACCTCTTTGGGGGAGAGACCGCTCGCGACCATATGCACGGCTTCATTGTAAAAGGAAGAGGCGTGTTGGGTTCCGATGTTGCCGGCGTCGGTGCCGGCGGCGATCGTGATGCCGGCATCGTGAACCCGCTTGAGATTGCGCATCGCGGCGTGCGGAAGTTCTGGAACTCGCAGCTTGCGGATTCGCTCGAGGTTGGCCGGCGGCAGCGCGGTCTCGACGTCGGAGATATTGAAGAGCGTGCCGACGACGTCAGGATTGGCTACTCGCAGATCGAATTGGGTGAGATTCGGCGATCCCGCGAAAGCGTAGCCGTAGTTTCCGACGACCATCAGAGTCGGAGAGTAAATGACGTTGCGCGTCCGGACGAGCTCGAGAAAACGGTCGTCCACGTCGGTATCGAAGACGCTGTGCGCGAGGATGTCGGTTCCCGACTCGACCGCCAACGTTGCCGTCTCCAGCTCGGTGGCATGAATGACGACCCGCGCTCCGCGCGAGTGAGCGTACTCGATCGCCGCGCGGGCAACCGGTTGGAATGCAATCGCCGGATGTTCGGGCGTCACGATCCACCAAAACTTCACGAAATCGGTCTGCGCGGCCAACTCGCGTTCGATCAGCGTGCGGGCGGCCTCGATCGTGTCGATCTTGACGATCGGCGGATCGTTATAGGGATCGAGTATTTCGCGGGAGACGCTCGAGATGAGTGGTCCGGCGACCATAACGCGCGGGCTCACCGGGCTGCGCCGGGCGATCGAGCGCACGTCGTAGTTCCAAAACGGGCCGCCGACATCCACGACCGAGGTGATCCCGGCGCGCAGATAGCGCGCGAACGTGTCGAGAAGATTATCGCGGATCCAGGTCAGCTCGTCGGTGTACGGCCGCACCGAACGCAAATCGATGGCGTCGGGTCGCGTGTAGAGGCCGCCGCTCTGGAAGAAGTGCACGTGACTGTCGATCAGCCCGGGAATCGCCCACGTTCCCGCCGCTTCGATGCGCAGGGCCGAATCGGGAACCGTCGCGCCTTCGCCCCCGCTCACTCGTTCGATGCGGTTGCCGGCGATCAATATCGTTGCATTCGGAAGCGGCGTGAGATCATCACCGGTTAACGCCGTCGTTCCGACGATTGCCGTCAAGCGATCTCCCTCGTTGAGCGCACGCGCTCGCGGGGTGGCGCTTTGCGAGGGCATGATCGGTATCGCCGCGAGTCCGGCGATCGCCGCGAGCGCTTCGCCTCGGGTGAGCGCGCCGCCGAGTGGTTCGGCGAAGAGGCACATGACGACGGAGGTACCGTCTTGCCGGCGGCCGGCCCTGTTTACGGCGGCGCGATCGCTTCGCAGAAGCTCGTAAGATCGATGTTTCCCCCGGAGACGAGCGCGACGATCGGGCCGTCGCCGGCCTTTCCGCTTAACGCCGCGGCGACGGACAGCGCGCCCGCGCCTTCGGCGATCACGCGCGTTCGCTCGGCGAGCACGCGCATCGCGTGCCGGGTTTCATCGAGCGTTACGACGATCGAGCCGTCCACGAGTCCGCGCATGCGCTCCCACATTCGCGGGAAGATGCTCTTGCCGCCCGCGCCGTCCACGAATGTCGGGCGCCAGCCTTCGAATGGGGAGGGCCTCCCAAGTTCGAGCGAGCGCGCGTAGGGCGCCGCCGTTTCGGGCTCCGCGACGAAGACACGCACGTCCGGCTTCTTAGCGCGTATCGCCGACGCGACGCCCGTGACGAGTCCCCCGCCGCCCAGTGCGGTTATGACCGTTGCGACGTCCGGGAGATCTTCGAGAATCTCTAGCCCGGCGCTCGCATTGCCCGCGATGAAATGATCGTCATCGAACGGATGAACGAACGTTCCCTCGATACCGGGGAACGTTCGGCGCTCGAGCCCTTCCCAACAAGCATCCCACGAAGCCTTGACGACGTGTGCCCCAAGCGCGCGCATGCGTGCGATCTTCGTCTCCGGCGCGAGGTCGATCGCGACGACGGTGCACGGCACGCCGGCCTGACGCGCCGCGTAGGCGACACCTTGGCCGGCGTTGCCCGCGCTGATCGTCCAGACGCCGAGCTTGCGTTTTTTGGGATCGAGCCTCGCGACGGCGTTGGCGGCGCCGCGCAGTTTGAACGAGTTGATCGGCTGGAGATTCTCCAGCTTCAGGAAGATCCGCGGCTGCGTCGTTCCTTGCAGCTCGACCAGTGGCGTGCGCAGAATCGTAGCCGCGATTCGCTCTCGCGCAGCCTCGATCTCCTCAATGGTTATCGGTGAAACCATCTTAGCGCGCCGGGGGCATCGCGCCGGGCGCGAGCGTATTGGCGAGATCGCGCAAGAGCGCGACGGCCCCGAGCCCGGCGTCGCCTTTCGCGTCGTAAGCCTCGGGTGCGTTGGTCGCTTCAACCGCGATCGTGAGCTTAAGGTCTGGCAAATAGCCGACCGCCCCAGAGGCGCCGGCGAAGCCGAGCGTCTGCGTGATCCAGTGACCCGTGTTGATTACCCCGAGTCCATAGTTGAAGGTCGCAGTGTTGGCCATGCACGCTGGGCAGCCGGCTTGAGCGTGACCGAAACCGGCGAGACTGGGCGAGATCTGCGCGGCCGACGATGCCGCCGAGAGCAGCTTCCCCGACGCGACCGCCTCGATCGAGCGGCTGAGGTCGGTGACGTCCGTCGTTTCAACGGCACCCTCAATCGTCGTCCAAGACGGATTCCAGAACGTACCCTCTTCAAAGAAGGGGACGCTGGGCTTGATTCCCAGCGCCTCACGGCGCTCGGAAGTGAATCCGTGAAGGACCGGTTCCGGGATTTGGGGTGTTGTAAAGGCCGCCGTTTGAGTGAGGCCCATCGGCTCCAAAACGTAGCGCGACAGCGCGTCGGCAAGCGGCATGCCGGTAATTTTTTCGAGCACCCTTCCGAGAATTACGTAGTTTGTATGGGAGTAGCCCCAGTTCGTGCCGGGGTCGAACTGCATAGGCTTTGAGACGCCGATTTGGATCAGCTCTTCGGGCGTCCATTGGCGAAACGGATTCTGGTACAGGCCGTTCACCACTTCGGGCTGATAAACGTAATCGGCGTAGCCCGACGTCATCTGCGCGAGGTTCCGCAGCGTGATCCGATCCGCGTTGGGGAGATCGGGGAAGTAGGCGGAGAGTTTTGTCTCGAGCGTTACTTTCTTTTGGTCGACGAACTCCAGCAAAAGCGTGGCCATATACGTAAAGGCAAGCGCGCCGTTTCGGAAGTGCATATCGGGGGTTGCCGGAACGCCGGTCATCGATTCGCCGAACGCGCGGGTCGCGACGTCGCTTCCGTTGGAGCGAACCTGGACGATCGCAGCCCTCAAATGGTTCGCCGCCATGTCGTTACGAACGACGCTCTCGATCGTCGCCGGTGACGGAGTGTCAGCCGAAGCAATGCCGGCGAGGAGCGCGACGTAGGCCAAGAGCGTGGCAGCGAATACGGCGAGGCCGCGAGCTAAGCGGGGCGACGAATGCATCGAGTTCTACCTCCGCCGCTGCGGTTCGCAGGCGGCTTCTAGCCCCCTGCAGACTTAATCGGCTACTGTATCGCCACCCGCATCGTCGAGCTGCCGCTAATCGGAATCCGATTGGGAATACCCGGATAGTTAAGCAGCGAAGTAAAGACGCCCGTGATCTGCACCTGGACGTAATAGATAGTATTTTGCGGCGGGCCCGATCCCCACGGCGTCGCACACGTGCTCGGCGCCGTCCCCCCGACTGCGCAGAGTTGATTGACGGTGATCTTCCCGCCCGAGGTTGTCCAATTCGATAGATTCGCGCCGTCCTGAACCGCTGCGCTCGTGATGCCTGCGTTGTCGTAAGCGGTCAAAAGGTTTTGCGCACCATACTGGGCGCCGGCGCGCGCGGCGTTTGCAGCGAGAATCGAGAAGTACTCGAATCGGCCGATTTCGATTAGACCGACGATCAAGAACGCTAACACGGGCAACGCGAATGCTAACTCGACCAAGCTCGAACCCGAACAGGAGCGAAGAAACCTCCTCATTGCGCGAGCACCGCTCGCTTTATCAGCGATTGCCCATTCGACGGACCGGGGAGCGACAGCGTAGCGTTTACCAACAGTTCCTCGTTGGCGAAGACCAAGACGACGTACTTTCCGAAGGTAATGTTCGCCTGCCCGAGGATCTCGGCCGTCGAACTAGGCGCGTAGACCAAACCCGCGAGGCTCAAGCTCGCCGATGCATTGAACGCGACCGGCTTACTGTTTGCCGGGCTCTGATAAAGGAGTACGCCGGCATAGTTTCCAGTCGTCGGTGGGGCCAGTAGCGCGACGCTCCCATTGAGCCCGACCGGACCGCCCGTTTGCGTAACGTACATCGTAATGCCGTCGCCGGTCAGCACGCCGGTATTATTGACCGGACCCTCAAAAACGTAAACACCCGGCTGCATGTTGACGATCCCGACAGCGTTCTCGAAATCGGTGTAACACCCCGGGCCAACGCTAACCGGCAGTATCGACGTATTGACGAAAGATGTGCAGTTACTCGCCGGCGGTGGATTAGCAGCGAGATAGGCGCAGCTCGTGATCTCCGGGCACGGATCGGCAACGGGAAGCATTTGCTTGGGCTGCGCGCCCAAGAAGATCGAAAGAAGATTCGTCTCGAGCTGATGGGCATATCCGAAGCTCTTCACGTCGATCACGCTTGCGAGCGTTTCGACTTCAGAACTGTTTGCATACACGGCACAGTTCGGCGCCAAGAGTACGTCGCCGCTGAGATTTACCTCATCGCTTTGATTCAGGAGATACATGCAGCCCGGGTTGTCGCTGGTGACGGTTGCGATTGCCTCGGTGGACTCCGCAGCCCCTTGCGCGAAGCCGAAGAACCTGCTGAAATGCGCCGGGAGTCCCGTTGTGGTAATTTTAACGTAGACGGCGCAGGCATCGCCGGCAAAAGGTCCCGTGTTTGGCGGGTTCTGAACTGTTACGGAGACGTTACTATTCGGTGTGAAGCCATTTGCGGTGGCATCGGTCTGCGCCGCCGCCGTTGCCGTAGTCGAGTTTGGGCAACTGGTATAACCGAGCTGCTGCGCTCCGCCTAACGCGGCCGCGTCGGTGGCATTTTGCTGCTGCCGCTGCTCGTACTCCCAAGATCCAACGTCAACGGCTAGGCCTGAGAAGCCCATTATTACGAGCAGGCAAAGCGCGATAAGCGGTAACACTTGTCCGCGGGCGGCGCGTCGGCTCACCAATGATAAAACTATCACCCAGCTACGTTATCTCTCTTTGGTAGATGCAAAGTAGAAAGACAAGAGACTCAATAGCAACTGATATCTCAACGGCAATTATACCACTCGTACATTTGAGTGTCGAGGCATGGGGGCGCTTAAAAGCCGTTACCCGATCGTTACTTTCCGTCCATTTTATGAGAAAAGCAAATGCGGGGCGCAGACGCTGCGAACCCCGCATTCTAGCCGTCCAACGGGCCGGCGCTCTTACATCTTGACGTGCGCGATCGTGATCATCGTTTTGCCGCCTTGAGTCGTCAGCGTAACCGAGCTTTGCCCCGTGCTCGTATCGCCGATCATGAAGACGGCGCTTTGGACGGGCGAGTCCACGTGCGATTTTTCTGAGCCGGCCGGCATGTTCTGCTGGTACCAGCCATAGACTTTGTCAAACGAGTCGCCGGTCGAGAGAACCTTTCCGGCGGCGCTGGTGCCCATGTTCGAGCTGCTTCCCGCGGCTTGCGTCGCGGCGCCTGGATAACTCGGAATATCGGAGCCGGCCTTGCTCGCCGGCGCCGAGGAGGCCGCCGCCGCAGTCTGGTCGCCGGAGGTATCCGACGACGACGAGGATTTGCCGCCGCATCCGGTGATAACCAGCGCGATCGAGAGCGCGACGAGGGATGTCTGAACGAAACGCATTGAGAGATCTCCTTTAGAAAGTGTCGTAGCGTCCAGAGTACCGAATCGGGCGTACGGAAACGTACCGAAGCGCGAAGGGCGATCGCCTTACTCGCGGCGGGAGCGCAACGGCGCTTCGGCTCAGTGGGGGCTAGCTACTGAAGAACTCTTCCGGTCGCGAAAACGACGCGCCCCGGGATGCAGAGCTCCACGTCGGCGCCTTGCCAGACCTCGCCTGCGAGAGCGTTTGCAAGGGTGTGATTGATTTGGGCGAGGTGCGTAAAGGTTCCGCGATCGGTTAGCGTATACGATTTTCCGTGATATCGCACGAGGAAATCCACCTCGGTAGCGGGGGTTTCGTGCTTGTTGTAATAGACGACGTTAACGCCGCTGATTTGAGTGTGATTTCCGTTCTCGAGAATTTCGCACCGCTGCAGCGATATGCCGAAGGCCGAGGCTACTTTCGCCGAGGCCGCGTAAGGCGCAAGCATCGTAGCGAGCGTGAGACCGACGATGGTGAGAGGCCGCATTCTAACTCTCCTCACAGGCGAGCTCCCTGGTGGATGCATCTTCCCACCGCCGGCAGGCGGCCAAACGCTCAGGCCCTAATTGAGAATAATGAGCAAGCGCGAGCATGGAGTGAACCCGGCCGCCGAGCCGTCGGGTACCGGATGCGTGGAATGTGAAGCTGCGAACAGCTGGTGGTTCCATCTGCGACGATGCGCGGAGTGCGGTCACATCGGGTGCTGCGATCAATCTTTAGGGAAGCACGCGACCGCGCACTTCCGCGAAGCGGGGCACCCGATTATAGCGAGCTTCGAACCCGGCGAAGAGTGGTTTTACAACTACGCGACGGAGGCATTTCTCGAGGGCCCGGAGTTGGCGGCGCCTCGCTGGCACCCCGATCATCAACCCGTTCCCGGTCCGCGCGGGCGCGTTCCGGCGGATTGGCAGTCGCAGTTGAGCTAGCTATTTGATCAATCCGTAGACGTCGAGCTCGGCCTGCGTCCCCACGTAAACTCGACCGCTCGCAATCGTCGGAACGGAGAACTTTGTGCCGGGCCCGGCTCGGTCGCGCATTTCGTCCTGGTTGCTGTCGTAGAGCTCGCGAGCGACGTCGCGCGCATCGTACGCTCTCAAGACGGCCGGCGGTCCGCCGCGCACTCTCCCCGAGACGGCGATGACCCAGACGATGGCGTCGCGATCGCCATTGGAAGAGATCGCCGGCGTCGCGCCAGGGTAGTTGAATCGCTGAGCGCTGCGGGATTGCGGCATGGCAGAGAGCCGGTACCCATCAACTGAGTATCGATCGAGATGCGCGCCGACGGCGGCGGTATAGACCGCGCCGTCGAAGTATGCGGGGCTGCTGTAATAGCCGTTGTGAAGATTTGCATCGAGTTGCTGCACGACGCGGTTTTGACCCGGACTGAATCCGCCCATGTCGTCTCGATCGAGCACGAAGAGTGCGCCCTGCTTACCGCCGGTGACCGCCTCGTGGGGATGCGGGCTCGAATGGTCCGGGAGCAGCATCACGCCGCCCGACGATAGGTCGAGGTCGCGCCGCGACATCGGGCGCTCGTTGAACGGAGCGAAATAATCCACGACGTGCAAACGACCGGTGGTCGAGATACGCAGCGCCGACATGCCGTAGTTGGAGCCGCCGGTTCCTGCGTTGAACGACCCGTTGCCCGTTGACGTAAAGATGTTGCCGCGATCGTCGATTGCGGGAGCCGCCCCACCGTTCCAGATGCCGCCGAGTTGTCCGGTCGGAGTGATGCACAAAGCTCGCGCGAGCTTAAGCGTCGCCGAGTCGAAGCCAAGGAGCCATCCGCGCGCATCGTCGTTCGATGCGTAAGCGACGTACACGACTCCGCGATCGAGCGCCAACCCGGCGCGCTGGAAGGCCGAATGCTCGTCGAAATCGACTCCGGGAAAGCCGGGGGCCGTGGCACGCACGCGTACCGGACTGCCCGGAACTTCGCTACCCGTCGAGAGATCCAACGCGTGCAAGCGTTCGACGAAAACGCCGCGCTCGTCGGTCTTCGCATCAACATAGAGCCGTGCGCTCGCGGCGTCAATAACCGGCGTGCCCGTGATCCCGTGTTCGGGGGCCATGATCGTCGGGTCGCACTCGGGCTGTCGTGCGCTGACGCAGGGAACCGTCGTAATACCGCGAGCGGGGTCGATGAAGCTAACGTGCCAGAGCGGTGCTCGCGAGTGGCCCGTAGCGTCGAATGCATAGACGCTGTCGTGCTCAGTCGCAGCGATCACGATGTCTCGCGGTCCGCCGCCAATCCGAATTCGCGGTGCGTAGAGCGGCTGCGCGTACAGCTGGCCGTCTACTTTGTACCAGAAGACCTTACCAAAGCGCCGGCGAGCGACGACCTGCGGGGTGAGCACCGTTTCGGCCGGATTCTCCCCAGTTCGCGCAGCGTCGTTATGCCACGTGAGCACACCGGAGAAGGGAGCCGCGAGTGAAAGCAAGGGAAGAAGGAGCAGAGTCGAGCCTCTCACGCGGACCCCTTCTAGAGAGCGTCCCAAAGTTCCGGATTTACCGGCAGCCAGAGCATGTTGAGTTGATAACCGTCCACGCGGTTGCTGACGCCGAGGAGCCGGTCCTCGTAGTAGAGCGGAATGACGGGAACGTCTAGATGAACGAGCAACTGGATCGCGTCGAAGTCACGTTCGCGCTCTTCCTCGCTCGGTGTGCGCGCCTGGTCGTCGAAGAGAGCTTCGAAGCGCGGCGAGCAGTAGAACGAGTGATTCTCGTCGCCTTTGACGGCTTGTACGCAGCGCAGATTCAAAGACTGCTCGGGGTCGCTGCCGCCGACCCACGTCTCTCCGGCGAGCATCGCCTGGCCGTTGCGCAAGAGGCCCTCGGGACTGAACCAGATACGGACCGGGTTCGCTTTGATCGTCAGCTGCATTCCAACGGCTGCGAGCTGCTCTTGAACGAGCGTGGCGATCCGCACGTTGATCGGATCCTCGGAGTTCGTGCCGATCAGGCCCGTCAGCGGCGAGCCGTCTTTGAAGC
>Ga0153928_1001540_pt1 | contig 10159 bp, 9 predicted proteins | sample TSNJ012MetaG_FD_106656 | JGI IMG/M metagenome (GOLD analysis project Ga0153928, IMG submission 106656) | Attine ant fungus gardens microbial communities from New Jersey, USA - TSNJ012 MetaG | ecosystem: Host-associated > Fungi > Mycelium > Unclassified | place: USA: New Jersey, Wharton State... | reverse complement strand
GGAACGCGGGCCCGGTGGAGCGCGTGGATCGCGCGATGAGCGACGAGCGCATGGAAGCCCGGGTACGAGAGCACAACGTCGAGCCAGCCCCGCGCCGCGGGGTCGCGTTCCAGGGGCGCCCGCAGGTCGGCCAGGATCACGTTCACTGCAACAGTTTAACCCGTCAGGTCAACCGGAGGCTGCGCCCGGCAAGGCCTCGTTATGCGGTACCTTGGAGGAGCGCAACGGCATATGCGGCGATGCCGGAGCCATCGCCGGTATAGCCCATCCCCTCGCTCGTCTTGGCCTTTACACCGACTGCGCCGAGGCCGAGCCCCAAACGCGACGCGATCGCTTCGCGCATCGCTTCGATGAACGCGGCGAGCCTCGGCTGTTCGACGACGATCGTTGCATCAACATTGACGATCTCGAAGCCGGCCGTGCGAACCGCGGCCACGCACTGAGCGAGCAAATCCATAGAATCGGCATCTTTCCAGCGAGAATCGCTCGCCGGGAAACGCGAGCCGAGATCGGGCAACGCGGCGGCGCCCAGCAAAGCATCGGCAAGCGCGTGCGCAAGCACGTCGCCGTCGGAGTGGCCGAGCGGACCGCGTTGGAACGGAATGCGAATACCGCCCAGTATCAACGGCCGTCCCTCGACGAGGCGATGGGCGTCGAAGCCGTGACCGATACGAGTCATGCGGCGCGGGCCATCAGCAGCGCACCGGCTCTGGCGACATCCTCGGCATGGGTTACTTTGAAGTTCTCGCTCGTCGCGGGCACGATCATCACCGCGATGCCTTCGCGTTCGAGCAGCGCCGCATCATCAGTGACTTCGACGCCGTCGCGCAGGGCGTGCTCGTGTGCCGAGCGCAGTTCGGCGGTTCGAGCGAATTGCGGCGTCTGTGCCGCCCAGAGGCGACGCCGTTCGGGCGTGGCGACGACACGCAGTGAATCATCCTCGACCTGCTTGATCGTGTCAACGACGGGCGCGGCAAGCAAGGCCGCGCGTCCGACCCGCACCTCGCGCATTCCGGCGCGCACGTCATCCACCGTCACGAGCGGACGCGCGCCATCGTGAACGAGCACCGCGTCGCATCCTTCCGAGATCGCGCCGAGCCCTGCACGGACGCTCTGCTGACGCGTCGCACCGCCGCAGAGCACGCGCACGGCGCATTTGGGCGCGAGCCGCGTCAGGAGTGCCTCAATCGGCGCGATGGACTCGGGCTCGGTCGCTACAACGAGCTCGCGCACTTCGTCCATGGAGCCGAAGGTCTTGATCGACCACCCTACCATCGGTAAGCCTGCGATCTCGATGAGCTGTTTCGGACGGCCAAAGCGCGTGCCGCGTCCGGCCGCTACGATGACGGCCCCCCACTTCAAGAGGTGACGCCCTCGCGTTTGGGCCGCGCGAAGATCATGCGCCCCGCAACGGTTTGCAGCACGCTGGTGACGATGACGTCGGCCTCTTCGCCGATCAAACGCCGCCCGTGCTCCACGACGATCATCGTGCCGTCCTCGAGATAGCCGACGCCTTGATGGAACTCTTTGCCTTCGCGAATCACCGCGACATGCAGCTCCTCGCCCGGCAGGACCACCGGTTTGACGGCGTTTGCCAATTCGTTGACGTTTAAGACCGAGACGCCTTCGACGTGCGCGATTCGATTGAGATTATAATCGTTTGTGATGAGCTTGGCGCCGAGTTCTTGCGACAGCCGGACGAGACGCGCGTCCACGTTTCCCGGCGCCATGTCGTTGAAGTCGCGCTCGCTAATCTGCACGGCGGAGAGCTCCTGAAGCCGGCTGAGTACGTCGAAGCCGCGTCGGCCGCGCGTGCGCTTGAGCGGATCTACGGAATCGGAGATGGCTTGCAACTCGCGCAGCACGAAACGCGGCACGATCAGCTCGCCCTCCAAGAATCCGCTCTCGACGATCTCAACGATCCGGCCGTCGACGATTGTGGAGGTATCCACGAGCTTCGGCGCGCCGTCGGTCGCGCCCGCAACGTTACGCGGCACCGGAACGATTCGAATCTTCGCGCCGACGCGTGCGCCGAGGTAGGCCGCGAAAATTGCGACGATCAGATAGAGTACGATCGCGAGGTACGTGCCGGCCCGCCCGACGTCGGAGATGACCTCGAAGACGATGCCTTTGATGAGAAACGCTATCAGCAGGCCAACGACTAGGCCGACCGCCCCGCCGGCAATCTCGGCCGGAGTGAGGCGGTCCATCGCGCCTTCGGCCTGGACGAGCTGGCTTTCGAAGAGCGCCTGCGCAAGCGGCGCGAGCAGCGCGCCGACGATCGCGCCGACGACCGGTGAAAGGATCAGGAAGGCAAGCTGGAGCGCCTCGTTGGCAAAATGCGGCGAGAGCAGGCTGAAATAGGCTTCGCGGCCCAGGAGAAAGCCCGTGACCCCAAAGACGACGATAAAGGCCGCGCGTAAGACGGTTTCCGAGAGCGCGTTGGGTGTTACTCGAATGTTATGAATGCCCCGCAAACATCGTTGGCAAAAAATCGGCCGCGCTGGGTGAGCCGCACGTTTTCGCCGACGCGCTCCAGCAATCCGGTACGAGCGAATCGTGTAACGACGGGAGCGTAATCTTCCAGCACGTCGATACCGTAGCGTTCTTTGAACTCCGCTAAAGCAACCCCTTGCGCAGTGCGCAAGGCCAGCATCACGGCTTCGCCGGCGCGCCTTCGACCTTCCAGCCGCTCGGCTTCGGAAGGAATCGGTTGCCCGCCGAGCGCCGCGGCTAGATACACGTCGAGCGACCGGGTGTGCACCGAGCGTACACCTGCGCGATAGGAAGCCGCGCCGACGCCGAGCCCGACGTACTCGCCGTTCGCCCAGTAGTTGCAATTATGAGCGCAGCGAAGCCCGTTGCGCGCGAAGTTGCTGATCTCATACTGTTCGTAGCCGGCGGCCTCGAGCGTCTCAATCGCGAGCGCGTAGAGCTCGGCCTCGCGCGTGTCGTCGAGGAAGGCCGAGGGCTCGCGCGCGCGCCAAGCCGCGTACGGCGTGCCTTCTTCAACGGTGAGGCCGTAAGCCGAGACGTGATCAACGTCGAGCGCGATCGCTGTGCGAAGCGTGCGCTCCCAGCTCGCCGGCGTTTGACCCGGTATCGCGAACATCAGGTCGAGCGAGACTGAATGCAATGCCGCGGCGCGCGCTTGCGCGACGACGCTCTGCGCGTCGGCGAGGGTGTGCTTGCGTCCGAGCGTTCGAATTTCGTCGGGCTCGAAGGATTGGACGCCGATGGAGAGGCGGGTGATTCCCGCCGCGCGATAAGCGTCGAGGTCGCCCGCGCGGACCAGCTCGGGATTCACTTCGATCGAGATTTCGCGCGCTCCGGGAAACTTCGCGTTCAACCGCGCGAGCAGGCCCGCAATCGCTTCGGAATCGTAAGCATTCGGCGTGCCCCCGCCGAGGTAGATGGTCGCCGCGCTTTGCGAAGTCTCGCGTTCGAGCTCGGCGCCGAGCGCCTCTAGATACTTTCGGGCGGAGCTCGAGCGCACCGGCCACTTTGCGAAATCGCAATACGGGCAGAGATACGGGCAGAACGGAAGGTGAACGTAGACGCCGAGCACGGCCGCTCCGCGAGCGTTAGGTCGCGGCGAGATGCGGTACGATGAGCTCGCTGATCTTCCCGACGACGTCGTGCTTGACTTCCTGAACGGCCGCACCGATCGCGTGTTTGATTGCGTTTCTGCTCGAGCGCCCGTGCGTAACGATGCAGTTACCGCGAAGCCCGAGCAGCGGCGCGCCGCCGTACGTCTCATAATCGAAACGCTTGCGCAGTTGTTTGAGCGCCGGCGCCAGCAGCGCCGTGCCGAGTTTGGTTAGCAGGTTTCCGCCGAGCAGCGTGTCGCGCATCACGTGGGCGAGATCGGCGAACAGGCCTTCTCCCGTCTTGAGCACGACGTTGCCGACGAAGCCATCGGTAACGATCACGTCGGCGACGTTGTGAAAGAGATCGCCGCCTTCGATGTTGCCGATGAAGCGAACCGGCGCGCGCTCCAGCAGCCGCGCGGCTTCGAGCACGAGCTGATTGCCCTTGCTGCGCTCTTCACCGACCGAGAGAATGCCGACGCGCGGCTGCGCGACATTGAGCACGCCCTTCGAATACGCCGATCCCATAATGGCGAACTGTTCGAGCCACTCGGGCTTGCAATCTACGTTCGCCCCCGAGTCGAGTAGAACCGTCGGGCCGTTGAGGGCAGGCCAAACCGTCGCGATCGCCGGACGCGAGATGCCCTCGATGGTGCGCAGCTTGATCAGGGCGATCGCCAGAAACGCGCCACTGTTGCCGGCCGAAACGACCGCGTCGGCCTCGCCCTGCTTGATGAGATTGACCGCGATTCCGAGCGAGGTTCGCTCGCAGGAGCGCACGGCCACCGAGGGCGAGAGATCCATGGCGACCGACTCGGGTGCGTGAATTAGGCGTACGCGCCCCGCCGCGGGCCCGCGCAAGAGCGGGCGAACGCGCGCCTCGTCGCCGATCAAAAGAACGTCAGCGTCGAACTCGCCGGCAGCGAGCAGCGCACCCGCAACGATCTCCTGGGGCGCGTGGTCGCCTCCCATCGCATCGACCGCGATGCGCGCTCGGCTCATGGCGGCTCGTCTTTTGGGGGCAACCTTGGAATCCTTGCCTATCGTCAACTTTTGGGCGGAGCGCCTTTCCGCTTGCCGGGGGGTCGGGAGGCGTGGTACTATCTGCCGGCTATGGCGAAGCGGTGCGAAGTTTGCGGAAAAGGTCCCAAAGCGGGTAACAACGTCAGTCACGCGATGAATAAGACGAAACGGCGTTGGCTTCCGAACCTACAGTCGGTCCGAATTGACGATCGGGGCGTTCATCGCACGGCGCGAGTCTGCACTAGCTGCCTGCGTTCGAATCGAGTAACGCGCCGAGCCTAGCGTTCGGGCGCTTGCCTTACCGCTCGAAATGATCCCAGCCGGAACGCTCTAAGGGCGTTCCGTTTCGAATTACGCCCGGTTCGTCCCGCAGGCTGCCGACCCGGATGAGCTCGCGCCCAAAGCGCGCGGCGTAACGGGAGGCAAGATATTTAAAGGCGCGCGGCCGGATCGCGACGAGCAACTCAAAATCCTCGCCGCCGGCGAGCGCGAAGGAGGCGCCCTCTTCTCCCAGCGCCGCCGCGACGGCGGCGGCAGCCGCGGAGACCGGGACATCTTCTACGACCGCGCCACACTCGCTCGCCCCGGCCAAGCGATTGACGTCGGTCGCGAGCCCGTCCGAGATATCTATAAGCGCATCCACGTTCCGGCTCGTTGCGAAGAAACGCCCCTCGGCGACGCGCGGCGACGGACGCCGAAACGCCTGCAACGCGGCATCAGCGAGCTCGCTGGAGAGGTGCAGCTCACGGCGCGTCAGCTCGAGACCCGCCCGCGCGGAGCCAAGCGGCGCGGTGACGGCGAGCACGTCGCCGGGACGTCCGCCGCTGCGCGTTTTTACGTTTGACGAACGCACTTCCCCGACGACCGTGATGGCGATCGCGATTGCGCCCGCGCTCGAGAGATCGCCGCCGGCAATCGCGATTCTATACTCCGCCGCGCATGCAGCTAGACCACGGTAGAGCTCGAGAATCTTTTCAACAGCGGTTGCTTGAGGAAAGCCCAGTGCGACGGTCGCGAGCACGGGCCGCGCTCCGACCGCCGCCAAATCGCTGAGATTTGCCGCCATCGCGCGCCAGCCCGCGTCTTCGGGCGACATCGCTTCGCTCGTGAAATCGACGCCCTCGACCAGCATGTCGGTCGAGATTGCGCTGCGATGCGAACGCGACGGCTGCCAAATCGCGGCGTCGTCACCGATACCGAGTATCAGCTTGTTCGGGGCGATCCTGTTCGTGCCGAAGGACGACGAGCGACACAGGGTCGCTATCGCAGCTACGATTTCGTCTTCGGTCACGCGAGCAAGGCGCGGATGCGGCGCAGCTCTGCGCCGGGGTCGGGTGTTCCGAAGAGCGCTGAGCCCATCACGAGCGCGCCGGCCCCCGCCTCGACGAGCTCGCGCGCGTTCTCGGCACCGACGCCGCCGTCAACTTCGATCAAGCACGCCGGATTGCGCCGATCGATCAATGCGCGCGCTTCGCGTACCTTTTCGAGCGCGCGCGGAATGAACTTCTGTCCGCCAAAGCCGGGATTGACGCTCATAACGAGCACCGTGTCGCAATCGCCGATGACGTCCTGCAGCATCTCGACCGGCGTTTGCGGGCAGATCGCGAGCCCGGCTTTCGCGCCCAAGCTTCGGATGTGCGTAAGCAATCGCTGCGCGTGACACGTCGCTTCGAGGTGAAAGGTGATGCGATCGCAGCCGGCCGAACGAAAATCCTCCACGTAGCGCTCCGGTTCGACGATCATCAAATGTGCGTCGAAGACGAGCGGTGAGAGCTTGCGCAAGTCGCCGATAATCTTCGGCCCCCAGGTAATATTCGGGACGAAACGCCCGTCCATGACGTCGAGGTGCAGATACTGCGCACCGGCGCCTTCGACGCTCGCAATCTGATCGCCGATTCGCGCGAAGTCCGCGGAAAGCAACGACGGAGCGAAAATAGTCATTCCTTTTCCGCGTTCGCTTGGCTGCTGGGGCATCCTTCGACAGGCTCAGGATGACAAGAGACAGGCTCAGGATGACAAGAGACGGGCTCAGGATGACAAGAGACGGGCTCAGGATGACAAGGAACTTCTACGTCGCAACGATGCAGACGCGATTAAAACTCGCTTGGCGATGGTGAAGGGCCGGGGGAGCCGTAGGTGTGCGGCGGTTCGGTGCCCAGCCGTTCTTCGCTAACGAGCGCGTTGTTGACGTACATATCGAGCACCGACGTTCCGAGAGCGGTGACGTTGAAGTCGAGCTTCTGCCCCGGTTCGGCGAACGCGTGATAGAGATCGTAGGTTCCCGTCGCATCGGTGAGCGCGAGGCGCACGTCGAGCTGCTGGCCACCCTGGGTATCGTCGGTACTCTCCGGCGCTGGCACCGAGACGAGCACGTGCACTTGGCGGAGGATATAACCCGATTCGTTCGGGCCCGCGCTCACTTGCAGCGCGACCGGGTCGTAGGAGGCGATCTTGGCCTTCGGAGCCGGCACTTGGCGCGCGACCATGCCGTGGGGCGGACCATCTCTGCCAAGCGGCGTCCAAACGATTTGGCCGATTTTTAATCCCGCGTCCGAGGCGAGCTGCCGCGCCTGATCGATCGTCAATCCGACGAAGCCCGGAACGATTACGTTCGCACGGCCGCCGCGGCTGACGACGAGCGTAACGACGTCGCCTTGATGCACGTTGACGAGCGGCGCGGGGTTCTGCGAGATGACGTGCCCCTCGGGTACGACGTCGCTGCGAGCATACGCGATGCGTCCTTGCTGCAAGTGCGCGCGAGAGAGATCGAGCTGCACCTCGCGCATGGATTGATAGCGCAAGTCGGGCATAAGGCGCGCGACGATTCCGTCGCTGACGACAAACGAGATTTGACGCCCCTGCCGCACCTGGCCGCCCGCCTCGGGACGCTGCATGATAACGACGCCCTTGGGATACCGGTCGCTCGTAGTGTGATCGACTACGGCCGAATTAAGCTTCAGCCGCTCGATCTCGGCGTTGGCGTCGGTGAGCGTTTGGCCGACGAACGACGGAAGCGTGACCGTTGCCGACGACGGAAAGAGAAAGTCATAAATTTGATGTCCGAACCAAGTCACGACCGCGACGAACAGCACGAGCGCGACCGTATAGACCGAGTCGCGCTGCAGGTATCGCTGGAGCGAGGAGCTCAGGCGAGCGCCTCGGCGGGAACGGCGGAGAAGTCGAGATTGGTGAAGACGCGTTGCACGTCTTCGTGCTCCTCGAGTGCCTCAAGGAAGGTCAATGCCGCCGAGAGTTCCGCGCCGTGCAGCTCGAGCTTCGTCTTCGGGCGCATGCCCAGATACGCGTCGGAGATCTTGAGGCCGCGGCCGCGCAGATCGTCGCGGACGCCGGCCAGGCGCGTCGTCTGCGTATAAATTACGGCGAGCTCCGCGTCGTACTCGATGTCCTCGACACCCTCGATCAGCGCCTCCTCCATCAGTGACTCCTCGGATCTGCCCGCCGGCTCGAGCTCGACGATTCCCACGGCATCGAACATCCACGCGACGCCTCCGGTCTCGCCGAGGCTGCCCTCATGACGGCTGAATATAAAACGAAGTTCGCTCGCGGTCCGATTGCGGTTATCCGTCGCGGCATCCACGATCGCCGCTAAACCGTGTGGACCGTAGCCCTCGTAGCGGATCTCCTCGATTTCGCGCTCGCCGCTCTGCCCGGATCCACGCGCGATCGCGCGCTTGATGTTATCGTGCGGCATGTTGAACTCGCGGGCTTTCTCGACGGCCATCTTCAGCCGGTAGTTTGCCTCGGGATCCGCCGAGCCGCCCTTCGCGGCCAGAATGATCTCTTTGCTCAGTTTAGTGAAGAGCGCGCCGCGCTGGGCGTCTACCTTCCCCTTTTTGAGCTTGATGTTATGCCACTTTGAATGTCCAGACATACGGAATCTCTCTCGATATCATCCTTCGACAGGCTCAGGATGACAAGGTAAGTTCGCTAGCCGGGGCCGATAATCCAGGTTGGGAACCACATGCGCGCGTGCCACGCGTTCCAGCTGATGCCGTTTGCCGAGAGGATCGGATAGAAGAAGAGAAACGCGAGCGCAACCGCGGCGACGTAGCCGCCCACTCCGAGTCCCCCCAGCCAGCGCGCGTTATCCCGCTGCTGAGCCCACTTCCAGAATCGCTGTAAGACGATCGCGTTGCAGAGGCAAATCAGCGGAATATTCACATAGAAGTGATAGGCAAACGTGAGGCGCGGCGAACCCGCCCATGGCAGCCACTGCAAGAGGTAGGTGATCACCAATAGCGCATAAGCCTTGTTTCGCTCGCGCCACGCCAAGACTGCGACCCAAGGCACGCAGAGCAAGCCGAACCATAGGATCAGCGGATTGGGCAGCGACGTTATCTCGTAGATGCAGCAACCATTTTGATTCGTCTGATCTTTGCGATGGTCTTGATAGAAGTAGGCGATCGGGACGTAGTCGATCGGCCACTCCCACCACTTCGAGGAGTACGGATGCGTCGCAACGAGGTTGTGATGGTACTCGTACATCGTATATTGGCGATAGACGACGTCGTTGAGGTTGTGAACCTCGCCTGGATCGGGCGCCTGGCGCGCTAGATCCGGCACCCAGACCAACGCGTAGACCGTCGCACTGATGAAGACGATGGTGGCGAGCGCGGCGTCGAGCCGGAATCCAAGCGGGTTCCCCCAAAGCGCGGGGCGGAGCTTCGCGCGGAAGTAGAGTCCCGAGAGCGCGATCCCAATGAGCACGATAAAGCTCACGCCGAAGCCCATCACGCCGTACCATTTCGTGCTGACGAGCAACCCGAGGGCGAGCGTGAAGAGGATCAACCAGAGCTTCGACGAGCGCCCCTTCTCCGTAGCCGGACCGGCGCGAATTTCGTCCTCGGCATAGAGCGCGCTGCCGTCCGGAGTCTCGTAACTAACGCTTGCGTCCTTGCGGTACTCGATCGTCAGCGGATCGTCGCGATAGACCAGCGTGCCGCCCTTTGCCTGCGAGATCGCGCCGCGCGTGATCTTCCCCCGGGCGTCGATCGTACCGCCATCGGCGGCGAAGACGGAGGTCCCGTCCGAGCCGCGCAGCGCGCGCGATCCTTCCCCGAACGTAAGCTCGCGGCGGCCGTCGCCGAAGAGCCGGGGAAAGCCGAGATAGTGCACGAGCAAATAGACGATACACGCTACGTAGAGCGTAAGCACGGTAGTCGAGGCCGCGTCCAGAAGATGCGGCAGGCGGAATATTTGACCAGTGAGGATGCCCACCGCCAGCGCCGCGCCGCCGGCGGCCGCATAGCCCCAACCGGGAACCGCGACGTGCGCGCGCTCTCCCACCTGCGAGCTGATCCAGAAACGGTAGAACGCATAGGCGGCGAGCGTCGCGAAGAAAACGACGAAACCCTCCGGCGTCGCGATGCGGGATTGAACGAAGTGCATTCCATCGAGGGTCAAGAGCAGTGCCGTAATCGCAGCAAAGAGCGTCGAGCCGGTGACGCGCTTTGCGAAAACGTAGAGCAGCATCACGACGAGCGCGCCGAAGAGGACGTCTAAGAAACGCCAGCCGTACGAGTTGT
>Ga0153928_1001539_pt1 | contig 10161 bp, 10 predicted proteins | sample TSNJ012MetaG_FD_106656 | JGI IMG/M metagenome (GOLD analysis project Ga0153928, IMG submission 106656) | Attine ant fungus gardens microbial communities from New Jersey, USA - TSNJ012 MetaG | ecosystem: Host-associated > Fungi > Mycelium > Unclassified | place: USA: New Jersey, Wharton State... | reverse complement strand
CACGACCTCTGGTTCAACCCATAACCGCTTGATTGGCCGCGCCATCCCAGTGATCCTCCCTGCAGATCACGCGCAGGGCAGATAATAGTCGATATTTGCGAGACGGGACACTAGCGTAGCCTTTGGCTGACCTGTAATGATCTTTGCAGCGGATTCGACCACTGAAATCGATTCCTTGATGCTGTTGCGATAGTCAGGCTGAGGTTTCTTGCTGTATAACTCCAGTGCCGTCCTCACATGCTCAGCAACCGGCGCAAAGCGGTCTCGATGCCTTGCGGCATGTTTAAGCTCCTGCATTTCAATTTCATTGGTAATGGGCGCTAATATGCCGGCAATGAATCGATAGCCGGATTTCTCGCGTTCGAGAACCTCGTTGATTTGACATTCAAACTCTCCCTGTTCAGGCCTTCCGTCTCGAAATAGAGTTTGCAAAAACTCGACAATGTTAAAAACCTTGTACCATGTTGCGGTTGTAAATAGTTCTTTCTGCCTTTTGACGAAATCACGAGTAGAGAATGGCAGAAGATCGTCTACAGGCAGCTTGTAGTGATTTTGATATAATTTAAAAGCCACGTCATGCAGATATTGCTCCCCTGCAGGAACCATTCCGTAATCGTCCGGAAAAAAACCAGCCATAGCAAACATTCCAGAGCGAATTTCTAAGGTCCATGTCTAAACTATGGATCTGAATTTCTTTCGGCTGAGTGATACCCAGCCGTTCTGAAAATGACATCATCCGAAGCCTCATCATCTTGCCGGAAAATCCTAGCGGCGTTCGAGGGAAACAATGAGCCCCGTGCCACCGTCAGGCGGCTGCTTTCCCCTTTCACCCTGTTCTCTTGCCCCGCCGAGGTTCCACGCGAACTTTACTCCAGACCCTCGCTGGATGAAATCTCGATGCCGAAGCCGGAAAGGCCGACATAGGTCATTGGCCGTGGCGTGCGCAGGCGGATCGAGGAGATCCCGAGATCGCGCAGGATCTGGGCGCCGAGACCGATTTCGCGCCATTCCCTGGTGCGCTTGGTTTCGGAATCGGGCCTCTCCATCCCGGCAATATTGACTGGAACGCCCGCCGTACACCTTCCGGCCGTTTTTCTTGAACGCCGCAAAAGTCTTGCGGATGCTGTCGCCGCCCGCGATCACATCGGCATTAATATCGATGCGATGCAGCCTGGTGGGAATGAATATTGCGGCGATCGCCAAGTCTGCACTCAGACGAGCTTCTTGTACTCTGGCTTGTAGACGTGCTGACGGATGAACGGCACCATGACGGCCGGACGGTCTACGCGGGCCAAGCCGGAGTCGAAGACGATCTTCGCCACCCGCGCGGCTGTCTGGATCTCGACCTCTAGGATGTTCGACTGGAGCGGGTACAGGAGGCCCTGCTTGAGCAGCTCGGGCGGCACCTGGTCCGCCACCGCTTGCGCAGCCTCGATAAACATCTCGTCCACGACACGTTTCGCTTGCGTCGCGAAGATTGCCATGCCAACCGCCGGGAAGATGTAGAAGTTGTTGGCCTGGCCTGGCAAAAACGTGTGGCCGTTGTAGTGGACCGGCGCGAACTGCACGCCGGCGGCATAGATCGCCTTGCCCTTTGACCAGTCGTAGGCTTGCTCGGGTGTGCATTCGGCATGCTCGGTGGGGTTCGAAAGCGCAAGGATCACAGGGCGATCGTTGATGCGCGACATGCTCTCAATTACCTTCTGCGTGAAGGCGCCGCCAATCGTGCTCACACCGATGATCGTGGTCGGCTTGATGCTCTCGATAGCAGCGACGAAATCCCGCGTCGGCGTGTGCTGGTGTGCATACGGAGTCTGGAAATCGACGAGGTCCTTGCGGGTCGTCTCCAGCAGGCCGTTGACGTCGAACATGTAGACCCGTGACTGCGCTTCCTTGAGCGCTATTCCTTGCGCTACGAGGGCAGAACAGAGCAGGTCGGCAAGGCCAATAGCGGCCGAGCCCGCGCCGAGGAAGAGGTACTTTTCGTCCTTCAGCTTCGTGCCTTTCAGCTTGGTCGCGTTGATCATCCCCGCAAGAGTGATCCCAGCCGTACCCTGCACGTCGTCGTTATAGACACAGTACTTGTCGCGGTAGCGCTGGAGCAAGTGCACGGCGTCCGTACCCGTCCAATCCTCAAAGTGGATGCAGCACTCCGGAAACACCTCCTGCACGGCCTCAACGAACTCGTCAACAAACGAAAAAAGATCCACGGTCGGCGGGCGCGCTTTGCGCAAGCCCAGATATAACGGGTCGTTTAGGTACTGCTCGTTGTTAGTCCCCGCGTCGAGGTACATGGGCAGCAGGTATTGCGGCGGCACACCGGCGCAGGCGGTGTAGAGCTGCAGCTTGCCGATGGGGATGCCCGCGCCGTTTGCGCCGAGGTCACCAAGGCCAAGGATCCGGCCGCCGTCGGTGACGCAGATGAACCGCACGTCTTTCTGCGGCCAGTTTTTCAGAATCTCCTTCACCTTGCCGCGCCGCGTGATCGAGAGATACATGCCACGCGGCTTGCGGTAGATGTGGCCGAACTTCAGGCATGCCTCGCCGATGGTCGGGTCGTACACAATCGGCAGAAATCGCGCCGGGTCCGACATGACGGTTCGGTAGAAGAGCGTTTCGTTATGGTCGAGCAGATTGATGAGGTAGATATAGCGATCGAGGTCCGTGTTCTTCTGGCCGAGCTGCATCATCACGCGTCGCAACTGCACCTCCTCGGTCTCCGTTACGTCGGGTACGAGGCCAACAACGCCGAGTGCTTGCTTCTCGGCATCGGTGAAGGCGGTCGATTTGTTGAGCGATGGATCGTGGAGCAATTCGATTCCGTGCTTGGCGGCGCTTGTCATGCTGATTACCTTCCTTTCGTTTTTTTGTGTTAGGACCCATGATCTTTCACTACTCAGCAGTCGCGACGTACGATTTGACCATCTTGGCTGGATCGACGACGCTGTCGAACTCGACCTCCGTAACGAGGCCGAGCTTCAGCGCGGCAGCCTTGAGCGTGAGGTCGTTGTCCATCGCGTAGTGCGCAATCTTCGACGCCTTGTCGTAGCCAATCACCGGCGCGAGCGCCGTCACGAGCATCACAGAGCGGTCCACATACTCCTTGATCTTCTTTAAATTCGGCTTCGTCCCCTCGACCAGGAATCTGCGGAAGTTGGTACTCCCGTCCGTCATGATCGTGATGGAGTGGGCGATATTGAAGATCATCAAAGGTTTGTAGACGTTCATCTCCAGGTAACCGCCAGCGCCGCCGAAGCCCACCGCCACGTCGTTCGCCATCACTTGGACGGCGATCATCGTTAGCGCCTCGGCCTGGGTCGGGTTTACCTTCCCCGGCATGATCGACGAGCCTGGTTCGTTCTCCGGAATCACCAGCTCGGCGAAGCCTGCTCGCGGGCCGCAGGACATAAGGCGGATGTCGTTGGCGATCTTGTAGAGGGACACGGCGAGCGTGCGTAACGTGCCAGAGAGTTGTACCAGAGCGTCGTGGGCGCCCTGCACCGTGAACTTGTTCGGCGCGCTGACGAACGGCAGGCCCGTGAGCCTGGCGATCTCGGCTGCAACGGCCTCGTCGAAGCCGGGCGCTGAGTTGATGCCTGTGCCCACTGCTGTGCCGCCGAGCGCGAGTCGATAGACACCCTGCAACGCATCTTCAACCCGATCGAGATCGTCTGCGAGCATGCCCGCATAACCCGACCATTCCTGGCCGAGCGTGAGTGGCGTGGCATCCTGCATGTGGGTACGGCCGATCTTGACGATGGCATTCCATTGCTCGGCCTTCACAGCGATGGAATCGTGCAGCGCCTTCACCGCTGGGATCAGTCGCTGCTTCACATTGACCGCGGCCGCTATGTTCATTGCGGAGGGAAAAGAGTCGTTGGACGACTGGGACATGTTGACGTGGTCGTTGGGGTGAACTGGCGTCTTGCGCCCAAGAGACGTGCCAGCGAGCTGGCAGCAGCGGTTGGAGATCACCTCATTCACGTTCATGTTGAACTGCGTGCCGCTGCCCGTCATCCACACATGCAGGGGGAACATGTCCTGATGCTGGCCAGAGAGGATTTCGTCACAGACTTGAATAAGCAGCTTGTGGCGCTGGTCGTCGAGGCGCTTGCCGGCATGGTTGGCATTGGCGGCAGCTTTTTTCAGGATGGCGTACGCGCTAATCATCTCGCGTGGGATTAGGTCCTTGCCGATGCTGAAGTGCCGAAGCGAGCGCTGTGTTTGGGCGCCCCAGAGCTTGTCGCTGGGAACCTCAACTTCTCCTAAGCTATCGGTCTCTGTTCGAGTGTCGCTCATTCCGTTCTCTGTCTCCCTAGCAGCAAACGCCACTTCGCCAGAACGCGAAACTTAACCGTGCTAGTGGCGCGAGCGTTCAATAAAATGCTACGCGTCCGTCCTCCGCTGTCAATTGCTTTGCCGGGGGTTCGAAACAGATGGCGGCTCCGCGTGCTGGCTTGTTTCGTCAGAAGCCGCGAATGCACTACTCCAGCCCCTCGCTGGATGAAATCTCGATCCCAAAGCCGGAGAGGCCGACATAGGTCATCGGCCGTGGCGTGCGCAGGCGGATCGAGGAAATCCCGAGATCGCGCAGGATCTGGGCGCCGAGACCGATTTCACGCCATTCCCTGGTGCGCTTGGTTTCGGAATCGGGCCTCTCGATGCCGGCGATATTGAGCGGCACGCCCGCCGTGCCGTCGCGCAAAAAGATGAACACCCCGCGGCCGTTTTTCTTGAACGCCGCAAAAGTCTTGCGGATGCTGTCGCCGCCCGCGATGACATCGGCGATGATATCGATCCTATGCAGCCTTGTGGGAATATCGCGGCCATCGCCTATGTCGCCTTGGACGAAGGCGAAATGCTGGACTTGATCATACGGCGTGACATAGGCATAGCCGGTAAGCGGACCGCTGGTGCCCATGACTTGAAACGTCTTGACTCGCTCGACGATTTTTTCGCGCGCTTGGCGATGCGCGATGAGATCGGCCACCGAAATCCGCTTCAAACGATGTTTTGCCGCGAAAACCTCGATTTGCGGCCCGGCCATGACGGTGCCGTCATCATTGGCGAGCTCGCAGATCACGCCCACGGGCGGCAAGCCCGCGAGCCGGCAAAGATCGACCGCTGCCTCGGTATGGCCCGAACGCATGAGCACCCCGCCCTCCCTCGCGATAAGAGGAAACACATGGCCGGGCCGGACAAAATCGGCTGGCCCCATATTGCCATTTGCGAGACCGCGAACCGTATTGCTGCGCTGTTCGGCGGAAATCCCGGTGGTCAGGCCATGCTTGACATCGACCGATACCGTGAAGGCGGTGCCGTGCGGCGCCTCATTGGCCGCCACCATCGGCTGAAGGTTCAAACGCCTGGCGTCGGCGGCGGTCACCGGCGCGCAAACGATGCCGGAGGAATGGCGGATAATGAAGGCCATTTTTTCCGGCGTGCAAAGCGATGCGGCGCAAATCAAATCGCCTTCGTTCTCGCGGTCGCCGTCGTCGGTGACGATGACGATTTCGCCGCGCGCGATCGCCTCAATCGCCTCCGTCACCGAATGGGACATCGCGGCAAACTCCCTAAATTCCCCCGGGCTCCAAAAAATCGTTCGGCGTGACGGCGCCCGAGGTCTCGCGAAAAATGAACCGCCTCGTCCCGCGTGACAACCTGGCCGCGCCCCGATTGCAAATTTGCGAGATCGCGCCTTTCGAGAGGCTGGTTCGCCCGGCGAACCCGGCGCGGCCCACATGATCGTTTCAGCCAGACGGCGAGCCTCCTGGTCCAGTCCTGGATGCGAGTATTTAGTAGTCATAAATTACGGTGGCGCACCGCGTGCGGCAATACTGAACAACGCTCGGGCGGCCTTTAAGGCAACAAGGCGTTTGCCTCCCCCCAGATGCGCCGCACAATTTCTCCGGCAGGTTCGGCGCGAGCCATCGCGGCGGACTGTCCCGCCCATGCTTGCAGCCGGTCCTTGTCGTTCGTGTTCTGCGCGTCTTCCCGCAACGCTTGGGTCAGGCCGCGCTGGACAGGGTAGGGCGCGGGCGGCGGCGCGCCACCCGCGGCGGCGGCCCGGACATAGGCGTTATTGACGCTTCGCCCCAGTCGACCGCTAAGCGCGCGGGTCAACACCGTGTCCTCCGGTTCAAGTTCTACGAGCGCCTCGGCCCATGCCGGATTTATTTGCGCTTCCGGGCAGCGCAGAAAAGCGGTGTCGATCGCAACAGCGGAGCGCCGAGTGTCAGAGCCGCCGCGATCCCGCGCCCGTCGCCGATCCCACCCGCCGCGATCACCGGGACGGAGAGCCTGCTGGCGACGCGGGGGGGACCAGGGCAAACAATCCCACGCCTTGCCGTTCGGCCGCGGCCTGATCGAAGGCGCCGCGATGGCCGCCAGCCTCGATCCCTTGCGCGACGATCGCATTTGCCCCCGCCTCCTGGGCGCGGATCGTCTCGGAGACGGTTGTCGCGGGGGCAAACCAGGCAATGCCGCGCGCCTTGAGCGCGGTGACAAATTCGGGCGCAAAGAGCCCCATGATCGAGGAGACGGCGCGGGGTCTCGCCGCAAGCACCGCCACACATTGCGCCATGAAATCAGGCGGGCGCGCATCGCCGGCGTCGGGAGCAACCTCGTGGCCCCATTGTGCCAGGAAACGCCGGACTTTCTCTTCGGCCTCCGCATCGCGCGCGGGCGGCGGGTCCGGAACCCAGAGATTGAGCTGAAAACTTCCGTTGCTCTCGCGCCGGAATGAGTCCGCCCATGCGGCGATGCCTTCTGGCGGGGTCAATAAGGCGCCCATCGCTCCCATCGCGCCGGCGTTGGCCGGCGGCTACACTCAAGGCCACTGGGCACGCCCCCGCCATCGGCGCAAGCAGAATGGGAACTTCGAGGCCGTAGACGTCGCAAAATATTTTCGCCCGAGCGCGGGCGGGCGACGCGGAAGCGCGACAAGGCGAAATTTCCGGTCCAGACATCGGCAAATCTTTCACATTTGCGGCGCAAACGGCCATTTCGGGCTGTTGCCGACTTGGGCGCGATGGCGCAAGAACTGATCGGCGAGGACGCAGGCAACCATGGCTTCGCCGACCGGAACGGCGCGGATTCCAACGCAAGGATCGTGGCGGCCTTTTGTCACGATCTCGGTCTCGGCGCCGGAACGATCGATGGTCCGGCGCGGTGTCAGAATCGAGGAGGTGGGCTTGACCGCGAAACGCGCGACGACCGGCTGGCCAGTGGAGATCCCGCCGAGTATCCCACCCGCGTGGTTCGACAAAAAAAGCGACGCGCCGTCCTCGCCCCGGCGGATCTCGTCGGCATTCGCTTCACCGGAAAGTGTGGCGGCGGCAAAACCGTCGCCGATCTCGACGCCCTTGACCGCGTTGATCGACATAAGAGCGCTCGCCAATTCCGCGTCGAGCTTGCCATAGACTGGCGTGCCCCAGCCCGGAGGCACGTTCTCGGCCACGATCTCGATGACGGCGCCGATGGAAGACCCTGCCTTGCGAATGGAATCGAGATAGGTCTCGAAAAATGCCGCCGCCTTGGCGTCAGGGCAGAAAAAGGGATTCTTGGCGCGCTCGTCCCAGTCCCAATTGGCGCGATCGATTTTGTGCGGACCCATTTGGACGAACGCGCCACGGATCAAGACGGGCGCGACGATTTTGCGGGCGATCGCCCCTGCAGCGACCCGCGTGGCCGTTTCCCGCGCGGACGAGCGTCCGCCGCCGCGATGGTCCCTTATGCCGTATTTTAGATCATAGGTAAAGTCGGCGTGGCCCGGCCTGTAGATGTCCTTGATCGCGTCGTAGTCCTTGGAGCGCTGATCGGTGTTCTCGATCACAAGCGCGACCGGCGTTCCAGTCGTTACCTGGCGATTGGTTCTTTCGTCATGAAAGACGCCGGAGAGGATTTTGACTTGATCCGCCTCTTGCCGCTGAGTTGTGAAGCGCGAGGCGCCGGGACGCCGCTGATCGAGGAGGGCCTGGATGTCGCTTTCTTGGAGCGGGATCAAGGGCGGGCAGCCATCGACCACGCAGCCGATCGCAATCCCGTGGCTTTCGCCAAAGGTCGTCACCCGAAAAAGATGGCCGAAGGTGTTATGCGACATGGGCGTTCAAATGTAACGCCCATGTAACGCCCAAAAAAGCAAAGGCAAAGGCGAAACGCGTCAGTGCCGAGGCGTATCGCGATGTCGCTGCCAACGAACCACTCCAAGCCAATTGCATGCCCCCAGAGTGAGATCAAAAATTGGATGGTCGCAGTCGTCGCGGATCGAGGTTAGGCTTGCAGTCTTATTATCTGTGTGATCTTGAAAGTAAACTCGCAATTTCGCTGACCATCATTCTCGTACCAGCGCACAGTTAATATATTAACCAACTTGGATTTTGTGGTCGTGTATATTAGATGTATAATATCGCCGTTCATCAGGCGCGTAAGCTCCATAATCAATTTTTCCATCTGCAAGCAGCACAAACGGATATAAATCATTATTAATATTTCCTTCAAACCCCATGTACGCGTTCCTATAAACTTTGTCATTTTCAATTTTTGCGTCTATAATGAAAGATTCGTGAAAGGAATCGTAGCGATCAGGATTTTGCAGTTCGAATTGAATTCTGGCGAACATATGATTACCTCTGAAGAGATGTTGCTTTACCGAATAGATTGATCGTGAGTCAAAAATAGTCAACCATCATGTTACTACTTTGTGAAACATGTCAACCGTAGGTCCGTCATCCCTTCTCCCTGAGGAGCCGCCCCTTTTCGCGGCTCCAATTGCGCGCCTTTTCGGTCTCGCGCTTATCGTGCAACTGCTTGCCGCGGGCGAGCGCGATTTCGATTTTCGCCCTGCCCTTTTCGTTGAAATAAATCTTTAGCGGCACGATCGTCATGCCCTGGCGTTCGGTTCCCTGCGCGAGCTTTGCGATCTCCCGCGATTTTAGAAGCAGTTTGCGCGGCCTCTTCGGCTGATGGTTGAAACGATTGGCCTGCAGATATTCCGGGATATTCGCGTTGACGAGAAAAACTTCGCCCGCGCGATCGACGCTCGCATAGCTTTCCGCGATGGTGGCCTTGCCGGCGCGCAGGGATTTCACCTCGGTGCCGGTGAGCATCAGCCCGGCCTCGAAAATCTCGCCGATTTGATAATTGTACCGCGCCCGCCGGTTGTCCGCCGCGATTTTTCGCGGGCGCTCTGGCTTGGATGTCACTTAGCACCCCACGCGCGATTTCGCTTTTTCACGCATGAATGAGCCCGGCATCGATCATCGCCGCCTTGATCGCAGCTTGCGCTGACTCCGAGGCCGGCAGCATGGGGAGCCGTATTTCACCCAGAATCTTGCCGAGCGCGGAAAGCGCATATTTCGGACCCGCCGGACTGGGTTCGGCGAACAAGGCCGCATGCAGCGGGGTCAAATGATCTTGCAGCTTTAGAGCCGCCGCGAAATCGCCGGCAAGGCACGCCTCCTGCATCTGCGCACATTGTTTGGGCGCGACATTCGCGGTGACCGAAATGCAGCCATGGCCGCCATGCGCCATCACCGCGAGAGCGGTCATGTCTTCGCCCGAAAGCTGGATGAAATCGGGTCCGAGCGCGTGGCGCTGGAGCGCCGTGCGGGCGAGATTGCCCGTCGCATCCTTGACGCCCACGATATTTCTCAATTCATAAAGCCGCTTCATGGTATCGATCAACATATCAACGACCGAACGCGGCGGAATATTGTAGATGATAATCGGAATGCCCACGGCATCGTTGACCGCCTTGAAATGGCGAAAAAGACCCTCCTGCGACGGCTTGTTGTAATAGGGCGTGACGATCAGAAGGCCATCGGCGCCGGCGCCTTCCGCGAAACGCGCGAGTTCGATCGCTTCCTGCGTGTTGTTCGACCCCGCCCCGGCGATGACCGGAACCCTCCCCCTGGCTTCGCTGATGCAGGCCGCGATGACCTTGCGGTGCTCCTCGTGCGATAGGGTGGGACTTTCCCCCGTCGTTCCAACCGGCACGAGACCATGCGTGCCGTTGACGATCTGCCAGTCGACGAGGGCATGGAAACGGTCCTCGTCGAAGCGCCCATCTTGAAATGGCGTGACAAGCGCGGTGATCGAACCTTTGAAAGCCGTCTGTCTCCCAATTGCCACAGTTTTGCCTTTCCGAAATTCCGCCCAAGT
>Ga0153928_1001537_pt1 | contig 10168 bp, 9 predicted proteins | sample TSNJ012MetaG_FD_106656 | JGI IMG/M metagenome (GOLD analysis project Ga0153928, IMG submission 106656) | Attine ant fungus gardens microbial communities from New Jersey, USA - TSNJ012 MetaG | ecosystem: Host-associated > Fungi > Mycelium > Unclassified | place: USA: New Jersey, Wharton State... | reverse complement strand
ACACAGCTAAAATCTATTATGAATTTAAAAATATAGGAGTAATGAAAAAGCTGTTGTATTTTTCATTGCAACAGCTTTACCATATATCACCATTTTTTAATGTCTGATACAAAAGTCAGGTTAGATCATACACTATTTTTTTCCAAATTGCAAGCACTTTTTCCAATTTTTTTATAGCTTTTTATAGCGCAAAATACTGCAGGATAAGCCCTGCCAGCACTGCAATTCCGTAGAGCAGCCCCAAGATCTTTAAATTGCTTTTCACCCCCGGATGAACCCGGAAAAGTACAGCCAGCCCAACTCCGGCACCGGCACACAGGCCTGCCACCGCACTGCCAAAACTAATCCCTCCCGCCAGATACAATTCGGTAATTAATACGGAGGCCGCACAGTTTGGAACTAACCCGATTGCCGCCGCTAAAAAAGGCTGCATCCAGCTTCCGTCTAGTAACAAACCGGCCAGGAATTCCTCTCCTGCCAGCCCAATTACCAGATTTAGCAGAAAGGTAAAAAATAATAGGAAGGAAAACAACCGTACCGTATGGTAAACCGCCGACCTGATAATTCCTTCATGCTCCTTGCAGCCGCAATTTGTACAGAGAGCTTCTGCGTAACCCGATTCTTCCCTTCCCCGTCTGCGCAAAATCACGTCGACCGCAAATCCGGCCACCATCGCAATCAGCATCTTACAGAACAGAAGGCGCACAATCATGCCGCCGCTGTCCGGATGTCCTAGTAACACCAGAATGGCCTCATCTGAGGTGGACAGTAATACTGCCACCAGCGTCCCCAGCGTCACCACGCCACCTGTATAAAGATTGACCGTTACTACGGAGAAACCGCACTGGGGGACGCACCCTAAGAGAGCCCCCAGAATGGGACCCGCATGATTTACTTTCCTCATCAAGTTCCGTATCCAGTCGGAGGCCTTGTGTTCCAGCGCTTCCACCAACAAAAATGCAAAAAATAAAAACGGGAGCATTTTTACAGCATCAAAAAATGCATCCGCACAAGCGTCAAGTATCATATGGTCACTTCCTTAACTCGCCACAGGCCGCGATTCACTTCTTTACTATGTATTGTTCCAGCATCCGATTTAACGTCTGATTCAGCTGCCTGACTGTCTCTTTTAACTGTCGATTCTCCTCCTGCAGTTTCTTTAATTCGGCTGTATCCATAATGAAGACTCCCCCTTCGTGCTTTATATAGAAATCATAACAGATTTTGCTCCTTCCCGGAATAGGGTTTTCATCTCATTTTATCAACAGAATTCTACAATTCGTGCATTTTATTTAAATATAATTTTCCCAAAAAGAAAAGTCGCTTAGTCAAATTTCTAAACAAAAATGCATCACTGGTAACCTACACCAGTCAGGATAGGCGCCCTTTAAAATCCATATACCCAAACTCCCGGATTTTCTGTATTCCCTTATCTTCCTCATACAGATAAATGGTGGGGAGATTCATGCCGTTAAAGGTATTATTCTTCACCATCGTGTAAATTGCCATATCTCCAAATACCAGCCGGTCTCCCGGTGCCAGGGGCTGTTCAAAGGAATACTCTCCGATTACATCCCCCGCCAGGCAGGTAGAGCAGCCCAAGCGGCAGGTGTAAGGTTTCTCTCCCGGCCGGCCGGCCCCTATCAAAGGCGGACGGTAAGGCATTTCCAGCACATCGGGCATGTGACAGGCGGCAGAGGTGTCCAAAATCGCAATGCGCATGTCGTTTTCCACCAGATCCAGCACCTCGGTTACCAGGTAACCGGCATTCAACGCTACGGCCTCACCGGGCTCCAGATACACTTGTACATGATATTTATCCCGGATATGGCAAATTGCCTTCACCAGCGTTTCTACGTCGTAATCCCCGCGGGTAATGTGGTGGCCGCCGCCGAAGTTCAACCACTTCATTCCATGCAGCAGATGCCCAAACTTCTCTTCGACCTTCTCCAGTGTTCGTATCAGCGTATCGGAATTCTGTTCGCACATCGTGTGAAAATGCAGGCCGCAGATGCCATCCAGATCCTCTTCGAAGTTTTCTGCCTTCGTCCCGAGCCGGGAGCCTGCAAAGCAGGGGTTATACAAATCCGTCTCGATCTCGGAATATTCCGGATTGATCCGGATGCCGCAGGAGACCGGACGGCCGCATGCTTTTACCTGGGCCTGGAATTTCTTCCACTGGGAAAAGGAATTAAAGACAATATGGTCGCAGATCGCGAGAATCTCCGGAAAATCGCTCTCCTTATAGGCCGGCGAGAAAATATGGGTCTCTCCACCGAACTCTTCCCTCCCAAGCTTCGCCTCAAAAAGGGAGCTGGCCGTAGTCCCGGACAAATAACCGCTAAGAAGGGGATAGGCCGCAAACATGGAGAAGGCCTTTTGGGCCAGTAAAATGCGGCAGCCGGTACGCTCCATGATGGAATGCAGCAGTCTGGCGTTCTTCTCCAGCAGCCTGCCATCTACTATATAGGCCGGTGTTTCCACCGCCTGAAAGTCAATCTTATTCATCCTGAACCTCAATCTACCAGAACCGGGGTAAAGTCTTCCTTCCAAGGAAGTCCCCACTGGTCCAGGGCTTCCATGAAAGGATCCGGATCAAATTCTTCGACATTGTAAACACCGGGCTTCTGCCACTTACCGGTCATCACCAGCATGGCACCGATCATAGCCGGAACACCTGTCGTATAGGAAATCGCCTGAGAGCCTATCTCCCGGTAGCATTCCTGATGATCGCAAATGTTATAGACATAATACGTCTTCTCTTTCCCATCCTTTATGCCTTTGCAAATGCAGCCGATATTCGTCTTGCCTACCGTCCGGGACCCCAGAGAGGCAGGATCCGGCAGTACTGCTTTCAAGAACTGCAGCGGAACAATCTGCCTGCCCTCAAATTCAATGGCTTCGATAGAAGTCATCCCTACATTTTCCAGGCACTTCAGATGGGTCAGGTAGCTCTGCCCGAAGGTCATAAAGAAGCGGATCCGTCGGATGCCGGGAATGTTTAGCCCCAGAGACTCCAGTTCTTCATGGTGAAGGAGATACATATCCTTCTCTCCTACCTGGTCAAAGTTATACGCCCGCTTGATTTCCATAGGCTCCGTCTCTACCCAGCGGCCGTCCTCCCAGTAACTTCCATTCGCCGTTACCTCCCGAATATTGATCTCCGGGTTAAAGTTCGTGGCAAAGGGATATCCATGGTCGCCGCCATTGCAGTCCAGAATATCAATCTCATGGATTTCATCAAAATAATGCTTCAGGGCATAAGCGCAGAACACGCCGGTGACACCGGGGTCAAAACCACTGCCTAAGAGTGCGGTAATACCGGCCTGCTCAAAGCGTTCCCGGTAAGCCCACTGCCATTTGTATTCAAATTTAGCGGTATCGGGCGGCTCATAATTCGCAGTGTCCACATAATGGGTCTTCGTCTCCAGACAAGCTTCCATGATCGTCAGATCCTGGTAGGGTAAGGCAACGTTAATCACCACATCCGGCTCAAAATCCCGGATCAAAGCCACCACCTCGTCTACGGAATCCGCATCTACCTGGGCCGTCTGTATTTTGGTTTTGCTTCCAGAAAGCTTGTCCTTTAAGGCATCGCATTTTGATTTGGTACGGCTTGCGATGCAGATTGCTTCAAATACGTCGGAATTCTGGCAGCATTTGTGTACGACTACACCGGCCACACCGCCGGCTCCTATGATTAAGGCTTTTCCCATGTTTTCCTCCTTGTTCTGGCATATTATTATGCTTTAGTCTTTCCCAAATACAGCAATAACTCTCGTAAAATTTTGCAAGCCATGGCCGTCGAGGCTCCGGTCGGGTCATAGACAGGAGACAGCTCATTCATATCGGCGGCTACAATGTTCAAACCGGAGATTTGTTTAAAGGCCCTCATTAATTCCATAAAGCTGATCCCTCCCGCTTCCGGCGTTCCGGTGCCGGGGAATATTCCAGGATCCAGTACATCCAAATCCAAGGTAAAATACACCGGCTTTCCCTCCAGCCTCTTCACCACATCTCCCAGTGTATGAAAATCAAACCGGCAGGTCTCCACATGTCCCGGCGCCCATGTAAATTCGGAGCGGTCGCCGCTTCGGATGCCGAACTGGTAAATCCGGCCGTCTCCCAACAGATCATGGCACCGGCGCATCACAGCGGCATGAGACAGCTCCACCCCCAGATACTCCTGCCGCAGATCCGCATGGGCATCGAAATGGAGGATATGCAGCTCCGGATACCTCTTCACCGCACTCCGTACTGCTCCCAGCGTCACCAGATGTTCGCCGCCGATCATCAGCGGACACTTCCCATCCGCCAGCAGCCGCCCGGTAAAGTCTTCAATCGCCCGCAGCGCACGTTCCGGGCTGCCGAAGGGCAGCTCCAGGTCACCACCATCAAAAACTCCCAGTTCCATAAGGTCTAAATCCTGATAAGGACTGAAGGTCTCCAGCCCAAAACTTTCCTGCCGCATGGCCGCGCTGGCAAACCGGGCTCCCGGCCGGTAAGAGGTGGTGCTGTCAAAGGGGGCTCCCCAAATGACAAACCGGCTCTCCTCATACTCACCGTCACAGCCGATAAAGGTCTGTATATTTCTATCCATTGGTTCCCAAAAGCTCCTTCACGTAATTGGGCAGGTAGAAGCTGCCCTTATGCAAATCCGTATTATAATACCGGGTCTTAATCCCCAGCGCATTCCATTTATCCTCGTCCAGATCCCGGATCGGATCGTATTTCTTAGAAGCAAATCCAAACAGCCAGTGACCGGAAGGATAGGAAGGAATGTGGCACTGGTAGACCGTGGACAGCGGGAATACCGCCGTAATCTGCTTATGCGCCTTTTGCACAGTCTTAGAATGCTCGCTATAATAAGGACTTTCATGCTGGTTAATCAAAATCCCATCCTCATGAAGCGCCTTATAACAATTCCCATAGAACTCCCTAGTAAAAAGTCCTTCCGCCGGCCCATAAGGATCAGGGCAATCGACAATAATCAGATCATATTCATCGTGGCGCATCCGCACAAACCGCAGCCCCTCTTCAAAGTGCATCTGCACCCGGGGATCCGTCAGCTTTCCTGCCGTTTCCTTAAAGTACTTCATGCACAGGTCGGCCACTGCCCGGTCCACATCCACCACATCAATGTGTTCAATCGTCTCATACTGGGTCAGTTCCCGTACTGTTCCGCCATCTCCGGCACCCATGACCAGCACCCGTTTTGCATTCGGATGAACCGCCATGGAGACATGGGTAATCATCTCATGGTAAATAAACTCATCCTTCTGGGTAATCATCAGCTCACCATCCAACACCAGCACCTTACCGAACTCCTGGGTCCGCAGAATATCGATCCGCTGAAATTCACTTTCCACGCCGGCGATCTGCTCCTCCACCTTCATGGAAAAGCGCACATTCTTCGTATGAGGATCCGTATACCATAACTCCATTGCTTATTCCTCCACTACATTAATGTTGTTAAGGCTCATATCCTCCGTACCGGTCAGAAAGCAGCCCTTTTCTTTCGCATAGCTAATGTAATGCAAAATTTCTTCCGTAATACTCTCCCCCGGCGCCAAAATCGGGATTCCGGGAGGATAACACATAACAAATTCTCCGCAGATCTTCCCTGCGCTGTCATTCATCGGCATCGAGCGTTTGGCTCCATAAAAAGCATCCTGCGGCTTCACGACCAATACAGGGTTAATATACTCATGGTCAAACAGCCCCGTCTTCGTGGTCTCATGGAGGCGCTTAATCTCCGAAAGGGCAGAGATCAAACGCTCCACCTCCAGGTTCCGGTCCCCATTAGAAATAATCGCCAGGATATTGCCAATGTCTCCGAACTCAATCTGGATTCCGTAGTCATCCCGGAGCAGATCATATACCTCAATGCCGGCCAGTCCGATATCTCTGGTATATATCGAAAGCTTCGTAGTATCAAAATCAAAGACCCGGTCTCCGTCGATCAGCTCTTTGCCAAAAGCATAATAGCCACCCAGGACATTAATTTCCTTACGGGCATATTCCGCCATGGCAATCGTGCGGTCAAACATGCTTTTCCCATTAATGCTCAGATTCTTTCTGGCAATATCCAGAGAAGACAGCAGCAGATAAGAACTGCTGGTGGTCTGGGTCAGGTTAATGACCTGGCGGATATAGTCGGCATTCACTTGATCGTTAACCAGAAGCATGGAGCTCTGGGTCAGGGAACCGCCGGTCTTATGCATACTGACCGCAGTCATATCCGCACCGGCCTCCATCGCCGACACCGGAAGCTCTTCATGAAAGTAAAAATGGGTTCCATGCGCTTCATCCACCAGCACCAGCATCCCTTTTTCATGAGCCAGCCGTACAATTTGACGCAAATCCGAACAAATTCCATAATAGGTAGGATTATTCACCAGAATTGCCTTCGCATCCGGGTTCTCCTCGATTGCACGCCGGACATCTGCCATGGACATTCCCAGAGGGATTCCCAATCTCCGGTTAATGCCAGGGTTAATGTATACCGGTACGGCCCCGCAGACTACCAATGCATTAATCGCGCTGCGGTGTACGTTCCGGGGCATAATAATTTTATCGCCAGTCTTACAGGCCGACATAATCATCGCCTGCACGGCGGCCGTGGTTCCATTTACAATAAAAAAGGACTCGGCGGCACCAAAGGCTTCCGCCGCCAGGCGCTGTGCTTCTTTTATCACAGAGACAGGATGACACAAATTATCCAGCGGTTTCATGGAATTCATATCCAGTTTTACACAGTCGTCCCCCAGAAAGCTTTTTAATGCCTTATTTCCCCTGCCACCCTTGTGGCCGGGTACGTCAAAATGCGCTAAGCGGTTGATCCTCTGCTGTTCCAGGGCCTGCTGAATGGGAGCATCCCATTGGGTATAGATCGCTTTCCTCTCTTCCATTCTCTCACCCAGTGTGCTGTCCTATTCACATTTAGCGAAACAGCACACCCATCCTTTCTACACGTTAGTAAGCCTTTTTAGTATAGGATATTGGAGCGTATTTTTCAAGCATTATATTAACTTTTTTGTTTAGTATTACTAAACTTTTGCATAAAAATTGTGTTAAGCATTAAAAAACCTCGCAGACCGCATATCTACGAGGTTTCTTCTAGAAGCAGGGGCAGTAAGAGTTGAACTCACATTGACGGTTTTGGAGTTCAAAACTGGGCTTTTTCCAGCTTATCATATCATTGTCTAAAGCTGTGTAAGACCCACGTTTTTACTAAGATTCCAGCGCTTTCTTGTTCTATCTTCAAGTCTCTTTCTCTGTCGTATTCTAACCTTGCTGGGGCAGGAGTCCGTAAATAGTCCGTAGATCTAATTGAAGCCCTTATCAAAACAAGCTACACTAACTCAGTTCCCTTGTTGAGAATATCAATATATTCATGAAAAACATATTTTTTGTTCCTTCTCCTATCAGGGGTAATGTTTAATAATATATTCATTTCATTAAAGTCATCAATTGCCTTACTTGCCGTTGGATATGTGACATCTAATAACTCCTGGGCTGAACTTTTGGTAACAATCGGAGTCGAAAATAATCTTTCTAATATTTTCACATAATTAACATTATTATATTTAGCGACTTCTCTTTCGCATCTCTCTTTAAGTCGAATAATCTTTTTGGCCGATTCAGTTGCCTCATCTGACACCAACGCAATTCCCTTCAAAAAAAACTTTATCCACCCTTCCCAATCTCCTTTTAATCTAACTGCCATCAATCTATCATAATATTCAAGCCTGTTTTTTTTAAAATAGTAACTCAAATACAGCAACGGCCGCGATAGTATTTCCTGATAACACAACCAAAAGGTTATGAGCAATCTCCCCATTCTTCCGTTTCCATCTAAGAATGGGTGAATACTCTCAAATTGTGCATGAATCAGCGCAATTTTAATCAATGCTGGAATCCCATCATCTGAATAAAAAAACAATTCCAAATCGCCCAATGCTTGATTCATATCTGGTACAGTTGGAGGAACAAATGTGGCATTCAACAAAGTGCAACCTTGAGGCCCAATCCAGTTCTGTGTAGTCCTGAACTCTCCCGGATTAAGATTACTCCCTCTTCCACCTTCTAGTAATTTGAAGTGAATATCCCTAAGCAATCTTAGACATAAAGGAAACTCAGCCAGTCTAGCAATTCCATAATTCATTGCATTTACATAATTCACAACTTCCCCAATATCTCCTCTTTTTTCGCTGTCAGAATCACTTTCCAAAACATCTGTAAGCGAAGCCTGAGTCCCTTCTATCTGCGAACTGAGAACAGCTTCCTTTTGAACATACATTGCTACAAACAAATCGGGATTAGGCAATATCTGGGTCACGCCATCCAACCTACCAAGTTTTCTATCAGCTAATGATAACAATTCTAACAGTTCCTTATCAAATTTTATTTCCGGATCTGGCGGCAACTTTTTAGGAATAAAAGATTTATAGCCTGACGGTTGCGACATAAAATATCCTGCCCTACTTTCCATATTATTTCCTTTCTAGCATACGCCTCTTTTTTTATTTTATTCAATTATATCCAAAAACACTTTAATATGTCAATTCTTATTTTAATTTTTCGTGTCCCACTTTAATATAATTTCTTTTTTTAATCCTTATTAAAATTTGATTTACTATAAACCCAAATCATTTCCTCTTATTCAAAAAAAACGGCAAAAATTTTACTAACACAAATTTTTATTATGCGTAATTAAAGATAATTATAAAAACCGCGTACTCCGCAGTATTACAATTTCCCATAAAATCAAGTAGGCTAAGCTTTCCGGCGGTAGATTGCTTCAGCAAGCTTATCCGATGCTGCCTTGTCTGACTCCTTCAGAAGGTGACTGTATATATTCTGGGTGGTGCTGACCTGGCTATGGCCCAGGCGCTTTGATATGGTCACGGGATCAACATTATTGGCATACAAGATTGACGCTTGCGAATGCCTGAACTTATGCGGGTGGATATGGGGCAGCGCGTTGTCTCTGGCGAATTCGTTCAGCCAGTTATTCACACTATCCGGGTGCATCGGCTGACCATTCTCTTGCGTGAAGCAGAATCCGGTATCTTGCCAGTAGTCACTAAGTGCCGTTCTTTGCTCCAGCTGGGCCTTACGGTAATCGCGGAGAACGTCCATTATCTCCGGGGCGATTGAAACGGTCCGACTCTTACCACCCTTCGGCGTGTCGCAGTAAATGCCCCTGGCCGGGGTGTAGAGTAGATTATTGTCAATGGTGATCGTATTGTCTGCGAAGGATACCGACTCCCACTTGACTCCCATAACTTCCCCGCGTCTGGCCCCGGTATCAATGAATAAGCATGTAAGGGCGATCCATTTTAACGGTTGTTTCCAGAGAGCGTCCCGGATCTTGATTACCTCCTCAATTTCGAAGAACTCTGCTTCATGCTTCGGCTGCTTAGGCGGCGTACAATCGTCTGCCGGATTAAATACCACCAGCTTTTTCCTCCTGGCCTGCTCGAATATGGCATGAATCAGCCGGTGATGGTGAATGATTGTTTGAGGAGATAAACCCCTTGCCTCCTTAACACGCTTTCCTTTATACTCGCCGGGTTCTGTCAGTTTCAAGTAAAACTTGTCTAAATGCGGACCGCGAATGTCATCAAGCTTCATCTTCCCCAACTCACTATTGATCCTGGTAAGAAGCCCCTGGTAACGGAACACTGTCTTATGCTTCAAGTCGCGCTCTGCCAGCCTCATATACTCTTTTGAAAAGGCTTCAAAGGTCATTTTATCAAGGGCTACATTTCCAGCCTTACAGTCGGCTTCAAATTGGCCGGCGATCTTTTCAAGCTCCTTCTGAATCTTCGCTTCGGACTTCCAGCCATCAGGCGGAGACCAGCTCATAGAGTACGGTTTGAGCTTCATTCCGTCCTGATCCCGGCCCCGGTAGACTTCAATCTGATAACTGGTAATTTCACCTTTCTTATTTTTTCTCGGTGTTATGCTTGCCATCTGTATTTCCTCCCTCCTTTGAGTCAGCCTCTTTCAGGCCATGCCTAATTCTATGACGTAGAATCCACGCTTCCAGCCCCAGAGAAGCGGCTACACGTTAGCTATCTGCCGCTTCTCTGCCGAATCCATTCAGTCTTCGCGAATAAAATATCAGTTCACCCAAGTGCATACCTGTTTCAATATGATT
>Ga0153928_1001534_pt1 | contig 10190 bp, 10 predicted proteins | sample TSNJ012MetaG_FD_106656 | JGI IMG/M metagenome (GOLD analysis project Ga0153928, IMG submission 106656) | Attine ant fungus gardens microbial communities from New Jersey, USA - TSNJ012 MetaG | ecosystem: Host-associated > Fungi > Mycelium > Unclassified | place: USA: New Jersey, Wharton State... | reverse complement strand
CGTCACTTCAGCGAAACCCACAATATGGTTGACAGGGCCGGGGCTAGATGGCATGATATTTAGATTATTTTCCACCTAAGGAATTAAGATGAAGATTTTGGAATTTAAAAGATATTCAGTACTGGATGAAGTGTTGGCCGCTCTGGGAAAACCCGCCGACGACCCCCTGGAAGAAGCCTTGGTCATCGGCCGGCGGCGCAGCGGTTCCCGTTTTTCCTTTATGACCAATACCGACAATATCCCCGAACTTATAGGCTATCTGGAGGCCATCAAGACCGATTTGACCCTGGAAATGATAGATCAGGCCGAACGGGAAGGTGAACCTGATTGAATAATTGCCCAAGGCAAGGCCCTAAAGTTGAGCCGAGAGGTTTTATGATCTTCAGCATCGCCAATTTCGCCCACACCAACAAGGTGATATTGATCTGGACCGCTTTCGCCGGGTTGCTCTATCTTTTTCGGGAGATGTTCGGCCTGGTCTTCATTACCTATGTCATGTGCTTCGTCACCCACGGCCTGACCCACAGGCTGTATCGGGCCGTCAAGCTGCACCGGCGATTCATGGTGGTGGTCATCTACCTTTTATTTCTGATTCTGGTTGTTGGGTTTCTATTTTTCCTGGTCCCGCGGCTACTGGTTGAGGCCAAGAATTTTTCCGAGCAACTGCCTAAAACCCTCAACACCATTGAGACCTGGGTAGATACCAATCTGTCTGAAAACGATGCCCTGATCACCGTTTCCGACCGCATCAAAACCTATCTGACCCCGGAAGAAGTCATCAATAAAGGCTGGGGCCGGGGCTTGGGGGCTCTGGAGCGCAGCATTCACTACGCCAGTTGGTTTTTTCTGGGGCTTCTGTTCAGTTTTTTGATTATGCTGGATCTGCCGCGCCTGACACGAAGCGTAAGGGCCCTGCGCTTCACCCGGCTGGCGTCGGTTTATGAGGAAACCGCTGGCAGCGTCATGCTTTTTGCCAAGGTGGTGGGTGAGAATTTCCGGGCTCAAATGATGGTATCGGCCGTGAACACCACTTTGACGGCTATCGGTCTTCAACTGATGGGCATCGGAGCGATAGTCCTGTTGTCAACCCTGGTTTTTTTCTGCGGTTTGATTCCGGTGCTGGGGGTTTTTATTTCCTCGGTGCCCATCGTACTGATGGCCGTCAATACCGGCGGGGTGACTCTGGGGCTTTGGGCCGCTGTGATGATCATTTGCATACATCTTTTGGAAGCCTATGTTCTGAACCCCAGAATCGTCTCGGCGGTGATGCACGTCAACCCGGTCATTACGCTCATAATTCTCTATATTGCTCATAGTCTTATTGGGTTGTGGGGTATGTTGCTGGGGGTGCCCGTCTCAGTTTACATCTACCGTCAACTTATAATTGGCCTTCCCAAAACTAAAAAAATATTGCCTTTGGCTGCTGAAGAGGCGGTGGTCGAGGTGGCGGCAGTGGCCGCTGAACTTAAAGAAGAGATGGCAAAATGACCGGGCGGCCTGTTTTGTGACGCTCGGCGCCAATATGGGCGTTTATTTCACTGGTCTGGCTCTGGGGCTGAGCCTTATTGTGGTCATTGGGGCTCAGAATGCCTTTGTTCTGCGGCAGGGCCTGCGGCGGGAACATGTTTTCCCGGTCTGCCTGATCTGCGCCCTGTCTGACGCCGCCCTGATCATTTTCGGGGTGACCGGTTTTCAGGTTATCAGCGAGAGGCTGACCTGGCTGGAACCTTTGTTGCGTTATGGCGGCGCGGCCTTTTTGTTCGGCTATGGCTTTTTAAGCTTTCGCTCGGCCTGGTCATCTTCCGGCGGCCTTGTGGCCGCTGAAAATCCGGCCGAGCCTTTGGGCCAAACTCTTTTGATCTGCCTGGCCCTGACCTGGCTCAATCCCCACGTCTATCTGGATACCGTGGTGATGCTGGGTCTGTTGTCCACCAATTATCCGGGCCGGGAAGCCGTCTTTGCCGCCGGAACCATAAGCGCTTCTGTTTTGTTTTTTTTCGCGCTGGGTTATGGGGCGGGGCGGCTCAGGCCCTTTTTTGCCAGCCCAAAAGTCTGGCGCGGCTTTGAAGCGGCTATCGGGCTTTTAATGTGGGCCATCGCGGTTAAACTGCTTTGGTTCTTCAATTCCAAAAGCTTTTGAGAGGCCGGGAGACCATAAAAAATGACTGAAAAACAGTTTGCCCCGGCCGATATTCTGGCCGGGGGAATCAGGGTATTGCGGGAAGAAGCCCGCGGGCTGGAATTTCTGGCCGTCTCTTTGGGTTCGGAGTTTGTTCAGGCGGTGGAACTCCTGCGCTCCTCCGACGGGCGGGTGGCGGTTACCGGCATGGGTAAAAGTGGCCATGTGGCCAGAAAGGTGGCCTCGACCCTGGCTTCCACCGGTACTCCGGCTTATTTTATTCATCCGGCGGAAGCCGGGCATGGCGATTTGGGCATGATTTCTCTGAAAGACGTGGTCCTGGCCTTTTCCAATTCCGGGGACACTGAGGAACTGGTCAGTCTGCTGGCCTTCTGCGCCCGCCATCAGGTGCCGGTTATCGGGGTGACTAAAAACGCGGACAGCTTTCTGGGCTCCCAATCCCGCCTGGTTCTGACCCTGCCGGATCTGCCGGAAGCCTGCCCCCTCAATAGCGCCCCAACCACCAGCACCACCATGATGATGGCCCTGGGCGATGCCCTGGCCCTCTGCCTTTTGGAAGCCAAGGGCTTTACCCCGGAGCATTTTCATCGCTACCACCCCGGCGGCAGTCTCGGCCGCCGTCTTTTGTCTGTGCGCGATATTATGCATGTGGAAGATCAGGTTCCTTTGCTGACTCCCGAACGGCCCATGCCGGAAGTGCTTTACACCATCACCGGCAAGAGTCTGGGCTGCACCGGGGTTGTTGACTCTGGTGGCGGCTTGATAGGCATCATCACCGACGGCGACCTGCGCCGTCACATGACCCCGAAATTTCTGGAACTGACTGCCGCCGACATCATGACCCCGTGCCCGGCCACTATTGGCCCCGACACTTTGGCTGTTGAAGCTCTGGGAATAATGCAGAGCCATTCCATCACCGCTCTGTTCGTAATGGAAGACGGGCCCAAACCGGTGGGCATAATTCATATTCACGACTGTCTCCGGGCTGGCCTGGAATAAGGCCGGCGACGATTAATAACCATTAAAGACAGGGAGATAAAACATGAGAGATATTTTTAGTGTCCGAGTACCGGTGGTCAACATTCACAACACCCTGCCGGTGGCCAGGCCGGGGATTCTTTTTATTCTGATTTCCGCCGTTCTGTTCCTGGTAGCGCTGGCCGCCGATTTGGTTGTTCTTCGTAATATTTTTTTTCTGACCACCGTCTTTATCATCTGGTTTTTTCGCGACCCAAAAAGGTTGACTCCCCCCGCCGGTTTCGGTTTGTCTCCGGCCGATGGGCGCATAATTAAGGTGGAGGATCTGACCGAAAGCCCGTTTACCAGTGGTCCGGTCAAAAAAGTCAGCATTTTTATGAATGTTTTCAATGTGCATGTCAACCGGGTTCCTGTCAGCGGCCGGGTTCTCAGCCAGATCTACTTTCCCGGGGCTTTTCTTAAGGCCAGCCTGGATAAAGCCAGTGAACACAATGAGCGCAACGCCCTTATACTGGAAACTGAAGAGGGCCCGGTGGTCATGGTTCAGATTGCCGGCCTCATCGCCCGACGCATCGTCAGTTGGGTGGCCGAGGGCGAACAACTGGAAAGAGGGCAGCGTTTCGGCATGATCCGTTTTGGTTCCCGGGTTGATCTTTATCTCCCGTCCAATTCTGACATTATGGTGACAGTGGGCCAGAAAGTCTCCGCCGGCTGGTCGCCGATCTGGCGTTGCCGCTCATAAACCTGAAGGTGAATTTAATGACTGACATCAGGCGCGGTATGAAACTGGTGGCGCTGATTCCGGCCAGGTGGGCCTCAACCCGTTTTCCCGGCAAGGCTCTGACTCCTATATTGGGCCGGCCGATGATCGAGCATGTTTATCGGAGAGCTCTGACCATTCCGGGAGTCAATGAGGTGCTGGTAGCCACCGATAGCCGGGAGATACAAAAGGCAGTTCTGGATTTTGGCGGCCGGGTGGTCATGACCGGAACCCATCACCAGACTGGCTCCGACCGATTGGCTGAAGCTGTAGATATTTTGGGCCTGGACAATAGAGACGTGGTCATCAACGTTCAGGGTGATCAACCGGCTTTTGACCCGGAGCAGCCGGCTTTATTGGCCAGACCATTACAAGAAGACCCTGATTTGGAAATGGCCACTCTGGCTCTGCCGCTGACCGACCCCAGAGAAATTCAAAATCCCAATCATGTCAAAGTAGTGTTTAATCACCAGCATCAGGCTCTTTACTTTTCCCGGGCGCCTATTCCCTGGCCCCGCGATGGTGAAGAGGAATATTATAAGCATATAGGCATTTACGCCTACCGGGTGGGTTTTTTACGGTATTTCGTGACCCTGCCTGAAGGCCGCCTGGAACGCATTGAACGTCTGGAACAGTTGCGGGCCTTGGAGTATGGGGCTCGCGTCAAAGTGGTTCTGACCGGCGGCCTGTCGCCTGAAGTTGACGTACCCGCCGATGTCCAGGCCGCTGAGGAAGCTCTGCGTCTGGAAGATAATTAAAAGCCGAGAGCCTTTTAATGGTCGGCCGGGGCAAGGGGAAAAGAGTTGGGGAAATCAGTCTGATCAGGCGGCCGCGCGATTTTTGGGTCAAGACCGTCACCAGGCTCGGGGTCGGCCAACTCTGGGTTCTGATCTGGCTGGCCGCTCTGGCCACCCCCTTTTTGCCGATGTTTTGGCTTCTGGGTCTGACCATAGCGGCCTGGCTGTCGGTGGCGGCTCTGGCCCCTCAGCGTTATCATGGCCGGCGTCTGGTGGCGGCGGCCCTCTTATTTCTGGTTTTCTGGGCTCTTATAACCGGGCTTATTTATTGGGCTCGGAGCGATTCATTTCGGCCGATTTTGAATCTGGCCGCCTGGCTGGCTTTTGGTTTAAATTTGATGCTGGCCAAAACGCCTCTGGAACTGGCCGTGAGAAGCGGGCGCTTATCACGGCTTTTTCTGGGGCGGATCAAGGGGCAGAAGCTGGCTCTGGCTCTGGCTCTTATGGCCCACATGATTCCCCGCCTTTTGAAATCAGCTTTGGAAATCAGGCTTGTCCTTAATCACCGGGCCGCTCAACTGCCCTTAACCCGGCGTCTCACGCTCTGGGGGCGCTCTCTGATTCGAAACACTCTGGCCCAATCTGATGAACTCAGTCGCGCCCTTTTGAAACGGTGGCCCTGGTAGAGCTTAAGACCCGGACCGGCCGATTTGTTTCATATAGATTGTATAATGGTGTTTTATGTGTTATTAATACATTAAATTTTCTAATTAGGTTGTTTTTATATGAAAACACAAAATATGGATGAAGAATATATTTAGGGAACAATATTTTGAAAACCAGATGCCCACATTGTCAGGCTTGTTTCAATATAAAGCCGGAATACGTCGGCAAACGGACTAAATGTAAAAATTGCGGTGAGGATTACCTTATCACCGCTGTCGTCGGCCCTGAACCCGCAGCCTCAACGCCGCCGCCGGCTGAAATCCCAATGGTTCAGATAGCTGTTGAAAAACCCGTTGAATCGCGGGCGACCGCCATTTCTTCCTTCAACCCTCCGGCTGTTCAGCCCGGCGGGTTTGAAGAGGCGGCTTTCCCTCTGGCGCCGTCTCTGCCAGAGATCCATCAGGACTATGCGGAAGCCGGGGGCGGGTATGAGGGAACACAGTTCCCGGTTGGCCCGGCGGCCTATCCTGTCCCCCTCCCTGAGCTTTCATCCTCGATTTACGAATATCCAGCCCTCTCACCCCGGCCCGCGGCCGATTCCGGCCCGGTTGTTGTACCCGACCAGGGCCCGAGCTCATCTGTTGGCGAAATTTCCGCCCCGGAACTACCGGCGCCGGTACCGGTGGTTTACGGACGGAGAGCTTCAGAGGAAAACCCGGCCGTTATGGCCGCTCGTCAGGTGGTCAAATTTCTTACCAGGCAGCTATGGCGCGTGCCCCGTTCGATCTGGATAACGGCTGGCCTGATGTTATTTCTGGGCGCGATGGTCGGCTTCAGGGTCAGTTCGAGGTCCGCTGAGGCTGAAATCAGCCGCCTTCAGGCCCGGGTCATTGAGATTCAGCAACGGTTGAGTACTCGAAATAACGATAAAATCGCCGCTTTGACCGCGGAACGTCTGAGGCTTCAGAATGATTTGCGGCAGATGGCCTCTTACAGTCGCGATTATCCCGAAGGTTCCATCATCAGGGTTTTGGCCTTGTCGGCTTCTGAAGAACTTAAAATTGCCGATACTCTTCTTTTACAGCAATTGGCCGCTATTGAAACCGGAGCCAGGGTAACCGCGTTGGTGAAACAGACCAAGCCTGACCCGGAACTGGCCGCTACTTTGGAAGCGGAGATGATAAAGCTTCAGGAAGATATAGCCCGGCAACGTCAAGAGATCGAAGACCTCGATGATACATCCAAAAGGTTGGCCGCCACCGGTATAGCCGCTCAAATGCTCAGCCGGGCCATTGTCAACCGCAATCTTTTGATCGCCAGGTACGGCCTCGGTTCGCCGGTGGTTCAGCAGTATCAATACCCTTTCGGGCCAGGGAGGGCGGCTGGGACTCAATTGACTTTCTCCTCCAAACCAGCGGGTGGCGCGTCAGATGAAGGGGAGGGGTCGCCATCAGAGCTGGAACAGCTCAAAAACGAAAATAAGCTGCTCCGGGCTGAAAACGACCTGTTATTGAATTCCGATTCAACTATCTATGCTTCAGCGGTTGGTGACCTGGGGGCCGGTCAATTGGGATCGGCCGAGGGCAAATTTAAGCGTTTATTGCAGATATTTCCCGCCAGCCCGCTAGCGGCCAAAGCTGAGGAAGGTTTGGCCGAAGTAAAAAATAAGCTGGAGGAGAGAGAGACGGCTAAAAAGCCGCCGGTGGAAATAGTCAATATCGGGGTCAAGCATGACGGGGGTTATTTCAGAAATCAGTCATATGTGCGGGTTTCGTTTAAAAATATCAGCCAATTGATGATTAAGCGGGTGGAATTTCAAATTCTGACCTTTGATCAGCACGGATACCCAATAGCCAGTAAACGGCTGGGTCTTACCGAGGAAAACTCATTTTCCGGCACCATGACTGAAAACATTCCCCCCGGCCGAGAAGGTTACGGGGTTTGGGAACTGTCTGAAAAGGTCAGGCAGGTTAAAGTTCGTCTTAAAGCTGTGGAATTTTATGATATTGTTCCCTGGCGTGATGAGGATATCGGGCGTTGGCTGGATAAAGAGGGCGGCCGGTTTAATATTAAGTAAAAAGGCCGGCTGACCAGACGGTTCTTTGATCCCCCCGGCAGGGGGCGCGTGTTTGGATGTGATGTGTGAATAAAGACAATGGGGGAGGGTTGGAATCAGGTTTCAACCCAGGGTTAAGTCTGGCTTTTGGTTCGGCCCTGGCCTACACCTGTTATTCGGCCGGGGTGAGAGCTTTAATTGGCGAATTGACCATCTGGGGCCTCCTTTTTTTGCGTGGCTGTCTGGGGGTGCTGGTCATCGGTTATTTGGCCCGCCTTTTTTCCCGCCCTCTCTGGGGGCCGCAGACAGGTCTTTTGCTGGCTGTCGGCGCCAGCGCCTTCGGGTCGTCGATCTGCATGGCCACCTCTTTGTCTACTATTCCCCTTTATCAGGCCCTGATGCTTATTTATCTCTATCCGGTTTTTACCTTGCTTCTGGCGGCGCCTATTAATGGGGAACCGGTTAGGAGAGGGGCCTTTGGTCTGGTCGGTCTGGCTTTTTTAGGCGGGTTGGCTCTGGTTTGGCCTGACGAGGACATCGGTCTTAATTTTTCTATCGGCCACTTAATCGGTGTTCTGGGTTCTTTTCTTTACAGCGTCAGCCAGGTTCTCATCCGTCGTTTGGGGCCAAGCAATTCCGGGCTGGAACCCATGTTTCATTACAGCCTTTTTGCCCTGATTTTTTCCATTCCCCTGGCGACAATTTTTCAGGCTGATCTCGGCCTCAGCCATCTATCGGGTTTGGGCGCGGGGCTGCTTTTGGCCACTTTGGGCACAACCGCCCAACTGGCCGGTTACGCCGCTTTGCGTTGGCTTCCCGCCTTCAAAGTCGGAATCATCGGTTATCTGGAACTGGCGCTGGGCAGCCTGATCAGTTGGCTGGTCTTCAGTGACCCCATGAGCCTCAGAGCCTTGACCGGCGGCTTGTTACTGTTGCTGGTGGTTATCCGGCTGCGAAGCCCGGCCGGGAAGGTCGGCTGATCAGGCCCCCGGAACAAATAACCACACAGGGGAGTGGAGATTTTCCTTAAGCTTTTCGTCTTCTTATCCTGGCCCCCAGAGAGATCAATTTTTCGTCAAGCTTGTCATAGCCCCGGTCCAGATGATAGACGCGGGATACTTCACTTTCACCTTTGGCGGCTAAAGCGGCCAGAATTAAACTGGCCGAGGCCCTGAGATCGGTGGCCATCATCTGAGCCCCCGAGAGATGATGGACCCCTTTGACCACCGCCACCCGTCCTTCCTGAGTGATATCCGCTCCGAGCCGGTTCAACTCACTGACGTGCATGAAACGGTTTTCAAAGATGGTTTCCGTTATCAATGAAACCGAATCGCCAACGGTCATCAGGGCCATGAACTGAGCCTGCATATCGGTTGGGAAACCGGGGAAGGGGGAGGTGGTGATGTCGGTGGATTTGATCCGGCCGTCAGATGAGACCAGAAGTTTGTCGCCATCAGTGGTCAGCTTGACTCCGGCCTCGCTAATTTTATCATAAACAGCGTCCAATGCCTCATGGGGCGCGCCGCTCAAGGCGACCCGGCCTCCGGCCAAACCTACGGCCACAATCAGGGTGCCGGCTTCAATACGGTCGGGCATCACTTTATGGGTGGCCGGGCCCAACTCATCTACCCCGTCAATGACCAACTCGTCTGAACCGAGCCCTTCAATTTTAGCCCCCATGGCGATCAGGGCTTTGGCGGTGTCCGTGACCTCCGGTTCGCGGGCCGCGCCGGTGATGACTGTGCGCCCGCGGGCCAGAGTGGCGGCCATCATCAGATTTTCCGTGCCGGTGACGGTGACCGAATCGAAATGAAGGTGGGTTCCTATCAAGCCGCTTTCCAAAGTGCGGGCCACCACATAACCGCTGTCAAGATCAATGACGGCGCCCATGGCTTCCAGGGCTTTCAGATGCAGATCAATGGGCCGGGCGCCAATGGCGCAACCGCCGGGCAGGGAAACCCTGGCCCGGCCGAATCGGGCCAAAAGCGGGCCCAGCACCAAGGCTGAAGCCCGCATGGTCTTGACCAGTTCATAAGGCGCTTCCGGGGTATGCAATTGCGAAAGATCCAGTTCGGCCCGTCCCTGGCCCAGTTCAGCCCGGCCGCCCATATGTCTTAGCAACCGGGCCATGGTCTCCAAATCCCTGAGGTCGGGCACATTTTCCAGAACCAGGGGGCAGCCGCTTAAAATAGAGGTGGCCATTAGAGGCAGAGCCGCGTTTTTGGCTCCGCTGACCTGAACTTCACCCTCAAGCGGCTGAAGACCTTCAATAAGTAATGTATCCATAAAGATTGTTTTCCAGGTATGGCTCTCAGGGGCGGCAATGCTCAAGATAGGCGTAAGCCGAGTGGTTGTGAATGGATTCAAAATTTTCGGCGGCTATGGAAAACCAGCCAAAGGTGTCGTCAGCCATAAGCTTTACCGCGACTTCCCGAACCACATCTTCTACAAACATGGGGTTTTCATAGGCGGCTTCAGTGACGAATTTTTCATCAGCCCGTTTTAAAAGCGAGAAAACTTCAGAGGAACATGATGTTTCTACCAGACGGATCAAATCTTCCAGCCAGAAAAATTTATTATAGCGCACAACCACAGTGACCACGCCGCGTTGATTGTGGGCGCCGAAACGGCTTATTTCCTTGGAACAGGGGCAGAGAGTGGTAATGGGCACGGTCACTCCAACCGTGAGGTCTGACCCTGTGTCGCACTGTTGGCCGCGCAGAACGCAGTTGTATTCCATCAGGCTGACCGCGCCGGAAACCGGAGCCATTTTTTCAATGAAAAAGGGAAAGCTTAATTCAAGATGGGCCGAGTCGGCGTTGAGGCGTTCTTTCATGTCCGAAAGAATAGTCG
>Ga0153928_1001528_pt1 | contig 10219 bp, 11 predicted proteins | sample TSNJ012MetaG_FD_106656 | JGI IMG/M metagenome (GOLD analysis project Ga0153928, IMG submission 106656) | Attine ant fungus gardens microbial communities from New Jersey, USA - TSNJ012 MetaG | ecosystem: Host-associated > Fungi > Mycelium > Unclassified | place: USA: New Jersey, Wharton State... | reverse complement strand
GCCAATATCTACAACAACCAGCGGCAAACCATCGAGGATATCTACAGCCAAATGTCGGGACAGGTGACGGTAGCCGACGTCTATCCCCTCCTCTATAATCTTCGGGGCGAGTACCTGTACTACCGCACCGAAAATAATTTGACCCCCCAGGGCGGATACTACGTCTACACGGTGCTGGGAGCCAAGCTGGTGGGCCGCCGGGAGCTGGTGGAGCTGGATCAACTGGATATCCAATATCTTCCCGAACCTTATTACGGCGACCTATATCAGAAATCACCCTATCAAAATGTGCGCCCGGATACCCTGTCCCTCTTTCGGTATCAGGCATATCCCCGGGAATATCTGGTGACGCATTACGGCAATGGAGGCATCAAAACCTATCACACCCTGTACCCCACCCACCTGGCCGGTCTGGGGCAGGGGCCGGATGTGTACCTGGGCGGCATATCCGCCATAACCACCATCCGCACCACAAATGCCCCACCCCGTTCCCTTTTGATTTTTGGCGATAAGACCGCCCTGGCCTATCTGCCCTTTCTGGCCAACAACTATCAGGATATCACCCTGGTGGATCTCTTTCAGCTCACCCCCACCTTGTCCAACCGTATCCAGCCCGACCAATATCATCAGGTGCTGTTCGCCTACAGCCTGGAAACCTTCGACAGTGATATCCCCCTCCGGGCGGAGCGGTTGTTGGATTAGGCGCGCGGCGGGTATTTATATCAGGCGGAAGGTGGAAGACAGAAAGCTGTAGGTTTTGGTTTGCGCCATTCGCAAAGTTAAAATACCCCGCCGCTTCACTTGCGGCGGGGTACTTATGTGGGCGCAAAAGGACGAACGCCCCAGGCCTACAACTCCCAGGTTGCATAATTGGAGAAATCCGGCCCTTCAGTTTCAAAGACCGACTGATAGGGAAATACATTGTGGAAATTATTGACATGCTGCCCGAATTCATTGTATATGCCGGTAATCAGCAGAAGCGCCACCACCGCGCTCCAATAGTACTTCTTGTGGTCGCTGATGCTTTGCCGGAGCTGCCGCACCTGATTCAGCTCAGCCTTACCCTTGGATTTTCCGCCCTTGCCGACCTGCTGTTCCTTTGCCTCCAGCTCGGCCAGCAGGTCGTAATCCTCCCGGGGGGACTGGAGGCAGGACAGCGCAGACGGTATTGCCACCAGCGCCAGCAAATAGGCGTAATGGGAAAACCGCTCGATGATAAAATGTCGTGTGATAAACAGCCACATAATGGAGCTGAACAGCATCATATTAAGAAGTATATTGGCGTCCGGATCCCTTTTTTCCCATATGGGCCTTAATGCCAGGCAGGCGCCGAATATTACAAAAGGCACAATTAAAAAAGTAAGTGGAAAACCGTATGCGGGGTCGATGTAGATGCTATCCTTATAGCTTTGGAATATTTGAAATATTTCGTGCTTGAATGGATAGCTGGTAATAAAATTCAGAATTGCAGTGGAGGTTAGATATCCGATTAAGGTAACGCAAGCATAAAAAATTCCGGTTTTCTTGCCAAGGCGGAGATGTGCCAGGAAATAGATAGGAATCATAATCAGGGCGGTTTTGTGGAAGCAAGCGCCCAGCAGCACAATGCAGAGGTAGAGAACCGGCTTTTTCTCCCGCAAGAATTTATATCCCAGCAGCAAAATACCACAGGCAATATTCTGGCGGATAAAGTTCATGCTGCTGTAAAAGTAGCTGAGCGTCACATACATCCAGGTGGAAAGCCATACGTCCCTGGAATAACAAAAGATGAAAACGGCTACCGGAATAAAGATAATCGCGGAGTACACGCCGTACATCATGACAGGGGATGTGACAAACCTGGTCATTACCCAGGTCAGCAGTTCAAAACCCGGCTCATACATCATATCAAAAACAGTGGATAAATCGGGCGCCGCCTTAATCTTCACGAAAATGTCAATATAGGAGAGATAGTCAAACCCGATGCCAACCCGAAAGGTGGCCAAGAACCACATATATCCGAATGTTATGGCGAGATAGGCCGCTTTTTTTATTTTATTTGGCTTATACAGGCAAAGAGGGTACGCCAATCCCAAAATCAAAAGCTGGTTGATATAATATACAGTCATATTTACCTCAATATCCTTAAAATAGTCTGCGGGTATACCCATACAAAAGCTATTATATCAGAAATTGCAGGTTTATTGAATATCCAACAGGTAATTTATAGGATTTTTTTGGCATATGTTTAAATTTTACACTTTTTCGCCTTGCCCACGTTTTCACCATTCGGCAATGGAGCCGTCATAATGACGCCAAACGGGATTTTTCCAGGCGTGGGGAGCTTTGTTTTCCTCCTGGACGATTTCCTTGTTTACCACTACGCCCGGGCCGGGCCCTTGGGGCAGGGCGGCGCAGCCGTCCACAAACGCGAAGTCCTCCTTATTGTCCACAAAGTCCAGTACGCTGCACCCCGCATTGTAATGGATAGCAATCCTACTTTATACCGGACTTAGGATTGGTGAAATGTTGGGACTAATGTGGGGAGATATAGATATTGAAAACCAATGCTTTAATATCCGGCGCTCATTGAAGCGCACAGAAAATGGAAAAGAGATTACACCAAGTACGAAAAATAAAAAAGAGCGCGTCATCCCATACGATGGCGACACGCTCCAAAAATATATTGACAAAATCCCACGAAATGGGCTTTATGTAATCAGCAGAGAAAAGGACAGTATATCAACACACCATACGCATTCAAGCTTCGATACCATATATTATAGGTTTTTTGATGATCTGAACAAAATGCTAGAGGATCCACTTCCGAAAATGACACCGCACAAGTGCCGCCACACCTTCGCCACCTATATGTTAAAAAGTGGAGCGGATATTCGATACATGCAAGCACTTCTAGGACACTCTACCATCTCCACAACGGAAATTTACACCCATGTTGAAACAGAAGATTTAAGAGCTAATGTAGCGAAATTGAATTATTAAATCGAAAATTACTGGACACAATTGGACACGAATTGAATATTGGATGGTTTTTGGCAAAAAGAAAATTCCCTAAAACCGCATGGTTAAAGGGAATTTGTGGCTGGGCTAGCTGGATTTGAACCAGCGAATGACGGAGTCAAAGTCCGTTGCCTTACCGCTTGGCGATAGCCCAACAAAACCATTTTCTATGGTTGACAGAAAACGAAGACAGAACGTGTGACACGTCCCATCTTCATTCCTGATATGGGGTGGATGATGAGAGTCGAACTCACGACCTCCAGAGCCACAATCTGGCGCTCTAACCAACTGAGCTACACCCACCATATTTGGCGCGCCAGAAGGGACTCGAACCCCTGGCCTACTGCTTAGAAGGCAAACAACAGGCTGGAGAGAGGTCACTGGCGACTTACGGCGATACTAAAAAACAGGGCCACAAAAGGCTCGAATAATAGAATACCATAATGTTGGTTGCTTGTCAATGGTGAATTTGGGGGCTATGGCAAACAGGTGGCAAACGAGGTGGCAATCAGTGGCTTACGATCGGGAAAGGTAAGCGCCCTTTGGGATGGGGGCGCTCGTTATGAGAGCATTTGTAATGTGGTCAATAATTGTAATATAATACCTCTGTTCTAACATTATCCTTTTTACTTCCAACTGATGTAGTAGTAAGAAATTCAAATGTTCGCCAACCCTTTTCGGGTGTCAAGTATTTTTGGTAAAGCATAAGAGGATAATTACAAATCATCATTTTACATTTTGCGTCGGCAACGCATTTTACAAAGGATTCTTGGTCAACATAGCTGAATGACATGGTATAGACCAACTTGCCTAAATCTTTAGGTAACTTGTCACCATGTACCCTCTTGATAGCGTCAGAAAGGCTTGGCTCATTCTTCCAGTCAATACCCTTTAATAATTTTTCCTCTTGGTCAGGTTTGATGTAGGAGGGGTCAGCCAACACCATAGCTTTAGGGTTGTTAAGCCAGTGAGTCATTTGTTGGTATTCTTCGCTGATGTTATCCATTTCTTCTTTTTTTGCATACCAATTAAAAAAATTAGTGGCGTCAATCTGATGTATTTTTACGCCTTGCATTCGTTCAGAGCATTCAAACAAATTTTCCATGTTTCTTCGGTAGTGTGCAGAGTCCTTGAATTTTGATGGTGTCCAGACCTTTCCCATAGCATCCCTACTTTGTTGAAATACAATGTAAGTGGCAATGGCAAGGTCAATATCCGATACATCAAGCGCACCCATATGTCGGGGGCGTAGCAGTTGGCCTTGTTCTTTCGCTTTCTTTGTATCCGTATAATCAGCAACCAAGGCTTTCAATTTGCTGTTAATCTCGTCTCGCTTACTGGGGCGTTCCATTTTTATTCGTTTTGTTAATGCCAGTTCGTCAGTAGACTTCATACTTTGCTTGAGATATTTAGTAAATTCATCACTACGAAGCCCGGGGGGGCATAGACCATAACCAACCAACACGCTTTTCAGTTCACGCTCCATGAGATTGCCTGTCTGTTTCAACATATCCGTTTCTGCTTTGTCAAATATAGCTTTGGCATTAAGAAATTGCGCCTCACTATATTCTGTTTCATATAGTCGGTAAATAAAATCGTGTGCGGTGTCGGGGTTGGAGAGGACACTCATTAAAGCGCATACACCCTCACCATAATCATTATAACATTCATCCTTGTGGCGTGGCTTATTAAGCAGGACACGACACATGCCCCCAAAAGGAGTTAAAAATAAGTCAGTATCATCATAATTAAGGCGATCAGCTATGTAATGAGCCATACGGCTTTTGCCGCCATAATATGGGGCAATCGTAAGAACATCCCTACTCATGCATTGGCACCGGCAATGACAGGCTCCGGCTTATTTGGCATATGGGGTTCTATCTTTTCTTTTTTTATGCTGATTGCCCTTATGGGTTTATCTTTCAACCTCACAAGATATGATAATCTGTCGCCACTTGTCATGGTATAATCATGCCCTTTTAACCATTGTTTAATAGCTTTAATTTCGGACTTGTGATGATTGTCCTCATCTAACAACTGGTCAAACTGTTCAACTGGTATATGATACATACCGTCTTTTAGGTCATAGGTGCTGATGATTTCACCTAGCATCTTACAGACAGTGACCATCTTTTCGTCGTCTTCGCTTATATATTCCTCTTTTTCTAATTTGAGATAGGACAATTCAATCGTTTTTTGTAAGTCAGCATAAATCAAACCGCTAAAGGCTGCGCCATAATCTGCAAATTCTCGCAACGGCCGTTCGATATTAGAAATAGCAACCTCTTTGCTTCCGTTGGGTTCGCCATCAAGTTTGCATTGAATATGCAGTAGTTCTTTTTTGCTATCGTTGTCTTTGTACCTTGTGAGTTTAAACGTGAATTGTTTTTCCAACTCGAATTGAGAACTGTTGTTTTCGTCAATAGATATTGTCTGCGTATCCTTGTCAAATTTCCATACTATTTTTTTGCCCTCTGCCGCCATGTCAATCCTCCTAAACTGTCGAATACTTGTATTTATTGTAACATAGTTAAACAGTATTGACAATCTAAATAAATTAAGCTATAATGTGGTCAAATGTATGTTAATTATTGCATTTGTAACCATTGTAACCAATAAAGCCGTTGTAACCAGAGCATCTACACAAATAAGCGTAACCAAAATAACCAATGTTCCGGTGTAACCGTATGATACATCGGAGAAATAACATGAATGTTAAATTATGGAAATCCTTGCTACTGTGCAAGGCTCTTTTTATTTAGAGATAAAAGTTCACAAATAGCGTATTGAATTTTGGATTAAATTCTGGCTCCCTAACCTCCAATAATTTTGATTGGAGGTTAGGGAGATGGTAATTGATGCAAGGGCATTATGTTTCATGTTAAGCGATATTTTAGAGGAATACAGACTATTGGAGGAGCCAAACAGATTAAGGGCTGTAAAGCGTGTCCAGACAATGGAGGATGGAAAGGTTAGGCTGTTTAACTCGTATATACTGATTGAGTTAGACAATGGGGATAAGTATGAAATTCATGTTATGAAAAGTAAATAGGATATAAAAAATAGGCTAACTCCATTATTGGGGTTAGCCTATTTTTTATGCGTTTGTGTAGTATAGTCAGTAGCTGAAAATAATATTCGTCCTTTATTTTAACTGGAATTGTAATAATGGTTAAATAATATATATGGGGGCTTTTGATATGAACAATGCACTGGGATACGTTAGGGTAAGTACTGAAAACCAAGTGAAAGAGGGGTATAGCATTGAGGAACAAAAAGAGCAGATAGAGAAATATTGTTTAGATATCAACTTGAATCTAGTTGATATTTTCAAGGACGAGGGAAAAAGTGGGGCGATTGCGGATGATGAAGAAATGACCGTTTTGCGTGACGGTTTTCTTGATATGATGGCACGGGTAAAAGAGGGCGATATACAATATATTGTTGTCCTCTCAACTAATCGTTTATGGCGAACAGAATTAGTAAAAGCAATTATACATAGAGACTTAAAAAGGCATGGTGTAGATATTAAGGCGATAGACAGGCCGACATATTCAATATATGCAAACAACCCAAACGACAAACTTATTAACGGAGTATTCGAGTTATTAGACGAATACGAGAGATCAGAAATAACGGTCAAACTTAAAAGAGGACGGAAGAAGAAAGCGGAGGGCGGTGGTTATTCCGGTGGTGGTGCTCCAATGGGCTATAGGTCGGTCAGAGGTAGTAAAGAGTTAGTCATAGATGATAGAGAGGCCGCAGCGGTCAAGATGGTGTTTAGGCTGAAGGAAGATAATGCGGGTATCACTTTAAAGATGATAGCGGACATAATGAATATTATGGGCTATAGAAGTAATAAGGGCAAGGGCTTTACGGCTATGCTTGTGAATCGTATTTTAGATAGGGAGGACTTTTACAGGGGGATATACAAATACTCGGGAGTTGAGAGCATAGGCAAACATAAGCCGATACTATAGAAAAGGGAGTAGGGGGCGGTGTGTCCCCTACTCCCTTTCTATCAGTAGTGTATTTGAGGTAACAAGGGGGTAGAATCTGCATTATTCTATTTTCCGGTTTTGATTAGGACACTTAATAGAAATACTTAGTTTAGAATGATTGCAGTTGAAAAAATGATCGTTTCATTACATTTTAGGGGTGGTTGGCTAGTTGTAAAAATATATACAGTTGGGCGATCATGGCGGTAAGAGCATTATTAATTGGATTTAGTGAATTATAAAAGTGAGTTAAGATAAAAAAATAGGATTTTTAAGCGTGTTAAATAAAATAGGCTGTATAGTTTGAATGGGATTGATTGTCTCATGGAATAATCAGCTATTTGAAACGCAGTATCACAGTATAATTAGATGGCTATATGAATATTAAGATGATACTTTTAAATGTCGCAAATAATACAGCAGATTGAAACAAAGCAACAATAGTGGCTAAGAAGAAATCATACGATTATTAGGAGGGTTCAAGTATGAGTGATTGGATTACAAGTAAAAATTATGTTGGCGGTATTGATTTAGACCCGCTCACTCAAGAGGACATAAAGAAATGGACTTATATAGCACAAGAGTTTAAAGATGCTATCAAGAATAACAGTATACCCATGAGATATAGTATAAATAATAAAGTGATAGCGTACTTTCTTAATCGAGCGGAGATTAAGAGCTTAGATTTGTATTTTTACGTTTCTATACACATGTTTCTTAAATATATGAAAGCATATTATAAATTGCAGAAGGAATATGATAGATGCAATGGAATATCTGGCTGTAAAAGACAACAACTGCGTATAAAAGGTGGAGTAAAACCCGCATATAATTATGACATTAAGGTTGACACGATTATTGAATTAAAAGAACGTGGTATGTCAAATGAGCAGATAGCAAGAGAACTGAATACAAGCCGTTCCACGATATGGCGTAGGTTAAAAGAGGGTAACAAGTCTAAGGTGTAATACTATGTAGAAAGATTGTGCAAGCTATGGGGTTCTCCCCCACCCCTGCTTGTGGCTTATAATAGCAGTGAGAGGATTACAAGTAATCCTCTCACAAGAGCATAAATATCATAATAACTGCTACACCAAGAGTAAAGGGTAGTAAAGTAGTGGGGTTGACCTGTCAATACTGTTTGACAGATTAACCCCACTTCTATATATTATGACTACTTTTGGAATATGAAAAATATACCTTGCATTCAGCGGTGAGCGGCGTTATAGTATACCCCCAAGTTGAAAGGGGGCATACTAGGGGTATAGACTGGGCATACAAGAAATATGTATATGGAAACGGGGTAACTATAAGATGAAAAGGAAAGACAGTTTACTGGCATGGTTAAAGCGTATATTTAAAAAGAAAGGCAAGGTAAAATTTATAGATGACGGAAAAAAATTCAAGATAGACAAGAAAAAATATGAGGACATAGACAAGTGGTAATTAGTCATTCTCCGGTGCTATATGTGACAATGCATAAGTTATACACTGGACAATTAAGGCATTAGTGGATATATCTTGTTTTTGTGCGACTTCTGCTAATTCAGTCCATAACTGTTCTGGGAACCTTAAAGACCTAGTCACATACATTGGTTTTTCAATTTTAAAATTATTCATGTTGGATACCTCCATAAGATGATATACCTATTGTAAATGGTATATCGTATATAATATATCCATGAGTTTTATATACATAAACATATATACAAAGGCATGGAAGATATAGTATACTATATGAGGTCAACAGCGAACAATAAAAAAACAGTACCAATAAATGGTACTGTTTAAGAGGGGGATATACATATGAAACAGGTGGAAATACAGGAAAATTCTGCTTTAGTAGTCACGAAAACGGCAAGTAAGGCACCTATAATAGTGTTATCCGTACTATTAGGGTTGTCGGTGCTATCTAACATAATTCAGGTAGGCTACAAAACGACCTACGCAAACAATATAGCGGAATTAGAAAGCATGTTAGAGGAAAGTGTTGGTCAAGTAGATACATTGGTAAGTCAGATAGATCAATTGACGCAAGAGAACGAAGCATTGAAATTGCGTTTAATTGAAATAGAGGAACGGGCAGGAGTAGTAGATGAAGAAGCGCAAGCGCTCCTAGATGCGTTACAAGAGGAAATAGACAAGTTAGAGGAAGAGATGGCGGCTGGTAATCCAGTGGATCCAATACCGGAGGTCTCAGCCCCAGAGCCACCCCCAGCAACCAGTACACCCCCAGCGACAAGTGGCGGTGGCACATCATCAGCCCCAGGAGCAGGCACCCAAGGTGGAGGAGGTGGCTTATTTAAACCATCTGGTGGTACTGAGAATGCAGACGGCGGCTCCGGTGGCTTCGACACAAGCGACCCCATCCACAGTGGCGACGGACAAGGCGGATCGAACCCATACAAATGATCAATAAAATAGGGCGTTATAACCTCATCTATTATGGATGGGGTTATTACTTTTATATAGGCATTTTAGCATATGGTATATGTTAAGTTTAACAAGATCATTTCATTCTCATTAGTGCAACATATCATTCACTTTTCCGTCACGATTATAATTTTAATCAGCGTTATTATAAGATTGTAAGAAGCAGTTAGAAAAACCGCTAAAACAAATTGATTGGAAAAGGACGGTATGTAAAATGTGTAAATTTGCTACTAATCGTGAGGACTTGGGACAGCGTGTAACGGGGTACATCATTTACAACAGTTTAACGAAGGAATTTATCGGGCAGACTTCTAAAGCGGTTAAAGACACGTTGGCGAATGGGGATAGGATTTACGGTTTTATTCTTGGTGAGGATGGCGAGATTGCATTGGACAAGGACGGATTTCATACAACAAATATGATGGTGCGGTCGGGAATAAATACGTTAACTCCTATGAATGAGTTTGATAGTGTGGCAAATGTATTCTATATCGTGGTAGCTCAATATAAGGGCAAGGGGGAAACGGAGTATGAGTTGGTTAATAGTCGGTATGGTCGTATGACCTATCCCGAAAGTAAGGTCAAGATGCTTGCGGAGTTCGGCTGTATTCAAGGTGGTGTATACATTGATGGTAAGGGTAGGTTGATCGTGTGTGATGGTGTGGAGATTGTAGAAAAAACGGCAGCGGAAGAAAATTAGTCATAAAGGTTTAAGCCCTCGGCCTGTAGGCCGGGGGCTTATTTTTATGCTATTGGGTATTAGGGGTATAGACAAACCCTAAGGGGCT
>Ga0153928_1001525_pt1 | contig 10234 bp, 9 predicted proteins | sample TSNJ012MetaG_FD_106656 | JGI IMG/M metagenome (GOLD analysis project Ga0153928, IMG submission 106656) | Attine ant fungus gardens microbial communities from New Jersey, USA - TSNJ012 MetaG | ecosystem: Host-associated > Fungi > Mycelium > Unclassified | place: USA: New Jersey, Wharton State... | reverse complement strand
GTTCACTCCCCAACTATTCCGCGAGGTGTTTTCAGGCATTTATGCCTGAAAATCCCGAGAGTTGTCGGCGCGAAATGCTGTAAACAGCATTTCTGTGCATCGCGTAGCGTGTTACTGATCACGAAGCGAACAGTAACATTAATTGTTACTGTATAGTTATGAATTAATCTTCCCCAACAACTGGCTCATGTCTTGATATAGAATCGTCTTGGTTTGGGCATTAAGAACGATTGAAACAAACGGCTTCCCATATTTGTTCTGGCTTAAGATAGCAAGACATGCCCCTGCCTGGCCGGTAGTACCGGTCTTTCCACCAAGAACAGTTACATTAAGCGGTGTCGCTTCTTCTCCCGTTAAGTAATGATCGGTGGAGTCAAAATAAGCCCGGATATTCTCTCCGCCTCGGGTATATGACAAGCTATAAGAGCCCAGCTGCATCGTATCGACAAAATATTCGTAACTCAGAGCTTCGTTTAACATCAGGTAAATGTCATAAGCGGTTGTATAATGATCATCGTCGTGCAGTCCCGACGGATTTACAAAATGGGTGTTGGTTGCACCGATGCGCTTTGCCTCCTCATTCATCATTTTCACGAAGTTTTCAACGCTGCCACCAATATTCTCAGCAATTGCCATCGCAGCATCATTTCCGGAATATACCAGCAGCCCGTGGAATAACTCATCCATCGAAACAATATCTCCAACCTGAAAACCACACACCTGGGATCCTTCTTCCAGAGTCACTGAACTCTGACTGATGGATACCGTTTCATTCATATCACCATACTTAATAGCTAAGATGGCTGTCATTATCTTCGTAATACTGGCAGGATATGCTTTTTCATTTATCCCTTGCGCAAACATAACCTCTTTTTCATCAACATCAAAAAGTGCTGCATTTTCACTGCTGGCAGTCATATTAATGCCTTCCAGCCCAACGTCTTGAAGACCTACACATAATCCGGCGGCAAACGACTGAGCCGTCTGGACATTCGTATTTGCACTTTGCCCATAAAGGCGCTCTTCTACAGTATATGCATAACTCATATCAAGTGCTTTATCCTGCCGAAGCCTGATAATTCCCAAAATTCCAAGTAAAAATACAATAACCAGTACCAGCATTAAAAATAATGTGTTAATGATATTCTTCTTTTTTCTTCGTGTAATCTTTTTGCTCATAACTGCCGGTTTTCTCCTCCTAGATACTTTCTATTCTGAAGTCCAATATTTAAGACCAATCCCATACCAATATACAGACTGATCATCGAAGTGAGTCCATAGCTTACAAAAGGAAGAGGGGTACCTGTATTGGGCATCACCCCTGTCGCCACACAGATATTAATAAAACTCTGAATCGCTACAATGGTAGCTACACCACAGCATATCAGCTTGCCGGAAAGATCCTTTGCCCGCCGGCTGATCAGTATGCATTCCATGCATATCAGGAACAGGAGAACGACAATCGCAGATGCGCCAACAAATCCCAACTCTTCCCCTGCTACTGCAAAGATAAAATCAGTCTGTATCTGAGATACAAAGTTTCCCTTATTGGCCGATGATACTTTATTGTTATTATATCCTTTTCCTGTTAACTGACCGGAACCTATTGCTGTGATGGAGTTGCTCTGCTGCACAATATCATCCGAATACTCATCATCTTCCGGATACAAAAAGGACATGATCCGATCCTTTTGATAGTCCTTGATCAGATTGGTGTCGGTTTGTGTAACTAAAATCAAAAAGCCTATGACTAATGGAACTGTCACCAGAATAACACCTCCAATAATCTTATAACTCAGCCCGGAGACATAAAGGAGCACGCAAAACAGCAGCGTTACCGTGATAGTATTCTTAAGGTCTGGCTGGATACAGATCAAAATCAATGGCACACTCAATAAGGCAATTGATTTTATCAGTGTTTTGAAGGTATTCAAACTATCTTCATGGTCCATTAAAAACTTAGCAAAAAACAATATGATGATGATTTTTGACAGCTCTGTCGGCTGGAACTGAAAGCCAAAAATATTAATCCAGCGCGTGGCGCCGTATGTCTTTGTACCGGCAAAACGCACTGCCAGGAGCAATACAATATTAGCCGCATACATAATCCAGTAAAAATTCAGAATCCAACTAAAATCAATCAATGAAATTATAATCATTAAGGCGACTCCCAAAATAACGCCGAACAGCTGCCGCAGTTGTAAAGACTGCATCGCACTGCCGACCAGAAGCACACCTAATGCACTGATTGTGATCAACCATAAAACCAATCGAAAGCCATAATCCCTTAGTCTGTATAATTTAAACATATTACTACCTATTTTTCCTGTTGTTCCTATTTTTTGTGTTTATCAGATTTGTTTCTTGAATGGGTATGTGTGCTGTCAGTGTTGGCGGTATTGCCGTATATTTTACTGACACGTTATTTTCATCCACGACTATGTATTTACTTACCGATTTTACCAAGTCATTTTTCAGCATAATTAAAATGCTGGGAGAACAATTAATACGTTCTGCATTCAAAAGCAACTTGAGACGGTCTTTTGCGATTGTACCGGTGTTTTTATGTCTGTAGCTGAATAAACCCATCGAATCCTCCTATTTACCCTTAAATATGCGATTGAAAAAGCTCTTTTTGACATTCAGATCCAAAAGAGGAACTTCTTCACCGAGAATTCGTCTGCAAATGTTTTTATATGCCTGCCCGGAAATCGATGGATTCCCGACCAGCGGTTCTCCCTGATTGGTTGAAATGACAATGTCTTCGTCATCCGGTATCGCTCCGATTAAATCAACTGCCAGGATATCAACCACATCCTCTATGGACATCATATCGCCGCGCTTCACCATATCCATACGGATTCGATTCACGATCAACTGAATGTTATTAAGATTGTTGGCCTCTAAAAGACCGATAATCCGGTCTGCATCGCGAATCGCCGAGACTTCCGGGGTCGTAACCACTAAAGCTCTGTTGGCGCCTGCTACAGCATTCTTGAAGCCTTGTTCGATACCGGCCGGACAATCCAGGATTACATAGTCAAATTCCTCCTGCAGATCTTCGCATAACTTCTTCATCTGTTCCGGCGTAACTGATGATTTGTCCCGCGTCTGTGCCGACGGCAGCAAGCACAGATCAGGGTAATGTTTATCCTTGATCAAAGCCTGTTTCATCCGGCAGTTTCCTTCTATGATGTCAACCAGATTATATACAATGCGATTCTCCAGTCCCATTACCACATCCAGATTACGAAGTCCGATATCCGTATCCACCAGTACCACTTTTTTGCCCAGCTGGGCAAGTCCGCATCCGATGTTGGCTGCGGTAGTTGTTTTTCCCACACCGCCTTTTCCCGATGTAATTACAATGACTTCACTCATATTCTATCCTCCCTATGATGTTAAGATTTATTACTGTCTTTTGTGGATTGGTACGTTTGTACTTTATAGTATTGGTATATCATCGTAACTATTCTGCCATAAGTATTCCGTGAGGTGTTTTGTGCGCTTTTGCACAAAACATCTTTAATCTGTTGTTTGTGTCTCGCCGCTGGCAGAAATACCTTCCACGGCAGCTTTCCCTGTGAGGATTTCATCTTCCGGTTTCAGGTCAAAGTAATAATTGCAAATATCTTTTGCAACCAGTCCGGCATTCTTTGATGTATATCCATATGCAATACGTACTGCTATAGATATCTGCGGCTGATCGTACGGAGCATAGCCGATGAAAACACCATGACTTGCTCTGTTCTTTGCCTGTTGGGCCGTACCGGTTTTTCCAGCCAGTGTAATATCCAGATCGCCAAAAATATCGTTGTTCGTTTCGGTGATAACTCCACGCATTCCGATATGAATATCATCCCAAATATAATCGGCTACTTCCAGCTTGCTTTCAATCTGAGGAGTAAAATCCTCAATTAAGTTCCCATTTGAATCTGTTGTCTTATCCAGAAGGGATATATTATAGCTTGTACCACTATTCGCAATCGTAGTGATATAACGGGCAAGCTGAGAAGTCGTATAGTTATGGGTACCCTGACCAATCGCTGACGGAATTGGCATTGCATCAGAAATCTGCGGTGATGCTTCCGATATTTCGATTCCTGAGTTCTTATCCAAATCAAACAGTTTCGCATAGGTCTGGAGTTTCTGTGTTGCAGCCGAATCTGAAAAAACAGTTGATTCATCCTGTCCCAACCGATAAGCCACTTCACTAAAAAATACGTTACAGGAGTTCTGAATAGCTCCGCGGATATTCAATATCGAATGTCCGGTAAGATCCCAGCAGTTCAATATGGATCCTTCAATTTTATCAAACGCCCCAGTACAGTTTACAGTTGATTCATCGTCAATTACACCTTCGGTCAATCCGGCAACTGTGGTCACGATTTTGAAAGTTGACCCAGGTGCAGTTCGCTGCTGTGTCGCTTTATTATAAAATGGTTCTGATAAGTCACTATTTAACTGTCTGTAATAAGCGGCATCCATCTGATTAGCCAAGCGATTATTATCATAACTGGGATAGGTTACACAAGCACGAATCTCGCCGCTGTCAGGATCTACTACCACAGCCGATCCTGAACATGGATCAAGTGCCAGCTGAGCCGGTGTAATCTCCAGATTTTCAATTTTTTGCCTTAGTAGATCATATGAATTCATTGTTCCGCTTGCAAACTGAACATAATCATCATTATCTGTTTTCAAAATCCCCTGATCATATAGGATTGTGCATAATTCCGACCCCGAAATCACATCGTCCATAATCAGATACTTATACAAAAGCTTGCTGAATGCAACATCTGTCTTTAGATAGTCGGCGATAAACTTTGCCAGTTCCTGATAAGCTTCCTTCGCATTTAAGTATGTCTGCTCTTGTAACACAGATGACATATCAATCCAGTTCTGGCTTGCAGCGTAGGTCAGATATTCCTGCAAACTGATCGTTTCGTTGTTGGTCCAGTCGATATATGTTTTATCACTCTTATCAATGGAAGTCTCTGATAAAATCTGGGTTTTCTCCATCAATAATTCATTGACAATATAACTGATATATGACTTCATCTCCTCTGACATATCTTTATAGATCATTGGATCATCACCAGTCAATTCCTGCGCTATCTCATTGAATATCTGTTCCTGCTTTGCAGCAAATTTACCATAAACCGCTTGCTCTGCAGCTGATGCATCGTCCTCAGAAAAGTGATTGATATCAATCAGGCTGTTATTGATCAATGCATTATATACATCATAAATCGGAATCGGTATCGTAGCCGTATCAGTGTTCTCATCCATTTCTGTTTTGTGGATATTTCGAATATTATTCACCAGAATACCGGCAATTCGCTGTTCCAGAATGTTATAAACAGAAATTTGCAGTTCTTTATCTATCGTCAAATAGACATCATTGCCCTGTACCGGATCTGTTCGGGAAGTCTCATCTATCTGCAGTACTTTTCCGAGGTTGTCCACATAAACCGTTTCTTTTCCATCTTTCCCCTGAAGGGTTAACTCCATAGTTTCTTCAATTCCGGTCTTACCGACAATTGATGTTGTGGAATAGTTCGGATTTTCTTCCTTTAACTTCTCAATCTCTTCTGATGACGCTTTTCCGGTGTAACCCAGAAGAGATGCAAAATAGACGCTTTCAGTGTAGACCCGGGATGAATCCTCCTGAATATCGACACCGGTCAGACTGCTCTGATTCTCCATAATTGCAGCTACTGTATTTTCACTCACCTCGGAAGCAATTGTAACCGGAACATACTTCTTATAACTGGTGGTAGATAGCAGATATCTTACCGTAACCATCTTCAGCAGTTCCTCTTCCGTATAGGTTTCCGGCAGTCCGTATTGCTTTAATTCTTCTTTTTTATATGGACTATTATCAGTCTCTCGATATATAGCAAACCGGCCGTAGATCAAATATTCCATGATTGTATCGGCTGAAGCATTCTCCTCTTCGGCGGTTAATTCATCAATTAATTGATGACCAAAGATGTCTGCCCTGAAGCGGTCCAGGGAAAACTCGGTAACATTAAATGTATACTGCCCATTTTCCAATATGATATGGAAATCCTCGTTAAGGGAATCACCATTTTCTTCAATAATCTGATTGATTTTGTAAATTTCACTATTTAAAGACAGATTGCGCTCTCGATTGCTGGCATAGGTACCGCTGTCTTCCAGGGTAATGGAATAAGACAATTCATTATAGGCCAGAACATTACCATTTCGGTCGTATATATTTCCTCGTGTACTCTTAAGAGTCCTCTCTTTTGTCGTCCGCAGCGAAAAATTATCCGCATATTCCTGACCATCAACAATCTGCAGCTTAAAAAGACGGTGTATCAAAACAAACGACATCACTATAAAAACAATCAGAAGCACTGTTGTTCTGCTGATATTAAATTTTCCCAGTACTTTTTTTATCTTCTTAACCAAGGTGACAGCTGTCCTTTCGTTTCATACTCAAACAAGTATTGGTTGATCCTAAAGAATACCCGGTAAAGTACCAGCGTAATTACCAGCGTATATACAATTTCAGGAATAATAATATGTTTCAGATACCCAAGATAATTCAAACGTCCTCTTAACATAAACTGCAAAACATAGATAGTTGTGCCATAGACAAAATCACTGACTGTAACCAAAAGAATTGGCACCTTGATGTCTTCATCATAATAAATCTTATATAAAAACCCATTCATGAATCCAACATACATATAAACAAGCGCATAAAAGCCAAATAAATTGCCGTAAAACAGATCAATCATCAGGCCGCTGAAAAACCCCACGAATAAACCGGTTTTTTTGCCGCCCATAAAGCCAAAAGATACAGTCAGTATCAGCAGCAGGTTCGGTGATATGGATGCTATGGAAAATGCCTGGAATACCGTACTTTGAAGAATGAATGTAACGATGATCAACAGGCCTAAGACAATCTTTCTGCGCATTAGTCAGATCCTTTCTGTTTTAATTCTTTAATCACAAGCACTTCATGCAGATGAGCAAAATCTACCGCCGGAATAAGGGTTCCTGTTTTAGTAAGCTTGTTAGTATCATATTCGATTTCACTTACATAACCAATCAGAATTCCTTTCAGAAACTTATTGCTGACCGTGGAAGTGACAATCCGCTCTCCTGCCTGCACTTTATCTTCTTTATCGGTCATCTGGATAAAATTCAGTTTTCCCTGATCCATCAGCAGAAGGTTACCCGTTACAATGCAAGTATCCGATGTGGTTGCCGCCATCGCACTGACATTACTGGAGTCATCGATAATTGAACGAACCGTTGCCCAGTCACTGCCAACCTCTGTAACAATGCCGACCAGTCCATCCGGCGCAATTACATTGTTATCCACCTGAATACCGTCATTGCTGCCGCGGTTGATCGTAAAGGTATTGTACCAGTTACCTGGATCTTTGGAGATAACCTGTGCTGCTACTTTCTCATATTCTGAAAATGACTCGTCCAACTTATATAATTTACGCAGCCGTTCCAGCTCATCCTGGTCCTGCAGCAAGGCATTATTTTCTTCTTTTAAGGCACTTATTTTTTCTTCCAGTTCAGTATTCTGCTGTTCCAGTTTTTTCGCATCCCGAAAACCAGTGGTCTGTGAACGCAGCCAGGTTCCAACGGTATTAATGCCATTTTGAAATGGCGAAATAACATAACCGGTACCTCTTTGCAATGGTTCAAATGAAAATTTGGAAGAGGCAGCCAGGGCAATTAAGCCAACGCATATAATGGTCATGATAGTGATTAAATGTTTTGATTTTATCGAGAATTTCTTTTTCTTTTTCATGATTTGGCTCCTAATGAGTCGTGTGGACATGCAAGCATGTCCATTTAGCTCGTAAATTCAAGGTTGGAAGGTTCCCTTTTAACCTTTCCTCGCTCTGCTTTTTGCCGTAAAGGTCCAGTGATGAAGGGATTTGTGATTAATGATCTCCTTCAGCCCATAGATGGTGGACAGTTCACAGACAGAAGAATGCTGTATCTTACAGCCAACCTGCTCAGACAAATATTGATCCAGATTAGCAATCTTCGTTGTGCCGCCGGTCAGATAAATTCCCTGCTGCAATATTACACTGCGAATCTGGGGCGGAATCCGCTCAAGAAATATCTGGATTTCTTCCGCAATGCGGTTTACCGGATCGGCAATTGCCCGATTCACCATCGCCGTCGTGACGATAGCTGTCCTGGGCAGTCCTGAGATACTGTCAATCCCCACTACTTTCCTGGCTTCTTTGGTGCCCTGATTAAAATATACCAGGGCATTTTTAAGCCGGGAGCCGGTTCGATAGCCGATATAGGTATTAGTATGCTTTCTTACCGTATTGCAGATAGCTGCATCCAGATGATTACCACCAAGCTTTAGAACTTTACTGATAATCACCCGCTGGTCGGCAATAACCGAAATCTCCGTGCTCTCGCCGCCGATATTTACCAACATGGAGCCTTTCGTTTTCATAATCGGGATTCCAAGTGCAACTGCATCTGCAATTGGTTTTTCCACCAGAAAGACTTTGCTTTTGCGTAAATCCCCTGAACCGGCAATCGTATAATATACCCGTTTTTCAATTTCACTCGTATCCGTTGGTACTGCAAAATACAGTATTGGCTTGCGGCCGATCCGACGATTAATCTTTCGGAGGAGCATATGCAGGACAATTTCAACATTCATGATATTGGCAATCATACCATAAGACATGGTGGGTGTCACCTGAATATTATGAGGAGTTTTTTCATACATTTCATAGGCATCATTCCCCACTGCCAGGACATCCTCACCATTACGAATGGCAATCATATTCTTTTCAATTAAAATTTCATCTTTTTTTACAGAATAAATTTTCACGGTACTGGACCCTAAATCTATCCCATATATATCTTGTAACAGCATAGTACAAACCTACCTTTGTAAAAGTTCCTCCTGCCAAAGACTAACGTAGCTTTGATCACCGATAACAATATGGTCCAGCAGATGGATTCCCAGCATTTCTCCGGCACTTTGAACGCGCTTTGTTACCTGTACATCCTCATTGCTGGGATGTGGGTTGCCACTGGGATGATTATGTATCAAAATAATATTAACCGCATGAAATTGTAATGCAGTCAAAAAAATCTCTCTTGGCGAAATCAAAGATGCATTCACCGTTCCTTTGGAAATCATAACATCACCCAGAAATGCATTCTTCGTATCCAGCATGATCAGAAGGAGCATTTCCTGTTCCTGATGCCTCAAATCTTCCATGTAGTAGGAAGCAATGGTTTCAGGATTCTTGAAATCTAATTTTTTTCCGGCCGCTGACTTGGCAATTCTGCGGGATAGTTCCCCAATGCATTTAATCTGAATTGCTTTTACCCTGCCAATACCTTTTAGCTTCATCAAATCTTTGATGGAAAGACGTTGCAAGCCTAATAAACCCTCATGACCTTCGGAAAAGTCCAGGATATGCTCGGCCAGTGTCACCGACGAAACTCCCTGTGTCCCTGTCCGTAAAATAATCGCCAGCAGCTCCGAATCACTTAACCGTTCCGGTCCATTAATCTGGAATTTTTCATATGGGCGCTGCTCTTTTGGGAGTTGTTTTATGTTCTCTGTTATTCTCATAAGCCTCCGGATCCGCTCTTCAGACAACTGCAAATTCCCGGCTAAAAGTTCGATTACATTTTAGCACATATGTAAACTAAAGTATACCGCAATAAAATTAATTTTTTATTATTCTTTGTTTTCGCCGGCTGATCGCTTCCGCCACCTTAAGACCATCGATAGCTGCAGATGTGATTCCACCGGCATATCCGGCGCCTTCACCACAGGGATAAAATCCACTGATATCAGCTTCCATCGATTCATCACGATGAATCCGGACCGGTGATGATGAGCGGCTTTCCACACCGCTTAAAAGGGTATCGTATCCGCCAAATCCAGATATCTTTTTATCTAAGGCAGTAATACCTTCGGCTAAAGATTGACATAAAAACTCCGGTAAGCATTCATGCAGATTGGAAAGTGTCCATTCGCCTTTCATGCAAGGACTGATGGTGCCCAGGGAAATGCTCCCCTTCTTCTTTAAAAAATCGCCAAACAGCTGCACCGGTATCTTCCCTTTTTCCAATGAAAAGGCTTTGCGTTCTAAGTACCGCTGAAAATCAATTCCAGAAAGTACATCTGGCGCTTCTTCTTTATTGGCCGAATGGCCATAATGGGGTGCTGTAAGTGCTTCTT
>Ga0153928_1001524_pt1 | contig 10236 bp, 8 predicted proteins | sample TSNJ012MetaG_FD_106656 | JGI IMG/M metagenome (GOLD analysis project Ga0153928, IMG submission 106656) | Attine ant fungus gardens microbial communities from New Jersey, USA - TSNJ012 MetaG | ecosystem: Host-associated > Fungi > Mycelium > Unclassified | place: USA: New Jersey, Wharton State... | reverse complement strand
TCAAAAATTCATCTGCTTAATGAATTTTATTGTAAATGAGTGTCGAATTTTTTCCATGACAAAATGTCACGCTGCTTTTCTTTATTTCTGCATTCCGAATTTACTTTTGGCAGGGGAACCATTTATACAAGTATGAGAAAAACCCGGGAAGCAGAAAGCAGGATGTTTCTTTTGACAGAGATATTTTTAGATATCCATTATCAAGTGGATGTCTTTTATGAATACCATTTTGGCATTATTGGGGTGGCTGAAACAATGATAATAGGCGAGATTGCACTGTGCAAAATTTAGGAGAGACGAATGTTTAAGAATACATATCCGAATTTTGAAAATAAAAAGCTGTTAAAAGTTGAGATGCTGGAAAGTTTGCGGGATTTTCCCCGGGAAATATTTGAGCTTTTATACCGGGATGCTGCCAATGGCATTATTACCGGTGTCCAGGTTCAGGCCGGTGATCAAGAGTTGTTGATCAGCCCGGGGATTCTTTGCTGGAATAACATGCTGTATAGCTGTGGGGAGACAGTGAAAATTCCTTACCAGACGTTGGATAAACTGGTTTATCTGAAGGTGAGATTTGCCAAAGGGTTTACAGGAGCCGGGCGGCAGGATTATTTGACCCAGATATACATAGACAGTCAGGCTCCGGATCAATGCCTGGAGATTGAACTGGCCAGATTCCGGCTGCAGGAGGGGGCCGGGCTAAGAGACCAATATACCGGTTTCTTTGATTATGAGACGGAGTTTGATACCATCAACCGGATTCATGTACCTTATTCGGCTGTTGGGAGAAGTACGATCTGGCCAGAGCTATTAAAGGAATTTGCAAAAACACTGATGAAGCATCCGGTTCGCAATCCATGGGACCATTCCTTTTGTCTTAACTGCCTGCAGCTTTCTCAGGGAATGCCTTATGAAGCAATCTCCCAGTATCTGGAGGTGCGCTTGCAGGAACGACGGGCCAGCTATACCAACGAGGAGATCTTTAAGGCGTTAGGACGGATTCTGCATGATGCTGATGGAAGGGAGCCAATCAAAACCAATGAAAATAACGAACCGAGAAAAATGATGCTTTGGTAAAAGAAGCATTAGACAGGGGGATAAGATGCTTGCAGATGAAAAAATTGCCCGGTTAAAAAAGCAATACCGCAATAACATGAAAAAGCAAATGGAGCAGGACAAAAGATTCCATTTCACAGAAACGGCCCGGCAGTTATGTGAGAAACTGGACAAAGGATATCTGGTATTGCCGGATATGTTTCTGAAAACCGATACAAAGAACTATTTTGACAGTTTACTTTCGGTACCATATCTGCGTCAATTTTATGATCAGGAAAAGATTGGAACCGAAAGAGTTATGTTAGTAAATCAGCAATATAAGCTTAAGCTGGTCATCCGGAAAGGGCGAAAAAAGGCACGGATCGGTATTGATGACTGGTGTCATCAGGTAGCAGAAGAATATTATAAAATGACCAGTGTTATGGAATATATAAAAGCCGAAACCCTGCCGGATCGAGATTACATCTGCTATAAAGCTAATTCAGCCGGAGTCAGGATGTTTCAAATCCGCTTCAGGGTTTATGGCAAAGAGTGGCAGATGGAAGGAAGATGTGAGTGTCTGGAAGGAAAAAGTCATACTTTGGGATTGCTGCTGGAAGCAATGGTTCTGAACATGAAAGTAAATGCAGATAAGGAGGATATGGATGGAGACCGCAATTACCTATGAAAGGCTGTTTGTCAATCTTGGTCCGGCAATTGTACGTGCCTATAGTCTGACCATACAAGAGGGCAGTAACAGCCACGGTTATATTTCGCTGATGACCATATTGGAGAAAGAACTATATGATGTGATTTTAGAAAGTAATCCAGTTTTTGTGGTAGTGCTTTACAACAGCGAAGATAACGAAGCAAAACCGTTATTTACCGGTATTATTACTGACCTGAACACTTCTGTTCAAGGTGATCAGTATCTGATACAGGTAACCGCAAACGGATCAACCTACAGTATGGATATGACTCCCCGCAGCAGAACCTTTCAGGACCCGGACCGGACCAACCGGCAGTTGCTGACAGAAGTCATCACCGGTGGTAAGTACGGGTTTTATCAGACCACTATAGAAGAAAAACCGCAGGAGCAACTGTTTATTCAATATGAAGAAACTGACTGGGAGTTTTTGCAGCGGTTCACATCGGCCTATGGCGTACGGATCTTTCCGGTCAATCAGGACTCCCTGGTATTGCTGCGGATTGGTTTGGGAGAAGAGGTGACGGAGGCAGAATGGGATGAATTAAGTTATAAAGTATCTCAGGACTTAGTCAGCCATCACTATTTGACGGAGAATTATCCGGATCAGGAACAGCAATGGAATTGTCTTCGTTACACCGTGACCACCTATGATCTGCTGTCTCTGGGCAGTAAGATAACCTTTCACGGTCAGGAGATGTACATCGGTAAGGTGACCAGGGTTTTAAATCAGGGCATTCTGATCAATCAATACACGCTGTATTTCCCATCCGGGCTGTGGGTGCCACAGTATGATAATGAAAAACTAAAAGGAATCTCGATTATGGGGACGGTTAAGGACGTGCAGCGGAATAAGGTGCAGGTTGAATTAGTGAATAATGCGGCAGGAGGACAGGAAGGGCGGCGCTGGTTTGCTTATTCAACGATGGCTGCATCTCCGGACGGCAGCGGCTGGTACGCAATGCCGCAGGCAGGCGAGACGGTAAGACTTTTCTGCCCGGATGGCAAAGAGCAAAATGCCTATACGCTTACCTGCATAGCAACGAATGCCGGCAGTGATAAAACGGTGATTCAGGATTGGGATATTCAGGCGTTGTTTGGGCCGGACGGAAGCCAGGTCTGTTTTACCGAAAAGGGGATTATGATGAAGGGCGGCAACAGTGAGATTATTTTGACCAATGACGGTCAGGTATCGTTACAGAACTGCCAGAAGCTTACCCTGGATACCGGAGAGAGGCTCAAGCTGGAAGCGGCCGGTGAAATGAAGATTCTGTCCGGACAAGAGGTCCTGTTAGCCGGATCACAAAGTATGGTAAAGGTTCATAGCGGCGGAATTGATATCAAGGGCAGCGAGGTGCAATTTAATGTGGAAGTCTGATACAGGAGAGAGAGAACAATGGCATTTTTCTTAAATGAGATAAGAATTGAGGGGATACCGGTAGAGCAGATGCTATCGTGTCATATCAGCAGTGGAGCCGGGCAGCATGGATATCTGGAAATGACAGCTTATATTGCCGATCTGGATGAAGTTTTGTTCCGGTTGGAAGTCAGGCAGCAGATCCATCTATATCTTGATAAAAATGGTAAAAAATATCCGCTTTTTTACGGTGTCGTGACCCAAAAAGAAATTACCTGCAGCGGTGACCTGTTAATCCTGCAGATCAATGCCGCATCGTTAAGCTACCTGATGGACATTAAAAAGCGGTCACGGTCATTTCAGAACCGGCAGATGCGGTATTCAGAGCTGTTGATGCAGATTTTTGGTGAATATGAAGGTGCATGCTGCCAGGCCTGTTTTCCCGATCAGGAGCTGGGAACATGGCTGATTCAGTATGAGGAAACCGACTGGGCGTTTCTTAACCGGATGATGTCGCGGTTAAACACGATGCTGACACCGGCCGTAAGCAGCCGGGGGCTCTCTGTATATGCCGGAGTTGCCGGGAAAGAGAGGGTGAACATTCCTCATACGGTCAGGCTGATGAATAAAGATCTTTACACCTATTATGAGATGAAGGCAAACGGTCAGGAGGTGTCGGCGGCAGATTATACCAAATATCAGATTGAGTCGGCAGTGCTGCTGGAAATCTTTGATCAGGTCAGTGTGGACGGGAGCGGGTTTGTCGTCCGTTCCAGTCAGTTGGACTTTGGCAATGAGCAGTTAACCGCAACTTATCTCCTGATGAAAAAAGAAGGAATTAAGACCTTGCCGGTGGAACAGTACGGGATAACCGGTGTTGCCCTAAGCGGGGTCATTGCGGCGGCTGAGCAGGACCAGGTTCAGGTTAAGCTGGATATTGACAGCGATGATCAGAGCATACCGGAATTTTGGCTGCCTTTTTCCACCGCCGCCGCCGCTGGTGACGGAAGCGGGTGGTATTGTATGCCGGAGCCGGGTGATCTGGTAAATGTATATTTTCCCACCAAGGATGTGGCTTGGGCAATTGTCCTGAATGCGGTTTCCGGCTATCTCACACCCCAGGGTGCAGAGGATAAGATGGGGAATGTCAGAAGGGTATATTTAAGTACAGTTAGTCTTTATGCCAGCCAGTGGATGGATATCCTGTCCTCCGGTGACCTGACCATTCAGGCTGCGAACCGGATTGAAATGGGTTTTGAGAAGCTGGCCGGATTCTATGACGAAAAATTTATTGCGGCAGTGGTTGCGAATGAGGATGGAAGTGTATTGATGACCGGTGAGACTACGCAAACCAGTGAGGACTAAGCTATGGATCGAAGCGAATATCTGAGTCAGTATCATGAAAATACCAAAGAAGCGATGGAGATGTTCTTGTTGAAGTTTGCCAGGCGGATAAGTGACCGTCCGGAGTTATTGAAGGATTTGGTTTATGATGCTCTGGAACAGGCTGCCGGGAAGATGCAAAGCCAGGGTAAACCAGAAGGAATTTATCACTATTTTTCGTTGCTGCAAACCGATTTGCTGGCACATAAATTCAGGGTCGCATTACAGGTTTTTGACGATTCCTGGTATTTGGACCAAAATCCTGTCACGCTGCAGGTATCTCTCGATCATCTGCTGGAGGATCTGGCAGAGTATGAGGAAGAACTGAAGAAGCAGGCCAGGACGCCGGCGCAGATGATTCATCAATATGATATCCAGTCCTCTCTGCTGGATCTGGTTAAGCCGATAAACGGGCTGATAACATGTCAGTTAAGGTATGCCCTGCGGGATATGGAGCTGCTTAAGGGGGACTACTGGCAGCTTTGCTGGGGCGAATATTGTGGCGACAATATGGTTGTGGTGCAGCGGGACCGGCAGAAAAAAAGCAGCCGGGAGTGGCAGCGGAGTGTCAGGAAAACAGAGCAGGATAAGCACTGCCTTTCGACCAGCTATTGGTACCAGTTGGAGCTGGCCTGCTTTGATTGCAGTAACATGCATTTGGATTTTATTTGCTTTGATCATTGCAATTTAAATGAGATAAGTTTTGAGAAAGCAGATCTGACCGGAGCAAGCTTCCGGCATACGGTATTAAAAAACTGCAGCTTTAAAGGCTGTAAGATGGAATATGTTGATTTTAGTGAGACGGTCTTTGAGGGGATAACGTCTTTTGACAATGCGGTGATGACTGGAGCGGTGTTTCAACTGGCGGAAGCTCGGAAGCTTGATTTTTCCGAGATACAGCAAGAAGTGGTATTGGTTATAGAAGAAACGAAAGGGGACGAAGCATGAGATTTTTCAGGATGCGGCAGCATATGCATTTTTCTCAGGGAATGAAGTTCCGGGACTATAATGTGGATCATATGATTGCTTCGTTTTTTCAGGATAAACGGGAGCAGCTAAAAGATACCAGGATATTTTACCTGAATATGAAGCGAAATACAACGATGATGGATTATCTGGAAAGCCCGGTCTACCTGATCTCGGACCGGATGAAGCGGATTCTGGAGCTGCTGGAGGATGATCTGGAATTTAAGTCCGTAACATTAATCGATTATGGACAGAAACAACAATATGATTATCACCAGATGTTTTTCCCCCGCCTGGATGCCGGTAAGATTGGCCACCATAATGTATTCCTGCTGGAGAACAGTCTCAGCATTCATCCGGTTGTCAGTCTGGAGGTTGTGGAATGCCTGCTGCGGCGCAAAGCAGTGGGAATTATATTTGAAGAACTGGAGGCAGAGTGAAATGGATGTTTACGACGAAATAGAAAAGAACCGGGTACTGACAAATGAAATCATTGAAAGCGGTTATGAAGAACTATTAAACAACTCCGGTGTCAGGGATCAGTATGAAGAATATAGGGGGGAAATTGCCACCCTTGAGAGGGAGTGTGAGGCGGCTGCCAGGGATACAAAAAGGGCCGAGAGTGAGTGGTACGGCAGCATGGATCCTTCCTATCCGGTGCCGCCATCTGATGAGGCTCCGAAAACCTTTCTGGAGGCGCAGGAAAACTATCAAAGAGCGCAGCAGGCACAAAAGCAGCGGGAAACCGAGCTTGACCATGCTAAAAAGGGGTATGCTGATTATCTGACAGATCATGTTGACCATACAAAGCTTGATATTCTGGCTGGTGATGCCAGTCAAAATTATCTGGATCAGGAAGAACGGCTGCGTAATCTGAAGCAGCAGAAAAGCGAGTTTGAAGCAAAGCGCAGAACGGTTATGCCGACCGGTGATTATACGAGCTTAGAGGATGCTGCCAAATATGTGAGGCTGGGAAATCTGATTGAAAAGCTGGAAGCTGATATTTCGGAGTCTGAACAGAGCCTGCCGAAGGCCGCAGAGATTGCCAATAAGATTTTATTTATCTATGAGCGTAAGGAGATTTTGCTTGAGGCCAGGAGACCATTTGACAAGGAGTTTATTGTCCAGGAGGCAATGGTTCAGTGCACGATGGGCATGCGTAAGAGTTTTTTGCTTGTACCGAAAAAGCATAATATTCTGATTAAGGGAAGGGCATTTTTTAATGTGGGCGATACATTGCCGATGGAGAATCTGATTCCTTTTGGCGGCTGTTTAAACCCGGAGAATAGTGATATGGATGAGGTGGTTAATGAGGTGCTCCGGGAATTACATAATGATCCACAATACACAGTGTCAAATGAGGAGGCGGATTGGGCGGAATTAAAGACCTTGTGTGTATGCCCATGCCGGCCGGATATCACACAAACCTGGACGAAAGGTCATTCAACCGTGAAGATTGGCGGTCGGGAGGCATTGCTGGGGCGATGTGAGCTGACTTGTAATAAGGGCGGTGTTATTACCATCCGCAGAACGGGACAGCCGTAATAAGGAAGAAACGGGGATTATTTATATGAAAGTCGCATTTCACCAAATTGCAATTGAGATTCCGCTCTCCCATGTCATCAGGATTGAAATGCTGGAATTCAGTGCTGCATTTCATAATCATGCAGTTGTTCATCTTAAACTGCTGTTAGAGGATGGTTTTCAGAATGAAGAGATTGAAGGCCTGGAAGGCGGAGCGGCACTGACCCTGTTGTGGGAGGACGGGGTTATCTTTGAGGGTCTGATCACTTCGGCCAGTCTGCTCCGGGAACAGGCCATCACGTATCTGTATCTGAGTGCGTCCTCTTACACCTTACAATGGGATTTCATCCGCAGATCCCATAGCTATGGCAATGAAGCGATGACCTACCGGGAGCTGATTCAGCAGGTGGTTAACCGTTACGATCATTCCGCCGTCATTGACTGTATTGCCGGGGAACAAAGAATTCCGGGGTTTTTGCTTCAGTATGAGGAAACCGACTGGGTATTTCTGCAACGGCTGGCCAGTCACTTCGGAACATTTCTGGTACCGGATTATAAAGACCGGACGGGGCGGATTTATTTTGGTTTGCCCAGGGAACGGGAGCCGGTGATTGTTACCCGGGAAGATTATGTGATGAACCGCAACATGGAAACCTATTACAAGCTGTCTGGTAATGACCAGTTTCTGCCGCAGGAGGCAAGCAAATGGCAGATCAACTGTCCGCAGCTGTTTGAACTGGGGGATGAAATGATCTTAAATGAGGTCATGGGGATCGTGACGGCGATCCATTATCAGCTCTCTGACGGTGAACTTACCTTTACTTACGAGGTCAGCAGAAAAAGTGGTCTGGTCTGTTTTTATCAGAGCAATCCCCGGATATATGGCATGAGTCTGCCAGGGATTGTCAAGAACCGCAGCGGAAACCAGATCAGAGTCCATCTGGAGATTGATGAGACCTATACAGAGACCGGAGATACCCACTGGTTTACCTATGCCATCGAAAGCAGCGGAATACGCAGCCTTCCCCAGATTAACAGTAAGGTTCATATCTATTTTCCCGGTCATATTGAACAGGAGGCATTTGCTGTCCATGCAGTCCGGCTGGACGCAGGAGAAAAGAGCCGGACCAGATATATGCCTGCTCCCTCCTACAAGTCTTTTTCTGATGTAAACGGCTCCCAGATTTATCTGGATCAACACGGAAGCGGGCTGATTGCCGGAGCTGAGGCGGCAACTCATATCATTCTGAGTGATGCCGGCGGGATAGAGGTAAAGGGCAGCAACATCCAGCTGCTTTCCACTGATGAGATTGTGATTGGCGGGACGCTGTGTCCGCAATATCTGGTTGCCAGAGGCAGCAGCATGGTGCTTGGTTTAAATGACGGTACGGAACAGGGGTTTATCATTAACAAGAATCTTGGTATTTCAGCCCGTATGCTGAATGTGGATGCCGATGGACCGGGATACACTGAGCTGGTAGCAGCAGCAGGTGACTTCATTGCCGGGGTCACTAAGGATGATAAGAAGAACCGCGATAAGATCAATCAAAAAGCCAGGGAAGCGATTATCCAGCGAATTGCTGATGCAAGAAAGAAACGCAATGAAGGTATTTTAATGGTAATTAGTGGCACTGTAACGATTGCTGTATCCTTTTTGCCGGTCGTTGGTCAGGGAGTTCTGGCGGGGAAGATCATGCTGGCAACGGTTTATGCGGCCAGAGCCGGATCAGCGGCATACATTGTGGTGGGGTTAGCTGAAGTTCAGGAGGGGCAGACCGATCTCTGGAAACTGATGGATGGTGATATTAGCGGTGGCGATAACTTTATTAAAGATGTGACTGGTGAAGAGATGTATGCGCTGATTAAAGCCAGTGTCACTACTGTATATATGGTAACCAGTGCCACACTGGCAACTGGTATTATGTCAACCATGACCAATGCCCTGACTGCCTGTGCCGCCAAACAGGGGGCATCCGTCGCTTTGCACATGGGTAAAAATGTGGGCAGGACGCTGGTTCATGATTTCTTTGTAAATGGAAGTGTTGATCTGAACAGCATCCTTGGCCAGGCCGCCCTTGGCTATGTTCAGGGGATGGCCGGCGGTTTTCTGGGAAACATGGCGGGAAAATATCTGGGCGAGGCCCTGGGCGGCGGCATGGGTGCTTATTTTATCGGAGAGCTGGCAGGAACGACAGGCGTGGATGTGGCAATGGACTGGGCCTATAGCACGATGAACGGGCAGGAGTTTGACTGGGCTTCCAGCATCTGGCTGAATCTTCTGGCTAACGGTGTTTCGATGCTGATCCAGGAACCGGTGGATGCCGCCAGTGGCGGTTACTATATTGACAGTGAGGATCTGATCATCAGCGGAATCTGCAATCCGATGGAACTAAGACGCAGGTATCTCTCGGTGAACCGGGGCAGCGGCAGCATGGGAAAAGGCTGGAGATTCTCCTATGACAGCCGGCTGCGGTTTGATCAGGAGAAGCTGCATCTGGATGTTCCCACCGGCCACCGTCTGCTGTTCGCGCCGGTCAGGGCAGAAGAGGGGGAGGTGCGGCAGTGGCAGCTGGAATCAAAGGGGTGCGGCTGGTTTTCGCTGCGTGAGGAGCAGGAACAGTTCAATCGCCTCTTTACCTTGTATGACCATAAAAATCATGTATCCTATTATTATGACAAATCCGGTCTGCTGATCGAGGAATCCACCTCGTCACAGAACTGGAAACGGTTTTACTATGATGAGCAGCAGCATCTGCGAACCATTTGCTTTCCGGGGGATTACCGGATTGAGATTGAATGGCAGGCGGGGCGGATTGCCGGGATAAAAGACTGGACCGGGCGGACGGTCCGCTATGGCTATCGGGGGGATTACCTGACCCGGGTGGAGCATGTGGATCAGGGGGTATGTACCTACCGTTATGGCCGCACCGGATATCTGGAAGAGCTGACCAACCAGACCGGTAAGGTCTATATGACCAATCAGTATGATCAGGACGGCCGCATTGTCCGGCAGGAGCTGGCCAACGGGGAGTATTACACAACGTCCCATGATCTGCGGCGGCGTCAGGTCACCAGTTATTACAGCGGCCGGAACAGTACGGAGATTTATCATTATAACAGAGATGGTCTGATTACTCAGGCGGAATACAATGACAAAACGGCAGAGTGCTTTGAATATAATGAGGAACAATACCGGATCAGGCAGACTGACCGGCGGGGAACGGAAACCGGATGGGAATATGATTCGTCTGGCAGAATCGTGAAG
>Ga0153928_1001523_pt1 | contig 10237 bp, 8 predicted proteins | sample TSNJ012MetaG_FD_106656 | JGI IMG/M metagenome (GOLD analysis project Ga0153928, IMG submission 106656) | Attine ant fungus gardens microbial communities from New Jersey, USA - TSNJ012 MetaG | ecosystem: Host-associated > Fungi > Mycelium > Unclassified | place: USA: New Jersey, Wharton State... | reverse complement strand
CTGGGGACAGATGCCCTGGGGCAGGATATCTTTACCCGGTTGGTGATTGGTTGTCGGATTTCCTTGTTGATCGCGGCCGCCGGAGTGTTGATTCCGGCTTGTATCGGAACTGCGCTGGGGGCTATTGCCGGGTATTTTGGCGGTGCGATCGATAATGTGATCATGCGGATCTGCGATATTCAGCTGTCGATTCCAACGATGGTGCTGGCGATTACGGTAATGGCTATTTTCGGAAACAGTGTGCCCAATCTGTTGCTGGTGCTGGCAATTGTGGGCTGGACATCTTATACCCGGGTGGTCAGAGGAAGTGTTATGGGGATTCGGAATGCCGAGTTTATTCAGGCTTCCAGGGTGCTTGGTGCATCCAACGCCAGGATTTTGATTACCCAGATCCTGCCTTGTGTATTGACTCCTTTGATTATTCTGATGAGCCAGCAGATTGGTTTTGTCATTCTGACAGAGGCTAACTTAAGTTTCCTGGGAATGGGTGTTCCGCTGCCTCAGCCATCACTTGGATCGATGATTGCGGATGGCCGGGAATATATTGCCACGGCACCATGGACAGTGGTGGTTCCCGGGGTGGCTCTGATGATTATTGTGTTGGCTTTCAACTTCCTTGGTGACGGTGTGCGCGACATTCTGGACCCAAAGAACAAAGACTGAGAATGGGAGGGAATTATGGCGGCATTGTTAGAAATCAAAGATTTACATGTCGAATACAAAACCGGGCGGGCGACGGCCCATGCGTTAAACGGTGTGAACCTGACCATCGCAAAGGGGGAAGCACTGGGGCTGGTCGGCGAGACAGGGGCCGGCAAGACGACCATCGCGTTGTCAGCGTTGAAATTGCTGCCGGCTGATGTTGGCAAGGTGACCGGCGGAAGTATTATCTTTAATGGAGAATCCGTGTTGGATATGAAGGAAAAGAGCCTGGAGGAGATGCGGGGAAATAAGATCTCGATGATCTTTCAAAATCCTTTAAGCTCGTTGAATCCATTATTTACCGTAGGTGAGCAGATTTCCATGGTTTTACGGAAGCATGAAAATTTAAATAAGAAAGATGCTCTTAAAAAAGCAGAAGGTTTGCTGGAAATGGTCGGAATCGCCAAGTACCGCCTGGAGGATTATCCCCACCAGTTTTCCGGCGGAATGCGGCAGCGGGTAGGCATTGCCGCCGCCCTGGCCTGCAATCCGGAGCTGTTGATTGCCGACGAGCCGACGACGGCTTTGGATGTGACGATTCAGGCCCAGATTCTGGAGTTGATGAAGGAATTGCAGCAGCAGCGTTCCAGTTCGCTGCTGATGATCACCCATAACCTGGGGATTATCGCCGAACTGTGTCAAAAGGTGGCGGTGATCTATGCGGGAACCATTATTGAGTATGGAACGGTGAAAGAGGTATTCCGCAATCCGCAGCACTGGTACACCAAAGGTTTGCTGGGGGCGATTCCAAACCTGACAGGGGAACGTAATCGGCTGGCATTTATTCCGGGCAGTGTTGCGAATGCTTATTCGCTGCCGGAGGGATGTAAATTCCATCCCCGTTGTCAATATTGTGACGGGCAGTGTGAGACCGCGATACCGAAACTGCATGAATACAGCCAGGGCCACTTTGTAGCCTGCTGGGAAAGAGAGGGGAGCCGGTGATGGGAAATGAAAATATTTCTTTGATTGAAGTGGAAAACTTATATAAGCATTTTAAAGTTAAGAACAAAGGGATGCTTCATGCCGTAGATGGTGTCAGTTTTACCGTGAAGCCCGGCCAAACCCTGGGACTGGTTGGCGAATCCGGGTGTGGGAAGTCGACGGTCGGCAATGTAATCATGCGGCTGCATCAGGCAACGAATGGGCAGGTGCTGTTTAAGGGGAAAAACGTGCTGGCTTCCAAAGGCGCGGAAAGCATGGAATTTAAGAAGAAAATCCAGATTATTTTTCAGGATCCTTATTCTTCGTTGAACCCGAAAAAGACCATTAACAGCATTATGGAGGAAGCCTACAATATTCACGGGTTTACCTCAAAACAGGAGCGGAAGGCCAAGATTGAGGAAATCATCGAACTGTGTGGTCTGGAAAAGTATGTACTGGAGAAGTACCCTCATGAGCTGGATGGAGGAAAACGGCAGCTGGTGGGGATTGCCCGGGCCTTGTCGCTGGGGCCGGAATTTATCGTGTGCGATGAGCCGGTGTCTTCGCTGGATGTTTCGATTCAGGCGACGATTATCAATTTGCTGATGGATTTACAGAAGAAAATGAATCTGTCCTTCTTGTTCATTTCCCATGATTTAAGTGTGGTACGTCATATCTCCCAGCGGGTGGCGGTGATGTATCTGGGGCAGATCATTGAGATGGCAAATACCGATGATATTTTTGCGGATGCATTTCATCCTTATACGATTGCGCTGCTGTCGGCGGTGCCAAAGATTGAATTTGAAGATAAAGTCAGCCGGATCGTGTTGAAGGGAGATGTTCCCAGTCCGATTAATCCTGGTGAGGGCTGCCGCTTTGCACCCCGTTGCTTTATGAGTCGGGAAGAGTGCCAGAGCAAGCAGCCGCAATTGCGGGAAGTAAAGCCGGGGCATTGTGTGGCCTGTCATTATTATGAGGAAAGCCAGAGTACGGCGAGAAAGCTGGAGGCAAAACTGATATGAGGAAAGAGACGGCCGATTCAGCGGCAGGAGGTGGGGAATGGATACGAAAATCAGCGATATTAAGGTGATTCTTACGGCACCGGAAGGCATTAATCTGGTGGTTGTGAAGGTGGAAACCAATCAGCCGGGACTGTATGGCCTGGGATGTGGAACCTTTGCCTACCGTCACCTGGCGGTGAAAACCGTGGTTGAGGAGTATTTGAAACCGCTGTTGGTGGGCCGGGAGGTGGACCGGATTGAAGATATCTGGCAGCTGATGCACCAGAATGGCTATTGGCGCAATGGACCAATTGAAAATAATGCCATTTCCGGTGTGGATATGGCACTGTGGGATATTAAGGGTAAGATGGCCGGGATGCCGGTATATCAGCTGTTTGGCGGCAAATGCCGGGAAGGCATTCCGGTGTACCGCCATGCGGATGGCCGGGATGTGGAGGAAGTCTGTGAGAATATCCTGAAGTTCCAGGCGATGGGCATCACGAATATCCGCTGTCAATGCGGCGGCTACGGTGGAGCCGGTTATGGAATCACCCCGGAGACAGCACCCAAAGGAGCGCTGCCAGGTATTTATCTGGACGCGAAAGTGTATATCCGGGATACGGTCAAACTTTTTGAAGGAATCCGCAGCCGGATTGGCTATGATATGAATCTGGTTCATGATGTGCATGAGCGGATTGCGCCGATTGAGGCGGTGCAGCTGGCGAAGGCACTGGAACCCTTTGACCTGTTCTTTCTGGAGGATCCGGTACCGATCGAGCAGTTGCCATGGCTTAGAAATCTGCGGCAGCAGACCAGTATTCCGATTGCCCAGGGTGAGCTGTTCAATCACGGCGTGGAATGGAAAACGATTATTATGGAACAGTTGATTGACTATATCCGGGTGCATTTAAGCCAGATCGGCGGAATCACGCCGGCGCGGAAATTGCAGATTTTTGCGGAGCAGTTCGGGGTAAGGACCGCCTGGCATGGCCCTGGTGACATGTCGCCGCTGGCCCATGCCGCCAATATTCATATCGACCTGGCGGCACCCAATTTCGGTGTGCAGGAATGGTCCGGCATTGAACCGCCGAACTTTGTTATTCAGGATCTGAAAGGTCCTCACGGTGCACTCCTGGAGGTATTTCCGGGTATGCCGGAATTTAAGGATGGCTATGTGTATGCCAATGAGAACCCGGGTCTGGGTGTGGATCTTGATGAGAAGGAGGCGGCAAAGTATCCGTGCGAAAATACGGTGACCGTCTGGACCCAGACAAGGCGCCGGGATGGTGCGCTGCAGACACCGTAGTGCTGCGGTGCTCTGCGGCAGCGATGAAGCAAATGTAAAGGAGATGAACACGATGAAGTCTTGTGTAATTACCAGCCCGTTTCATTATGAAATACAGGAGGTTCCCATTCCCCGGCCGGAAGCGGGAGAAGTATTGATCCAAATGAAGGCCGCCGGAGTCTGCGGCAGTGACTTACATATTTACCGGGGCGAAAACCCTTGTTCCTCTTATCCGCTGGTCCCCGGCCATGAAAATGTTGGTGTTGTCGCCAAGGTAGGTGCCGGCGTAACCCGGGTAAAAGAAGGTGATCACGTAGTAGTAGATCTGATCATCACCTGCGGCACCTGCTATCAGTGCACCCATGGCCGGGAAGAAGTGTGTGAACAGGTGCTGGTGCGGGGAAGCGGTACTGACGGTGGCTGGCGGGAGTATTTTACGGCGCCGGCGGATGATGTCTATAAGATTGATGAAAACATTCCCTGGGGAGACGCAGCTTTGATTGAACCGATTGCCATTGGTGCACATTGTACCAGGCGTGGCAGAGTCCAGGCTGATGATACCGTCTTCATCCTGGGTACCGGTACAATTGGAACCATTATTTTGCAGGCATGTAAAGTCATTGGTGCCAGGGTAATTTGCTGCGATATCGATGATAACTCCCTGATCAGGGCAAAAGAATTAGGAGCGGATGAAGTTATTAACAGCAAAACCGAGGATATTATCAAACGAGTTGCTGAAATCACCGCCGGTCATGGTTGTACAGTCGCTTTTGATGCGGCCTGTTTCCCCGGCAGTCTGGCGCTGATCATGCAGTATGGGATTGTCGGCAATGCCGGGCGAATCGTTCCGATGGGATTCTGTGACAAACCGGAAGCCATCAGCCAGGCCGATATTAATAAGCGGGAGCTGGATATTATCGGCAGCCGGATGAGCGCTTATCAGTTTGAACCGGTGGCAGCGAATATCGCGGCCGGCAAATACCGGCTGGATGGTCTGGTAACTACCTTTGTAGCATTCAGTGAGATTGAGAAGGTATTTCAAAATATGGAACAGCCGGACCCGGCAGTAAAAAAGACCGTAATTTTATTTGAATAAAATAATCTCGTAAAGGAGGAGAAAACCTATGATTTCCCCCAAATTTGATATCACCGGAAAGCACTGCATCGTGACCGGCGGCGCCCAGGGTTTATCCCGAGGAATGGCCGAAGGCTTACTGGAAGCCGGCTGCAAGGTGGTAATTGTAGATGTACAGGAAGAAAAATTAACGAATGTGGTGGCTGAATACCAGAAAAAGGGTTATGAGGCTTATGGTGTGACCGGTAATCTGGCTGACCGTGAAGATATGAAGCGCATTTTTGATGAGGCAATGGATATTCTGGAAGGTCATCTGGATGTGCTGATTCCGGCAGCCGGGATTCAACGCCGGCATCTGCCGGAGGAATTCCCGCTGGACGAGTGGGATCTGGTGTTGGATATTAACTTAAACCATGTTTTTATTATGATTCAAAAGGCATTGAAGGTAATGCTGGCACAAGAAACCGGCGGTAAGATTATCACCGTCGGTTCCATGGTGACCTGGTTTGGCGGCACCACGGTTCCGGCCTACACGGCAACGAAAGGTGCGGTTTCCCAATTGACCAAGAGCCTGGCGGTGGACTGTGCCGGTCGGAAGATCAACATCAACTGTATCTGTCCTGGCTATATGGACACGGAAATGTGTGCCAACATGACCCAGGAGCGAAAGGACGAGTGTACCGCTCGCATTCCCGCCGGCCGCTGGGGGACACCGGAAGATTTAAAGGGGCCGGTATTGTTCCTGGCTTCCGCCGCTTCCGATTATCTGAACGGAACTACGATTCCGGTGGATGGCGGATATTTGGTTAAATAACAGGCAAAGTGTAAAGTCAAATACCCTGCAGCTTGCTGCGGGGTATTTGCCCCTCGCGAGAATAAAAATTTAGTCGTAATCATTGATTTACCCATCCGACAATGCTAAAATGTATTTAATAATTTAGTTTAGAGAGGGGGTCTCTATAATGGGAGATTTTGAGATCAACACCCAACCATTCTCCAATAATCCGACTATTTGCGCGGTATTTTCAGCAGACAAGAATGACGTTGTTTATACACATGGCGATAAAGGACAAAAAATAAATGGCGGATTAGGGCTGCCATTGTTGCTATACTATCTGTTATCACTGATCAATAAAGCACAGATATCATGGACGGACATGGTAAATGTAACCAAATTTTCCGCAAAAGAAAATGCATCAATAAATTCACTCGGACTTACAGAAGGCGAAAAAGTCAATCTTTTTACGCTGTTTTGTGCCGCAACGTCAACAAATGCTCCGGATGCTATCGTAGCAATCGGTGGGCATATTTTTGATACCGTCGGAAAAAAGAAGAACAGCACCGTTGCAAAGCTAAGACAAATAGGGAACGAATGGGGGGTGGACAAAGACGCTATTAAAAATTTATCAGGTCGTAATTATGAACAAAATCCACAGAGCTTTACCATAGATCAACTCATTATAGTGGCTAAAGAATTACTGGCTTTCGATGTTCAAAACAATCTCATGCAAAATTCAATGGTGTATAAAGATAAATATCTGACCTGCGACAGTATATTAGCTTCAAATAAAAACATTATACGGTTTTTATGTTTCGGAGAAATAAACAACCACCACGCAATAGCAATGGCTGAATATGAAAATGAAACTTTTTATGTGGCGGTATGTGGTGCCAAAACCGTATTAGAGCGAGACTGCGAAATCATGAATGCCATTTATCTTGCGAATAAGAATCATCTGAATTTATATGGCGATATTGATGAATGGATCACGATCCCTCAAAATACTGTAACCTTATGTGGGGATACCTATTGTGGAGAACGTTATACAAAATGGAGAAGGCAAAGAAATATAGATGACCCTATTCAACGTTACGGTGACAGTGGATATACTTTTTCATTTGAGAAAGTAAAACGATTTATAACAAAAGACAGCTTTAATATAGTAAATTCCGAATGCGTTTTGACCCCTGTCTATGATCGATCTCAGCAAACGGGTAAATATTTGGATTTTGTACTTGGCGCCAATCCCGAAAAAACGATAAATTGTTATAAGCAAGTGAATATAGATGCCGTTATGCTTGCCAATAACCATATGATGGATTTCGGCGCAGTTGGATGCAGAACAACAAAAAAATTATTTGACGAAGCCGGAATACTGACTATGGGTACCGGTTCCAATATTGATGAGGCGGAAGCACCTGTCTGCTTAAAAATAAATGGACATAAAGTGATAATTTTTAATGCGTACGGATATTTTCTTGAGAAAAGACATAAGTTGTTTCAACATTACTGTTTCGGGGGAAATACCGGTACCGCATTTATCAACCATATTTTAGACAATTGTTCATTGCTTGCGCGCATATCAAAATATCGTGAAAAATATCCGGATGCATTTATCATACTATCTCCACATTGGAGCACGGATTTCAACGAAAATCATCGGTCTATTAGACCCATTGCCCAAAAAGCCATTGTTGCAGGAGTGGATTTGATTATTGGACATGGTCCTCATATACCGGTAGGCGTTGAGCATGTAGCAAAAAAACCAGTAGTATATTCTTTGGGGAATTTTGTTTTTAATACAACTGGCATCGACCTTGACGCTTCTGGAAAATCACCATATGGTGTTATTTCTCAATTGTATTTTAATGAAAAAAATATAGTTTTGCGGTTATATCCAATCTATGCACATAATCTAAATACATTTTTTCAGCCGACACCGGTTAATGACGAGCAATTTTCCCAATTCTTAAGTTCCTTTATAGGAGAATCTAAATTCAAAAAAAACAAGGATGAATTGGGGAATTATTTGGAAATGAATTTATAGGCGAAATGGCTGAAAAAAATACTTGCATTTTTATCAAACGTATGATAGACTATAACACGTTGACGATTGTCGTCAGCATCTTATGTATGCCTTGGACATGCATGTGAGTCTGTAGCTCAGTCGGATAGAGCAACGGCCTTCTAAGCCGTGGGTCGGGGGTTCGAATCCCTTCAGGCTCGTTGGTGTTTTCTTGCGGGAAGGCACGATAATTAAATATGGTGGGTATAGCGCAGTTGGTTAGCGCGCCAGATTGTGGCTCTGGAGGCCGAGGGTTCAAATCCCTTTACCCACCCTGATTGTTTTATTGGTAAAGCTTTTTATTGGTAAAGAGGGTGTTCCTTAAGTCGTATATGACTTTCGGGACACCCTCTTTAGTTGTTGAATATTTCTGCCGGATTGTTTGGCTCATCAGGATTTTGTTTTAGCTTGTCGGCTTTTTTGTGCGCATACATATTGTGGTCGGCAATGTCGATGAGCTCTTTCATGCTAATATTATCGTCGGTCAAACTGGTGTAACCGGTACTGAATGAAAGCTTGTAAGGTTTCAGGCTGTTCTGGTTAATTTGTTCTATTTTTTGTTGCATTTGTTCGAATAAGGAGAGGAGCTGCTCTTCCTGATAATCCGGATAGATGGCGATAAACTCATCGCCGCCATAACGAATAATCTTGTCCGTTGGCTGGGAACAGTCAATTAACACCTGGGCAATATTTCGAATTGTCCAGTCACCTTCAATATGTCCATATTGATCGTTGATCTCTTTTAAGTTATTAATATCAAAGAAAGCCAAAAATCCATTCTTATGTAAAGTGAGAATTTCTTCCAGATCAGCCAGTCCCGCTTTACGGGTGAGGGCAGAGGTCAGGGGATCAATATTGGCGGTGTAGCGCAGCTGGATTTCCTGTTGCTTCCAAACGCTGATATCATATACTGTATGGAGCAGGCCCAAAGCTCCATCAGCAAAACGGACCTGACAAGATTTGATCTGATACCAGGCATTTCTGGTGTTATCAAAAAACTCCTGAAAGTCGGCAAATGTACACAGATGAACCAGCAGGGGATCCGTCAGCTCTTTTTGACCGTAAGGAAGCGAGGTAATCCCATTCAACACCTTCGTGGCAGCCGGATTACTGTATATAATCTTACCGGCAGTATCAACCTCGATAACCATGGTAGGCAGTTGATTGATGGCGGAGATCACCTGGTGGTACCGCCAGCTGGTGATGGAATCAGACCACTCGGCATCCGATTCTTTGGCATACAAGCTCTTGGCAATCTTATCAATCAGCTGATTGTAATTTGCAAAGAGCTGACCCTGAAAGTAGAGCTTGGCAACCATCTGCCCCTGAATTAATTGCTCTATGTTCCAGGCAAGGCTTAAAAACTGGGATTGAAGTTCTTTCAGGCTGCCGCATAAAAAGTTGGTCCGGGCGGGCGGATCGATATTATGATTGCCGACGGCAAGCTGTGCAGCAAATTGCTGCTGCTCCGCCAGGCAGTCGGAAAGCTTCTGCAATTTCTCCGCCAGTGGTTTTATTTCCTTGGAAAATGTGGCAGGGCTCAGATCGTCGCCTGTCCGCCCGAGTAAAAGCTGATCGATTTTTTCTTCTAAGGCCTGTATTTCATTTATGTTCATCAAGTTGGCTGTCTCCTGTTTCCCTCGGTTTAGCAACAAATCGGCAGGTGCGGTCGCCGGTTGCCCAACAGTCGATTTCGATTACCTCAAATGGCTTTCCCGTATAAGCTTCCAGGATTCCGGACAGGAATCCTTCGTCGTAATAACATACAGTTTCATCGGTCACTGGCAGGCCGGAGCAGTCTAAATCTTCTGATACGGTAAGAGTAAAGGTTAAATTCTGTAAATCTGCTTTTTCAATCCGCAGAATACCGATTTTGAGTTCGTTTAGTGAGCGGGTCAGGTTGGCGATAAAATAGTCAAAGTCGCCGGATAAATCAAGAACATTCCGGGCAAATTCTATGCCGGCCAGATGTCCTGCCTCGCGGTAAACCTCATTTGCGCATTCTTTCCCCCATTCTCTGTCTAAAACATCTTTCAGGGTATACTGCATGAGACGGTATACAATAACCGGCATCATGTCACCTAAATAGGCCCGGCCGGTGGCCAGATCTCCCAGCTTCGTCCAGGAAAAATCAGAAGGAGTTTCCATGTTTTTTAAGTGTTTCATTTTTTTTGTCTCCTTTTCGGTGAGAGTTACTATCATTATGCTATTAAATGAGCAAGAAATCAAGAGGATATTGGTAGAAAAAGGAATTTTGTGTCAAAAAAGTATCAAAAAGAAAGGAATTATCTGGTTGACATTTTGTATTAAACTTTATTATATTGACTTTGAAAACCCAATTAGTAAATTGGAAAAATTAATAAATCGGAAACAACAGTATATTCCACTATCATCAAAACTTAGT
>Ga0153928_1001521_pt1 | contig 10241 bp, 10 predicted proteins | sample TSNJ012MetaG_FD_106656 | JGI IMG/M metagenome (GOLD analysis project Ga0153928, IMG submission 106656) | Attine ant fungus gardens microbial communities from New Jersey, USA - TSNJ012 MetaG | ecosystem: Host-associated > Fungi > Mycelium > Unclassified | place: USA: New Jersey, Wharton State... | reverse complement strand
GCTACATCCGCCCCTTATCTAGCTAAAGAAAGTTTTTTGTCTTTTTTCCATTCCGAATTATTGATTCTGACCTCGATACTTAGATCATTCTATTGGACTATAGAATGACAATCTTTTCAATGGAAGGAGTAATAAGCTGTGATTGGTGAAAAAAAAAGGATTATCAAAAAAAGGATTGTCAAAAAAAGGATTGACAAAAAAAGGATTGACAAAAAAAGGATTGTAGTAAAGAAAAAGAAAAGATTTGTAGCTAAGCATTTATCGGAAACATTTGAGAAAATCAAAAAGGGGGAGAAGAGAGAAATAATAGTCACTTGGTCTCGGGCATCCACTATTATACCCTCCATGGTTGGCCATACAATCGGTATTCATAATGGAAAGGAACATATACCTATTTATATAACAGATTCTATGAAAGGTCACAAATTGGGAGAATTCGCGCCTACCCGGATGGACCCGATAGATGAAAGAAACGATAACGATAATAAATCTGTAATGAAGAATAAGAAAAAATAGGGATCAAACAAAGATTAAGGAGAAAGAATCTTATGAGAAATCTTAAAAAACTAGGGAATAACCCTATGAAAAAGAACTCAAGTTCAAGTAAAGGAGTCCAAGTTTTAACTCAACATATAGGTATTTCTGCATCCAAAGCGCGAAGAATAATTGATCAGATTCGCGGACGTTCTTATGAAGAAACACTTACGATACTCAAATTCATGCCTTATCAAGCATCTTCTCTCATTTTCAAATTAGTTTTTTCTGCAGCAAGAAATGCTAATCATAATATGGGTTTAAACAATGCTGAATTATTCATTAGTAAAGCCGAGGTCAATAGGAGTACTATTAGAAAAAAGACAAGACTCTGTGCTCAAGGACACAGTTATCCAATAAAAAGAATCACGTGTATTATAACAATCGTACTAAAGGAAAAATCAAAATCTTTATTAGATTAATCTAAAATTTAGATATTAAATTAAAAAGATATGGATGACAAAAAGAAAATAAAAAAACATTAACATTAAATGGCCCAAAAAACAAATCCACTTTGTTTAAGACTTGGTATAACCCACAGACATGATTCTGTTTGGTTTGAAGAACCAAAAAAATATTCTACGAGTATACAAGAAGACCGAAAAATACGAGATTTTTTCAAGAATTATATACAAAAAAAAATCAAAGAATTTCTAAAAAAAGAACTTCAAAAAATTGCTAAAAAAAAATATTCAAAAAAAGATCTACAAAAATTACAAAACTATTATCTAAAAGAATTAAAAGATCTAAAACAATTAAAACAAAAAAAGCAAAAGAATAAAAAGAAGAAAAAATATTATTTTTGGGAAAAACAAGGCCTACCCCCTTTAGGCTTTGAAGGAATTATACGTATACGAATTGAAAAACAAGGAGTTAGAGCAAAAAAAACATTTGTACGAGTCATAATCTATAGCGGATTGGTACCAAAATTCGTATTGAAAGGGGAAACACTGAAAGATTTGAAGGAAAATATAGAAAAACAAGAATTCTTCTATTCTATATATCCCACAAGATATCCCAGAAGACTTCGTCTTGAACTCGTCAAATACGCTAAAGAACCACTTTATAGCCACCCTAATCTTATTGCAGAATTTATAGCCTTACAAATAAAACAGAGAGTTCCCTTTAGACATACAATGAAAAAAGCTATTGGTATAGCTAAATCTACAGGTATAAAAGGAATCAAAATACAACTCGCAGGCCGTATCGACGGAAAAGATATCGCGCGTAAAATAAGTAAAAGAGATGGTAAACTACCCCTACAAGTAATTTGTACCAAAATGGATTATTATTCTCATAGAATTCAAGCTGTCTATGGAGTTTTAGGCGTAAAAATTTGGATATTTAGAAACTAGAATTAATAAAGTAGAAAAAATTGACTTTGTTTTTATCCATTAAAGAAAAAAAACAAAGAATTCAAATCGAATTAGTTAGAGTTAAATAAAAATTTGATTAACTCTTTTATTTAAGCGAATGCTTAGTGTGTGATTCGTTAGTTTTTTCTTTAAAATTTAAAAAATAAGAACTGAAAAAGTCAACTAATCCTTACTAAAAACTTATTTTTTTTTTAATCAAAAAAAACCAACCTATTGCTTCGTATTATCAAGATCCCAAGAAAAAGTCACTATAATGATTTAAATATAAATAAATCATATATTTGTAGCAACTGAAATCTCTTCTTTTTTCTCTAATTCATAAGAGAAAAAATCCGATTATTTATTTAAGTAAAAATAAAGGGATTTTTATAAAAGGAAAGATGATAGAAAGAAAGAACAAGATATCAATGTTATATCATCCCAATATGTATGGTCTATAAATCACGTGATAAAAGAAAAAGCAGTGTAACAAAGCATCAATAATCAAAATTTGAATCTTAATCAAATATTCAATTCAAAAATACTGAAAAAAGATAAATATTAAGAAAATAAAAAAGAATAAAGAGTCCTGAGTTAATAAAACTAAGGAAATTGACTCAAAAACAAATTTTGTTGGAAGCTCCATTGCAGAGTTTGGGCCTAATCATGAATAGAGAAGCTATGGGAACGACAGAACCTTTGACTATATAGAATTCTATTAAAAAAATTCTAAAAATTCATTAGGTGGGATGGCGGAACAAACTAAGAAAACATTTAATTTTTTATTCTGAAAGTGATGAATCGAACCTACGAATGAAAGAAAAAAATGAAAAAGAAAACAGTAAATATTCGCCCGCAGAATAACTTTTTATTTTTTTTTTATTCGCGAGGAGCTGGATGAGAAAAAATTCTCATGTCCTGTTTTGTAATAGAGATGAGATTCAAAAAAGAACCATCGACTATAACCCCAAAAAACCCAAATTTCGTAAACAACATAGAGGAAGAATGAAAGGAATATCTCGTCGAGGCAATTCGATTTCTTTTGGCAGATATGCTCTTCAAGCACTTGAACCTGCCTGGATTACAGCTAGACAAATAGAAGCAGGACGAAGGGCAATAACACGATATGTGCGTCGTGGTGCAAAAATCTGGGTACGTATGTTTCCCGACAAACCTGTTACAATAAGGACTAAGGAAACACGCATGGGTTCAGGTAAAGGAGATCCAAAATATTGGGTATGCGTTATTAAACCAGGTCGAATACTTTATGAAATGAGTGGAGTATCAGAAACTATTGCTAGAAGAGCTATCGCAATAGCTGCTCACAAAATGCCTATACAAACTCAATTTCTTATTTCAGAATAGAAATGTAGAGGAAGAAAGATAAAGTATTAAAGATTCAAAAGCAAGTGTAGGTTTCTTTTTTTCTGGATAGAAAATATTTCTTATTTTATTTTTGTACTGAAATAAAAAAAAAACAAACAGATATGATTCAACCACAAACTATCTTGAATGTGGCAGATAACAGCGGTGCTCGAAAATTGATGTGTATTCGAATCATAGGAGCTAGTAATCAACGATATGCTCAAATTGGTAATGTTATTGTTGCTGTAATTAAAGAAGCAGTTCCCAAAATGTCTCTAGAAAAATCTGAAGTGATTCGAGCTGTAATTGTACGTACATGCAAGGAATTCAAATGTGAAGATGGTATGAGAATAAAATACGATGACAATGCAGCAGTTGTCATTGATCAAAAAGGAAATCCAAAGGGATCTAGGATTTTTGGTGCAATCACTGAAGAATTGAGAAAATTTCGTTTTACTAAAATTCTCTCATTAGCTCCTGATGTATTATAAAAACTAGTAATTGAGACTATTAACTAGTAAATGAGACTATTATTTATTGGATATCTTAAATAGATGAAATTGGGGATTTTTTTAGGATATATATATTTGAAAAAATCAATAAAAAAAGGAAAACATGTTGATTACCAAAAATTTAATAATAAATTCTTATTATTATGGACCAAATTTCCAATCTTATTACTTTGATAAGAAATGCTAGCATGGCTAAAAAAGAAACTGTTCCAATACCATCTACAAAGATTACTGAAAGCATTGTTAAGATACTTTTAAGAGAATGTTTTATTAAAAATGTTCGGAAACATAAAAAAAATAACAAAAATTTCTTGATTTTAAGTCTACGTTTTTATAGAAAAAATGGAACATATAGAACTTTTTTAAAACGTATAAGCCGACCTAGCTTTCGAATTTACTCGAAATATCAACGAATTCCCAGGATTCTGGGTGGAATAGGAATTGTTATTCTGTCTACTTCTCGAGGTATAATAACAGATCGAGAAGCTCGACTTCGAAGAATTGGAGGAGAAATTTTATGTTATATATGGTAATTCTCATAAAAATAAAAAAGAAAGCTCTCAGTAATGTCATTACTAAAAAAGGAGGTGTACTATGAAAAAGAAAAAGAAAGATTATAGTTCTGGAAAAGAAGAAAAAGAAAAAATGATTCATGAGAAAAAGAAAAAAAAAAATGGTAGTCCTGACAATGAAAAAGATATTTATGAAGGAACAATTGTGGACCCAATCAAAGATATTATGTTCCACGTACGTTTGGATGAAGGTAGTGAAAAAGCTGGTGAAATTGTTCTGGGTTATCTCTCTGGTAAGATACGTCGCAACCGTATACGTGTATTACTGGGAGATAGAGTCAAGATTCTGTTAACTGATTATGACAAAGAAAGAGGAAGGATTTTTTATAGATTTCCTCCTCCATCAAAAAAGAGTCGATTAACAAAAAAGAAAAAATCGACTGAATCGACAGAAACCACCAAACAATCACCCCATCCAAACGAAGACTCTAAAGACACAACGCCTAACCAAGATTAGGCAGATTGGGTTAAGTTAATAAGTCTTATTTTTTCCAATAAATAAATATGAAAGAAAAAGGAAGAACCTCATATGCATTTGTTGTGCTTCTGGAGGAGCTCGTATGCAAGAAGGAAGTTTTGGTGGGGAATCGGGTAATATTAGAGTACGACTCTGATCTTAAAGACATAAAAAGACGTTATTATATCGTTAACACGATATAATAAAGTTTTTTTATGCAACTAAAATCGGGGTTAAACCAACAACTATTCATGATTCCATATGGAATATGGAATGAATTATATAATTTTCGAAAATAAAAAAGAGTCTTATGATAAAACTTCGTTTGAGACGATGTGGAAAAAAGCAACGTGCGGCTTGAAGGACATAATTTTCTGTGGATTTTTACATCTACCATTTTCTTTATAGAGTAATGAAAATGCTTTTGGTTCGACATAATTTGTTCTGTTCAAAAATCCGTAAACAGTACATTATGAAGCTCGAAGTTTGATTTTTTTATTTGTTCTATCAAATAAGGGAAAGAATCCAGGGTTAGTGAGAATTAACTTAAATTTCATTTTAATTAATTGAAAGAAACTTTGTCAGTATATTCTTAACATCGAGATCAAAAAAAATCCAATTCAAACAAGAAAAAAAAAATAAAAGAGAAAAAGTGAAATTGTTGGAAATTGGTAAAACTCTTTTGATTATAAGGTGGAATGGAAGTGAATTCTTCATATTTTATTTATAAGTATAAGGAAATAAGAAAAAGGGATGTTGCTTTGCCTTTGACAAGAAATAAAGATTTCCAAAATAATGTATAAACCTAAAGATTTCAAAAAGAAAATATAAAGGATTCCGGAACAAGAAAATACTTCGTTGAAATTATCTCAACAATGTAATTGGATCATTTTAATCTAAATATCTTTCTTAGAGATAAGACAAACAAAAGAGTTTATAGACAGCTCAAGAAATTTCTTCATAAAGATTTTCCTTTGAACTTTCTCAAAATTATTTAACTTGAGTCATGAGTCAAAATGATATTTTTCTCTATAACGAAAAGGAAAAAGGAACTCTATTTTGATCATAGTGTAATTCATGATTTTTTGAGCCCTTTTTCCATTCTATAGATAAATTGAAATCATTTTTCTTGAGCCGTATGAGGTGAAAATCTCACATACGTTTCTAGGGAGGCTTTTTTTTTATCTATATCTATCCCAATGAGCCATCTATCGAATCGTTGCAACTGATGCTCGGTCCCTAAGAGAAGGAAAAGATCTTGGAAAAGTAGGTTTTTATGATCCAATAAATAAAAAAACTTATCTAAATTTTTCTGCTATTCTTTTTTTTCTTAAAAAAGGTGCTCAACCTACAAAGACTGTTCATGATATATTAACAAGGGCAGAATTTTTTAAAGAAAGAAGTTTGGGTTAATGAAAGCAAGGAAAGAACGAGATTTTGAGATATAAAAATCAAAAAAGGTATACCTTTTAAGTAGGAGAAAGGGATTAATAAGATATGATTATACTATGACTTAGATAAGGTTTTATCTTAAATAAGATATGATTCGATTATATTTAAAATGATATTTATTCAGAAATATCAGGTTTTATTATATCCTTAAAGTGATATAATACTAATATCTATGATTATTATCAGGTTTTATCTTAATAAGATATGATTCAGATAAATGTTATCTGAATCAAAACCTAAATATTCAATTCAGATCTTAACTGAATAATCAAATCCTAGAATGGAGATTTTTTTATGACTCGTACTACTATTTTTAGAAATAAAAATATGAATATTCTTTTAGGCAAAGTAGTTGGAAGTTCCCTTGATGAGAATGTACATTACGTACAAATATATATAATGCTAGATTATTGGTGGATACATCCTGCGTCAGGGGAATTGCAAGGCATGTATCCGACTCCGATACATTTACCATGTATCGGTAGAGTGATAAAAAGTAAACTCTATCCAGATTTTGTATTCCTAGTGTACGACATGAGTGTATCAATATATTTAAGGTGGTATTATATAGTAGATGACAGTTTTTATCGATTGATGTTTCTCAGCGATAACATTAGAGAAACATTAGGATACTGTAAAGAAAAATAGATGAGTCTTATTTTTTCCCAATAAATCAAACAAAGATATATAGATAAAAAATATGAAAATACGAGCATCAGTTCGTAAAATTTGTAAAAGATGTCGATTTGTTCGTAGACGTAAACAACTTACTGTGATTTGTCCCAATCTGAAACATAAAAAAAGGCAAGGTTAATCTTTCTCATTAAAAAAACCTTTCTTTAGAAATTCTTAATCACTTTGTTCAACAATTTTATCGATACAGGAAAAAACGAAAAAGTTTTTTTATTGCTGCAATGGTACTATCAATAATTATATTAATTATATTGTTTTAATAAAGAACATTGAAGGATTTAAAAAATGGAAAGAGAGGGATTCGAACCCTCGGTAAACAAAAGTCTACATAGCAGTTCCAATGCTACACCTTCAACCACTCGGCCATCTCTCCTAATATTATAATCTCTATATCTATATATTATATATCTATATTTTCTATATTTTTTGATGAAAAACTGAGTGAATGGGGATACTAATAGGTTTCATAAGAATAAATAATACATTTCCAGTTTTGTATTTTCTTTTAAAGAAAATACTCCACGGATCTATTTAAAAATAAATAATCGTCCCATGAATTTTTTACTTCAAATTTTTAGATTTATGATGTGGCATATTTATTATGCCACATATTATGCAAATAAAACATATAATTAATATTTGGAAGGTTTATTTTATGATGAAAAGATTTTTCCGTTGTTTGAATTCTAACCAAAAAAAACTTCTTGAATTATCTACATAACATAATCAAATAAAATCTTTTTTTATTTTATTGAACTTAAATGAAACAAAAACCTATTGATTAGTGGAATATTAAATTGGAATAAAAAGTCAACTATTTCATATTCATATCTTTCCTTGTCTTTTTTTTTTTTACGTAATTCTTGACTTTATATTTACTTTGTTGTTAAGATCATTTTCTCGATGGGTAATGAAAAGAATTATATGACGGATTAGTAATTATGCCTAGATCGCGTATAAATGGGAATTTTATAGATAAGACCTTTTCAATTGTAGCCAATATATTGTTGGGAATAATTCCAACAACTTCAGGAGAAAAAAAGGCATTTACCTATTACAGAGATGGTGTGATTTGATTCTTTTTTCTTGTTTTTTTTAGCCTGTAGTTAAGTCTTACAAAAAATTAAGTCTTACAAGAAAAACGTATTGCGGGATAGAAAAAACCTAATAATGAAAAAAACTTACGCTTGGTGAAGGTAAGGTTTGTGAGGGTAAAACAATAAATCCCTTCTGTCGTGTATCCTCGATTGATGCAATCTCAGATGCTTTAATCATCCATTTGAGCATTGAGCAAAAGATTAAACCCATAGGTTTCTTCGTATTGCGGGTCAACCCTACTCTACTTAATACCCTATTAAGTATAGGGAAAAAGCACTACACTTAGAAATCAACAAAACAAAAACTTTGTTCGAAATAACCCTTTTCCTTATAAGTATTGGGACTAAAAAAATGGTTGGGACAACAAACATCCATTTCGTTCGTACTTTGGATACCCATAAAACCATAAAAGATCGTTGAAGTAACTAATTCCCAGAAACAGAAAGCGTTAATAACAAAGAAATTATTGGAGTTACCTCTTTCATTTCATCGACTATTAATATGTATTCATTTTATCTACTAAGTAATATGAAGAGTTGGTGTTAAGAAAAAACCTCTGATGAGAAGGTTGACTAGAGATTTCTAGTAAAAATACTAGCTTCTTTCAGTTCATAATAAGATGAGAATAGTTATATTTTAATTCTAAAGATTTTTTCTTCAGTATTATGTACAGAAGGTAGGAGCCGTATGAAATGAAAATATCATGTACGGTTCTGGAACGGAGACCTTTTCAATAGAATGAACGACCGTAACGAATGTTGGCTCAATCCGAGGGAAATTATGCAGAAGCTTTACAGAATTATTATGAAGCTACGCGACCAGAAATGGATCCTTATGACCGAAGTTATATACTCTATAACATAGGCCTTATACATACAAGCAATGGAGAGCATACAAAAGCTTTGGAATATTATTTTCGAGCACTAGAACGAAATCCTTTTTTACCGCAAGCTTTTAATAATATGGCTGTGATCTGTCATTACGTGCGACTATCTCTACTATAGAAAAAAAAAAGAAATTAGCTAGTATCTACTAGAAAAAATAGGATTTCTACATAGAAATCGTCAAAAACAACGATTTTTATCAGCTGTAGGAAATAAAAAGATTTCACGAAAATCAAAATAGGTAGAAAAAAGCCTCTACTTTTTATTCTATGGATAAAAAATAAAATTAATAGAGGAAGCATCGTAAAGATCAATTAGCGAGCTTTTGTGTCGATAAAGTTAAGAACTGCTTACTTATGCCATGATAGGGGACATTAAGTTAGGAATCCACTTATGTAATAGAGTTGATCCACTAAGATATTAAGCAGCGGTGTAGTTTTAGATCCCAAAGATAGTAAGTCTTTTTTCTTATTGAGAAAATTCCTTTTCAAAGATTCTATAGCGATTTCCTATATGAAAACGAGATAGTTACCTCTCAGAAAATCATAATAAATATATTTATTAGCTATATATGCTTTATTCTTCTGAAGGTGGGAAGAAAAGAAAAAACTGATTGATTATTAACGAAATCAGAGTTTGAAACTTACTGTAATTAACTTTTTCTTTTTTTATCATTAATAATAGAATAAAAAAAATGAAGAGAAATTGAATTATCTCATATAGAAGAAATCAGGATAAAAGAAATCAGAATAGATTGAAAAAAAAGAATAGATTACTGAGCCGTATGAGGTAAGAAACTCTCAAGTACAGTTCTAAGGGAAAGAATTCTCTATTCCGACCGGGGAGAAAAGGCCATTCTAGAGAGCGATTCTGAAATTGCAGAGGCTTGGTCCAATCAAGCTGCTGAGTATTGGAAACAAGCTATAGCGCTTACTCCAAGCAATTATATTGAAGCACATAATTGGTTGAAGATTACAAAACGTTTCGAGCTTAAATAAGATAAGATTACTCTATATTTTTATTTTGAATTCAATTTATTAAAATGAATTTTATTTTTCTTATTTCTATTTATTAGAAAATAAAAAGATAAAAAATAAAAAGAAACCCATTAAAGAAATAAAATTGATTTAAGAAGATCTAATCAAGAATTTGATTATAGCCTTTCCTCAAATATCTTTTTTATGTATTAGAATATTGAATTCTTTATTTAAGAATGGGAAGAAAAGCAAGAATCGTGGTTGGGAAGGTTCTAGTAGCAAAAGCCATTGGAATCGATATTTGATATATTGGAATAATGCGTTTTGTTATTGATTGACCCT
>Ga0153928_1001520_pt1 | contig 10241 bp, 9 predicted proteins | sample TSNJ012MetaG_FD_106656 | JGI IMG/M metagenome (GOLD analysis project Ga0153928, IMG submission 106656) | Attine ant fungus gardens microbial communities from New Jersey, USA - TSNJ012 MetaG | ecosystem: Host-associated > Fungi > Mycelium > Unclassified | place: USA: New Jersey, Wharton State... | reverse complement strand
CCCTATTCTCCTCCACCTGGCATCCTTTCTGTCCACACCTTTCACACTCCACATACAATACTATCACTTCCTTTGTATACCACCCCAGCTCTAACAGGCATGCCTTGTCTGGAATGCCCTCTCCACAGTGCTCCTGTGCCTTTTGTTGTAAGACATGTGCTGGACTCCTCCTCCACTCCTTTTCCTGTGCCTTTGGTGGCATGGCCACATGTGCTGCCCCTTCTACCACTTGCAACTTCTTTTTTTCTTTCCAAAGAGGACACTCTCTGCACTTGTGTCCCTTTTCTCCACACTTAAAGCATTCTACTTCCACCATCTCCTGCTTTCTTATTATCCTCTCCTTCACATCACACTGCATCACCCTACTTGACAACACTTCAAATTTATTTTGGGGAGTGGTTCCCCTCTTCTCCTTTCCTTTCTTATTTGTGCAATTTTGGGCCAGGTGCCCGAACCTTTTACACCTCCAGCATATCCTTCCTTCCTTCCCTTCTATTTCTGCCCTTAGTTTGGTGAGGGCACACTGTTGGTTGAGCATTCTGCCCATGAAAGAGTTATATTGTTCCAGAGACATGGTGCTACATCTCTGGAGAAGTCGAAATAGGAATGATCTCACTAATGTTATATTTACTGGGGCACAAGATCTTTACCCAGCTAAACACCTACTGCCCTACTTACTACTGCCCTAATAATAGGGTTAAACTATCACCTCAAGGAGAGGATCTCTACTCTAGATAGCCTTCTAGAAGTAACTGTCACTCTTCTGTGTGTATCACTCACAATAGAGTGCAGCACAAGGTTGTTTACTAAGAAAGCAGTAACTAATAACACCACCCAGTTGCAAGGTCAGGTCTAGAACACGATGTCTGGGTTTGGTACCACGTCTCCACCTGCAGTCCCTAACTGACTGCAAAGTCCCCTTAAGCCAAGGGCCTGGCTATATATGGAGGTGGCTAGTGATTGTGATGACCACCGGCCGAGGGTTGATTTATATGAGAGTAAGAGTGAGCAAGGTCCAAGGCAGACAGTGCTCAAGAAGTGGCTAATCGAGTTCTGGTGTAGTGACTTAGCCCGAGATGACTTAATCACCCTCCTAGTCCGAGTTGACAAGGAGAACTCGATAGAGTTCCCATTTGTTTGCTGTACATTATTTATACACATTCTGTATTTATCCTTATTTATAAAGTCCCACATGTCTCCTTTGAGTCATTCCCCCTCTCACGTCCATTGGTTTCCTAATTAAAATAAAAGAAAAAGAAAAATAAATAATGACTTAGCCATTTGGCCAAGTCATAACAGCTTCTATTCTGGTATTGAGGATTGATTTCAGATGTTGCTTGAGCACTTCCAGGATTACAAGTTTCCTTCTTGAGTAGCTTGAACATATAGTGATATACAAAGTGATCATATAAACAGATAAGGAAAGCCATATTTCAGAGCTGGCCCCTGACAGTCATATATATGGCTGACAAGAGCCTGCTGGAAAGTATTCAAGGCTATAATCTGGCAGGCACTGTTGTATACAGAATATGGAGTTTGGTTGAGATCAGGGCACCATCAGATAAGACCAAATTTGGAGATGGAAACCTGAACAAATTTGAGAATGAATTCTTCAACAGCCTTGACTTCTGATGCAATTTTCTTTGATGTTGCAATAGAAATATTTGTTCCAATCTTGACAAGATCTGGCTGAATAAGTGAATATCTATCAGCAATTTGGTGTAAATCATTTTTAGTAGTCTTGTTAGAAAAACAGGCCTCAAATTGTGAGAGAAGAATAGGATCAGGTATAGGCAGAACAGTATTGGTATTGATTACACCTCATAAAATGCAGATGTGGAGCTCAAGAGCTTTCTATATTATATAGGCTTAGATTTTTAGACTTTGTTTTTAGGAATTATCACTCACCTTTATGCCCCTGGCATCTTCAGGCACTTCACTTTCTAGAAGATAGTGTATATGAGTAGCAGGTTTGTAGGGAGTTGTAACTTTCTGGCTCTTGGTAGTCAATTCTGAAGCTTGTGGCATACTGAAACCAGAAGTCAGAGAAGCCAAATTCACAGTAGAAGGTTTGAGTCCTTTTTTTGACTGGCTAGTAAAAGCTAGCATAGACCTTGTTGAATGGCAAGGTGTCACAGGTGAAGATTTACTATGTGAAAAGTCATATATTACTATTAACAGACTTAATGCATAAGCACACCTTTGCTTGGGACTTGGGTGTAATTGTGTATTAGATAACTGTTGCTGTAACTCCTCAATTTGCTTCTCAAGCACTGCTTCTTGAGTTCTGCTCTCTTGGGCCCAGTTTGCTCTCTCAGCAGCTAGCTGCTGCTGAACAGCTCTTTTCATCTCCAACATTCAAGCCTGAAACATATTCTCCATCATATTTAGCTGGTTTGGATCAATAGGTACATGACCAGGTGGATAGGTGTGTTCATCTCCATTGTCCATAATATCATTAAGAGAGATAGTGACTGTAACAATAAGGAAATTCCATTTGATGTGGCAAAGGCTATGATATAGAATGTAGTACAAGAACCTGAACTCAACCACCTTCAAGGAAATTCATGTATATTCAACATTATTATAACAGTAGCTAATTCTATCAAATGGTCAATGAATGGTCTTCTTTTATGTCTAGCGGCATTGTGGCAGGGTGTGACTGTGTGACAGGTCTAGATGACTTGACAGGTGAGATAACACTGAACTGTCAGGTGACTTGACATCCCAATTCAAGTGGCGACTTGACTTTTAAATATCTGCCGTGTCAGTATGTCACATACCTTGACAATCTCCCCTATATGAGAAAGTGAGGTTATGAGCGCTGCACAGTATCATAATGATGTCCCTCTCGCAGTCTTCAGCCTCATCATAACAATGTCAAAAGCATGTTGATCATTGTAGGGAGTGATATTTTGTACAAGGACAGTCTTCTTGACTCTTTTGACATGGATACGTGATGGCTCATTTAATTGAAGTCGAGATGAATTAGACTTGGATAGGAACTCTGCAGCCACTGCTGGTGTTAATGTGTGCTCAGAACAGACCTGAAGTAAATCTTCCACTGGCAATTTTGGAACAGGACACAGAAAATGTATGAGAATAAATTTAATTTACCTATATGATTACTGGCCAAGGTTGATATTTGAACCTCTTCATGTTTATCAGTTTTTTTCATGCCTCATTCAATCCTATCAATGTTTTTTCTACCCATTATTACTGCTTCAGAAAGATCACAATGTATGAGACACAATATCTATGGTCCATGAATTGTCGATGGTGTAGATTTCAATTCTTGTTTTATTCTCAACTACATGAATATAACTAGTACATTATACCATTTTACTATTGACTTGTGCAGATTTCTCAAGTCATTATCATCTGGGAATACTCTCTCTGTTTTGTTGGTATCAGTTGTGTTGCTCAATATATCACAACCCACTACTCATGTGGTGGAAGATGAACAGAAAAAATTTGGTTATTATGACATCATCTACTGGTATGAACAACACCAAATACTCTATCCATCATCTCACCTCTTCATGTATTTCTTCACCCATGAAGGTAGCTCCTCTATCATTTCACAAAATATCTGCTTCAGTGCCCCTGTTGGATTCTGAATGACAGGACCTGAGTGTCTCCATTGTGCTGGAATTTATACTTTTGTCCAAAGGACAATTTGCTTCAAGTAAATTGAGTATCAACTGTGACACCTGAGCAACACACAAATCAGCGGTGATGATATAATACAAGGAAGAAAGATTTTTGCTTACAATGAGGGGATAAATAAAACATGGAACACTGATAATTAGGGTCAGTAAGGGGAAGACTAGCGCCAATATCAACAGACTAGGTTGGGGTATTGCGAATATTATCCAATGAATCTTGGAAGAAAGCGGCTTCAAGGCATGAATGGGCTTTGACAAGAATGAGTTCTAACCCAGCTGATTTGCATGTTCCTCAGGTGTCACGGTTGATACTCAATTTACTCGAAGCAAATTGTCCTTTGGACAAAAGTATACATTCCAGCGCAATGGAGACACTCAAGTTCTGTCATTCAGAGTCCAATAGCGAAAGTGAAGCAGATATTTGGCGAGGTGATAGAGGAGCCACCTCCGTGGGTGAAGAAGTACATAAAGAGGCAAGATGATGGATAGAATGTTCATCTCAGTAAATAATGTTGGACGTAGTAACTTTTCTTGTGTGTTCATTTCCCAAATGATTAGTGAGTTGTGATGAATGGGTCGAGTTAATTGATACCAACAAAATGGAGAGATCAGAAAATGTACTAGTTATATTCACGTAGTTGAGAATAAAACAAGAATGGAAATCTACACCATCGATGATTCATGGATATTGTGTCTCACATCGTGTTCTCTGTGGAGCAGCAGTCATGGGTTAAAAAGCAATTGATAGGGATTGAACGAGACATGAAAACCTGATAAAAGATGATTTGGATAACATTTGGAGTTGTTTAAATCCTGTCACATACAGGAACACTTGATTTACAAAAAAAATTTCGGGATCTTTTCTTTGGTTTCATTACCAAGAATTTGAAAATATTATTTTGATTTTTTGAACAAAAAAAAAGTCAACCCACCTTCGTCTAAGAATGTCTCCTCTGAACTGGCATTATTTTGCCTTTGAGAAGGTACCATTGCAGACAATGTAAGTGATATTGGTTGAGATTTGTCATTTACATACAGAGCTGGAGTTCCTCCTTCAAAACAAGCCAGATTCCCCGATACTTTAGATGGACTTTGATCGGATAAAATAGTGATGTTTGATCGGGTGTTTGAACTTTGTTAGTACATATTAGTCTAAAATAACATAGAAGAGGTCCTCGTATAGCCAAGTGACTCAGGTAACTCACTTGACACTTCCCATGCCGACTTGACAGTTAAATGTCCGCCATGTAAAGGATCAGAAGGTAAGAATAGAGATCAACTCTTGGAAACCTCTCATCAATCCCAATCGATCCTTAGTTCTATTTCCACTATCTCCACTATTGACCCAATAGGTATTGTTTTTCACTTTCAGCTTCCTTATTATCAAGAGTATAACATTACAAAAAATCTGTCAAGTATATATATATCACAAGTGTATAGCAAGTTTTTTTAGCTACTACCACATGCACCAGCACTCCCTATTATATATCGTGGAATTATGTCATTGTCATGGAGTGACATCAAGTTGTCTTGGAAACTCCATTTGCCGGAGCATTTGCTTTGGATATTTACATATTTAAATTGGAATGTAGTTACATTGTAACTAAGTGTTTCTGTCTTTCTCTCATCTTCCCCTGCACGCAATTTATTTTGCTGCGTCATGATAACTTCAATAGATAAGAGGGATCAGCTTATATGGAACCTTTTCAGTCCATTCCTCCCATTCTTTTCCAGCAAACTGGTGTAATGCCTCATCCTCAAATGATGTCCGTATGAGTACTGCAACAATAAGCATTATATGCACTGCACAACCAAGTCCTATTGTTGTCTTTATGGCTGTGAACTCCAGTATACCACTCTCCCTAAGCCAAGATCCCTGAGGAGATCGGCTCAGTGCTGGTCACCAATGCCAATTAACAACACACCTTTGATCCATGTATAAACATTATTCCGCTAACTACCAGTATGGCACCGACATATGATGGATGACGAACAATAGCATAGGGTCCTGACGTGATGAGCTTATGGTTTCTACGGATACTCATCTCAGCGGTGAACATGTGTCCCAGGGCTCGATAACATGTGTATCTTATTAATCCTCCAAGAATTGTCATCAAAGTGCCGATAAAAAACAGCGAAGAGACACATATACGTTCCGCAGCGCCACCTGAGAAAATGAGGTGGTTTAGTAAAAGACGAGAGCAAAAGTGATGCCGGTCGAGTGCATGTTGGGCGATTAGGACTGCTGTCTCGGTCAAGGCAACAGCGCCAATGAAGTACTGTCGAAGACTTTAATAGCTGTTCTGAAAATTTTGTGTGTTTTGAGCCCACTTTGGTACCTTTGATAAAGTAGAGAGTAAATCGCGCGGAGATGAGGGCTTCTGCAGCTACCGATCTTGCTTTTCTTTCATTTTCGGCAGGCGGAGGGTTCGGAGGGGTTAGCGTAATCCAGATGTTGGCAGTGGAGACAAGGATGCAAGGGACCTTGATGAATAGAAGCATGGTGAAAGGACAAGACTATGGAAATAGAGAGGGTAGAAATGAGGCTTTATAGACACGGCGGAAAATCGGCTCTATATCACGAATACTTGGCGGTGTAGTGTTCATCACTTCGAGATGTTTGATAAATCACATGTTTGATATGCAGTGAAGCCTCCACTGCTTTTCTTACATCCTGACAACACATTTTCAGGCTTCTCCTCTCACCCCTTGGAGCGTCTGCCCATGCTCCTACCTTCGATCCAGACCATAACACAGCCACCAACCATACTCCATTCCCCCATGGATATGCCCCAGACATTGGGCTTTTTGTAGCCCTCCGCGTCTTAGTACTAGTTTGCTTGTTGCGGAACAGAAATGCTGAATCCAAAAAAAAAAACACAGCCACCACAACATCAGGCGCTTTTTCAGTGATTTTTTCTCACCACTTTTCCGATTTCCCAGCTCGAGCTCGACGAGGAGCCGTCCTGTTTCTACCTTGACAGGACAGTGACGGCTTTGTCAACACTAACCTGTGCCTGTGCTTCCTTAAACGAAGTGAGCGTCTGGACAGAGATCGACCTCCTCACCGGCGGAGAGCTCTTTGACCGCGTCCTTGCAGAGGGGAAGTTTACTGAACATGATGCGGTGACCTTCATCCGCTCCGTCCACCAAGACTTCAAGTACTCTTGCTTTCCTCTCTCTCACCCCCTCTTTTCACCTACTTCACAGACCCGAAAACATCCTCTTCCATTCCAATGACCCCGACAGCATCGTCATCTTCGACCTTGGCGTGCAAGTCCATTCCCCACTCTTGACCCCCTTTGTTCATTTTTTCATCAAGTAAAACTCCTTCACTCACCCAATGAGTAACTCACTTCCCTCGCCGAATATTCCGGCTATGTCACCCCCGAAGTCATTAAACATAAGGTCATTGTTCTCTCTCTGCACAGCATCTTGTGTTGACAACGCCACTATCCTTGACCCACAAAATTCCGACCCCAAAATCTAATTCCAGAGTCTGTTCTGGGACCCTGTTTCCGACTAAGCCAAGTCCTTTATCCGACATCTCGTCGTTCTTGATCTACTCCATCGTCCTACTGCCCACGAGGCTTTGCGCAGCCCTTCGCTTACCCCTACTACTACCACCACCACCACCGACCCGCCATCCCACATCGATCTCTCCCCTCTCTCACAACTGGAGTCCCATAGTGCCTTGACCGGCATAAGGGCCGCCAACAACTTTAGTTACTTTGCTGCTACTGCTGCTGCGAGTCGCTTGAGCATGAAAAGCAGTGGTGGATGGAACGACCAAGATCACAGTCCACGCATCGTCACTCAAGCGTCGTCGAAGGAGGACCGAGAGAAGGAGAAGGGTGATCTTGATTGAGGCGACACTATTCCTCGTTCTTTTGAACCTACTCATCGAGAACCATTGCTTCCTTGGACAGAGGTAATCGGAACAAACTAGATGATTTTCTGATGCTTCTTCATGTAAAATAGAAAATCTGATCACACTTTTGAAAATGAAAATTCAATTAACAAAAAAATCAGAGAGAACAGTTATTGGGGGGCAAGTGGGATATACAAATATCCACCAATGTCATGCTCATACACCATTGTTCTCGAAGATTGAGGTGTCCAGTCTTGTCATGATTCAACCCAAGTCATTCTTTCTTGACCCTATGACAGCATGGGCTTACTATCTTTCCAGGATTGCATATGAGGAAACCAACCGTTCGGCGGTATAGTTTCAGAAAGGCAGGTCTAATGGAAACATGTGAGATTAAAATTGAACAGGGGTACCAACAAAGTTCAATCACCCGATCAAAGTCCATCTATCCCTCGAGTATCCGGAAATCTAGCTTTCTTTGAAGAAGGAACTCCAGCACTCTGTGTCAATGACAATTCTCAACTGATATCACTTACATTGTCTGCAATGGTACCTCCCCAAAAGCAAAATTATGCTAGTTCAGAGGAGACATTCTTAGACAATGTTCGGTTGACCTTTTTTGTTCGAAAAGTCAAATAAAGAAATCAAAAAAAATAAGGATTTTCACGTTGGGGGTGAAGCTGAAGAAAAGATGATTGCTGGACAGGAGCAAGATTGTCGGAGAATATTTTGTAACTGGAACTCTCCTCTTTGTGATAGAATTTCAAGTTTGTACATCTCCAGATGGTATCATGATCCCAATCATCGTTTCGACAGGCTTTTTTGTTTCATTTGATGTGGTTTTCTACCCATGGCTGCTGCTCCACAAAGACCGACATGTGTGAGACACGATGTCCATGGTCCATGAATCGTCGGTGGTGTAGATCTCCATTCTTGCTTTATTCTTGAATAGGATCATGTCGTGTACCTGGTCTGATCTTTCCGTTTTGCTGGTATTAATTGTCTCGATCCATTCATTACAAGTTGCCAATCATGTGGTGAGAAATGAACAGAAAGAATAAAGGTTATTATGTTGTCTACATCCAACATCATCTACTGGGACGAACAACGCCAAATGTTTTGTCCATTATCTTGCCTCTGCATGTATTTCTTCGACTGAAGTGACAATGAGGTGGTTTGTTGTTGGTAAGTAGTTTGCGAGCACGACAGCGTCCGTCTGTCGTTTGGCTACTGACCTGTAGATTTATGAGATAATATAAAGGTGATGAACTGCTCCTCTATTTCGCTATTTGATTTCTGTTACAGAAGGCTCTTGAATACTCTGTAGCTACAGTGGCCGGGCCACTACCTTTGTATAGTTGAACAATAAAACTGCTGACAAATAGTTCTGAAACAATAAAACAAAAGAAATAGGTCCAATTGAAGAAGAGGATGGAGATGAAGACAATAGAAGGGATTTTATTGACAGAGAATTAGTGGAGGAGGGTGCTCGTCAATGGAGTTTATGATGTCAGCGAGCACCTGATCTCTACACCTGGGGGGTAGTTTTGATACTGACATCCTTGTCAGTTGGAAGTATACCAGGCTTGTGAGTCTTGTCAATGAAGTCATTGATATTTTCGTTGGTTAGGTGGGTGAGGGAATTGATTGGCAGTCACATGCATGATAAGGAACTAATCGGAATGCTGCAAACCTTAATTTTGACAACGACCCATCCATTTCTCCCAAGACATAGGATCCTCCCTTCAACCGTTGTACTACTACCATGGGTCCAAAATATTGTGGTTTTGTCTACCACCAATATCCCCATCTTGTTGTGATTTTCTGACTAATACTAAGTTACCATTGCTAAAATTGATGTCTTTAATCAGGTTCTTGTGTGCCCCCTCAAAGTGGCAAACAGACTCCCATTGTGCCTTGAGAAGGCACTGTTTTGCTTCAGCAAGATCATCCGGACACTTCTGGAGCTGTACAGCATGGTAGGCAATGAGATTGGCAGAGGAAATAGGATCGGTGAGAGCAGGGGCCAGATAAGTGGCTTTGAAGAGATCAAAAGGGAATAGTGGTTCTACCCCATGAGCAGGGAAGTAAGGTGAGTATTCTGTTGATTTCTGAATGGAGACATGCTCAGCCCAAAACACTGAAGGTGCTACTATTGACCAACAGTGCTCTACCCCCTCAGCAGCCTTAACAAGTAATTCATGAACATCAAAGTGTTGTTGTTCAACAGGACCATTGGCTTGGGAGTTATAAGGTGAGATTTGGATGTGATTTATGTGGTACTGTTTTGAGAGGTACTCAACTGCTTGGACAAATGCAGAACCATTATTGGTAATGATTTCCTCAACAGCTTCCCATTGGCATAGAATATCCTCAAAGACAAATGAGCCAATTGTATGACCATTCTCATGGTACAACTATCACAAATGACCACTTACTGATTTGTGAGTTGATGATTTGATAATCAAAAGGCTCAAAAAAGCAAAACTTAGACAGTAGCAAAAGATGTTGTTAAGTCTGAGATTTATCCTCAGACATACAGTCCTTAAATAATATATAATTGTGGTGGTTTGTGCACAAGAACAGCCTACCACATGATCACTACCTATTGTTCTACATATAGGAGTGCTATTGTTCTTGAAATAGAGATAACCTAACCATCTTAGGGCAGTCCTTTGTTCTATTCAAGAACAGATGATAAT
>Ga0153928_1001519_pt1 | contig 10266 bp, 18 predicted proteins | sample TSNJ012MetaG_FD_106656 | JGI IMG/M metagenome (GOLD analysis project Ga0153928, IMG submission 106656) | Attine ant fungus gardens microbial communities from New Jersey, USA - TSNJ012 MetaG | ecosystem: Host-associated > Fungi > Mycelium > Unclassified | place: USA: New Jersey, Wharton State... | reverse complement strand
GTAATTGTAAGATACAATAGTCGAAACAAAATTGTTGACCCAAAAAAAAAAGACAACAAAGTACAGAAGTAGATGATAGCAAGATAACATTGCAACCACAGTGGTGCAGGAGGGCGTAGTGGTGGTGATGGTGGTGGTGAGCAACTACAACCACAGTATAATGCATAAATCATGCCATAGGCATTTCAGTGATCTCCCTAACACGTCCATCGTGCATGACACTGCGGCAATAATGGATGGCCAGGTTATGCAAGCCCAGTAAGAGAGGTATGGCAATGGTTGAGAGAGGTACGGCAAGGCTGAGAAGAGGTACGGTAGCGTCAAAGAGAAAGCGTCTCGTTAAAAGGTCGAAGGTCTTCGTCAGCACCGAGAGAGAGAGCGAGGTAGGCAGAGGCCTTGATGGGGGTAAGAAGCAAGAACGAAGCCACAACGTGAAGCGGACCTTTCCTCGTTTAAATATCCAGGGAGTGGTGCTCGCGGGGTCCTGAACACATGTGGCAAGTTAAGGCAGCGACAGATCGTATGACGTCGAACGTAAGATAACAGTCATCGATTAGAATCGTCTTCCAGATCTTCTGATGTGTTAGGACAATGCAAGTCTCCCAATCGCCAGCGAGGATATGAAGAGGAGGCGGGGGTAAAATCTCGATTCATCGATACCAAAAAGGAGAGGTTGACTGTGCCACCGGCAATCAAGATGTTGACAGGAGGTGTCTTCGGTTTGTAACATACCCGTGTGTGCATGTGTGCATCATGACATAAATGAAGAAGATTCTGCATTCTTTATCTCCAAGACTATCCGATGGACGGAGCGCAATCGGACTGCCGATAAGGCCAGCTACCTGTAATTCAAGTCCTGCTCAGTAGCATTACTGTGTACAGCAAACGTGAGGTCCAACTTGACTCTGATAGTCCGCCCTGAAGGACCCTTCAAGTGAGATCATTGATAGAAGCATTCTTGCGGGGAGAGGAGGCCGCATCAAAGTATCCCCAGCCAAACTTATTGCAAGGATATATCGCCAGGGGGTATTCTTGATTTATCGTTCTTCATTGCCAGCTGAAAGACAATAGCCGAAATGGAATGAGCTTGGTATGATAGAGTCACTAGTCTCCATTTTAGCATGGAACACTCCAAATGATTGAGAAAGATCTGGCATCGCTCTGATGATCAGAAGTAGATTTTATACAGATCAAGATCGCGGGCATTACTTTTTTCCACTCGGACTTTTTTTCCTCGTCCGAATTGAATCCGAATTGAATATGACTCGCGTTAGATCACCTCCAGATGGGACCGTCCGTCTCTCGGAGTCATTTACAGTCTCGACTCGTTTCTATTTTCCTGTTTACCCTCACCTCAAAATCCTGTAGGCTGGAATCGTCTCCAAATCGGTTTTGATAAGTTGTCTGTACGGTTACCTTTGGTCGGTCAATTAGATAGGGGTCAACACTTCAATGATAACAGATGAGGCTGTCCAGAACCTTCAGATCGTGAAACCCGATTTTTCGTCTTCTCCACAGAGTAGGCAGTTTTAAAGACAGTAAATTTCGTTGAAAAGTACTATGCTCGTCATCTCTTCTGACTGTAGACAATATAAGTTTACGACTTGCCTGCTTGCTTCAGACATCAGATCGGCAACATGTAATAGAACACTAGTCATGAGTTGACTTTCCGAATAAATAATTTGCTGAAAAGAATTGAAGGCTACAGTCGTTAATGTAGTATGAGCATATCCTGTAAAACGGCTTTCTTTGTCTCGGAGCATTTAGGTGAGTCATGCGAGTGATGAATTATGGAGAGCAAGAGCTGAGTCCGCAGTTGAGCTCAGACTCAACGATGTCGTAACACGATGGAAACGGAACCTATAGGCACCTTAACCCGTCTACCCCCAAGCATGGATGGGTTTTTCTGCTGCTTCCTCCGTGTTTCTGGCAGCACGACGTGTTTAGATTTCACTTTCCTACTGATGTGCATAAGTAAAAACCTGTGGCGCTTGCAATCGATGGTGACCGTGGCAAGCATTGCCAAATATTATCACCAATGATGCCATCTCTTTGCATGATCAGATTGTCAACTCGCGTAAACATAAACATCGCAGGTGCCTATGACTGTCCTATGACTGTACGCACCGCAGTGGGTTTGTATGTAATGACGAAGGATTGCAATCGCTTGGTGCCACCTCGATGATACATTTGCAAACAAAATGTTTCCCAACTAATACTATCTTATCTTGAGACCAGGCTTTTGGCTTCAGCTAAGATTTATTCCCCGGGTTAACACTTAGCTCGCTTGCTTTCTCCTCTGATAATTTGTGTATGTTGACTGTAGATATCTTACCTAATAGTTGGAAAAGGCTGGTTTCTAAAAGATCTCAACTTATACCAACAGCAGCTATGTTCAAAGTTTCAAGAATGAGAGATGCAGGAACATGGCTGGATTCCAGAATAGGTATGGGCTGAAAAGCAGCCGTCCCCCCCCAGATTTTAGGAGGAGTGCAGCTGAACTCCATATTATATAATACAGCGCCTAACAGAAATCTACCGTTCATTTCCGACGAGAGTGAATAAGATCATTAATAAGAGGGCCGCTGCCGGGAGACTTAGATGCATTTCATGCAACGCCTTCCCGTTGTCAGATGAGATTGACGAGCGTGAAGGCATAGCTTGGACAATTATTGGTACTGAGCAGGATAACAGATACAACCCATCGCACAAGTGTTTTCGATCGTAGGGATAATAATGAAGGCTCGGGAGGTCCACGAGGAGGCTCAGAAAGTTTATGATATGATTAAAAGTTTGAGCCCAATGATGTTCTTGATTGATCCGGGTTCCTGTTTCTCTTGTAGGAGATATTAGTCATGATTGATGGTTCTCAAGTCAGTCTGGTGCCCCTGAACAGGAGTAGGGTGACAAGCATTGGCAGTTCTTTGATTGTGAACCGTTGCTTTGTTATAGCCGTCACTACCTTGATATGAACTTGTGGGAGTTAGAACGCTCTTTGGAGATGTAGCCAACTTCAAAAAAAACTTGTTGCAATTTGGAATGAAAGGTAAACCCACTTTCAGCTTTCTATTTGGAACAGAAGGATGGTGTATATCATGTAAATCATACCTTATGGTACAACTAAATTGTGGATTAAAGAAAGCTTTCAATCAACACACGGCTTTTCTGAGCAGACGACTAGACGTCCAAGGACTCAGCACCACCGAACGTAGGTGTAATCAGAGCTCGAATAGTCCTTCCCACATCACCTCCATTTTCGAGCAGTGCCTTTTCAGCCTGTGGTCTTGTAATTTCAAATTCGTGTACCTGGAGGGAGATAGGGAGGAAGGATATCAGATTATTGCGGAGAAAACCACGTACGACTAAATCAATATCTTCTCGTTTGAGTGTAGCTAATGCAGGATCACGAGAAGGCTTAGATGGAAGTTTTTCAAGAATTCCTCCAGGTCGATAGGCATCGTCAATACGTGCTTTGGAATAGTTCCAACCGTCTGCAAACTAACCGAAAAGATCCATATTTTATTTTAGACTGAGCTCAGTGTCGACATCATTTGGGAACATACATACATTGACAATGACTTCGGGTTCAGGTCTGCCGTTACTTCGAGTCATGACAGTCGCCTCAAAGGATGTATTAGTTTTCCCAAATTTGGAAATCAGGACTCCAGAGGGGTTCGTGATTGACGCTCATCATCCTCAAGATAAAATGGTGCAACGAACCAAGACTGAAGGTCTGCCTTTCTTTTCTTCAAGTTTGTTTTGATGATCAATCAATCCAATAGGTGTATCACAGGTTGAGCAACTTTTACGTGTAACATCAGGAATCGCTGCAGAACTTATCAAAGCTCACGACTCCAACAACTCTGTATCACTCAATGAGGTTCGAGCTCGAATTTCAAAAAAATATAGCTATGGAGGTGTCCCACGTCTAGTAGACATTATAAGCGCCATTCCAGACGAGTACAAAAAAGCATTGCTACCAAAGCTCAAAGCGAGGCCTATCCGAACCGCTAGCGGTGTACGTTCCTGTTCTTCTGAACCTCCTCTCTCAGCCTGATCATCTTAGATTGCGGTTGTTGCGGTCATGTGTAAGCCTCATCGATGTCCACATATTGCCATGACGGGAAATATATGCGTGTGCGTTTTAAGGTTGGCTTGATGGTAATTTGTCTCATCCATATCCTGTATAGGTATTGTCCTGGAGGGCCTGACTCAGATTTTGATTACAGTACCCAGAGCTACACAGGGTACGAGCCTACAAGTATGCGGGCCATTCGAGCGCGGTATGATCCCTATGAACAGACACGAGGGCGTGTTGAGCAACTCAAGAGTTTGGGCCATAGTGTTGACAAGGTGACGTTCATTTTCACTTGTTCTTTTGTCTCGAAGACGGCTCAACCCCAAATTTAGGTCGAGTTCATTATCATGGGGGGAACTTTCATGAGTATGCCAGAAGATTATCGCAACAAATTCATCGCTCAGCTACATAATGCGCTATCGGGATATACTGGATTAGACGTCGATGAAGCAGTACGGTAATGGTTATCACTGGTGCTATCCATCGATTTACTCAATTTTTCAGATTTTCAGAGCAAAGTAAATCAAAAACCATTGGCATCACCATTGAAACAAGACCGGACTACTGCCTCCGTCCCCATCTTTCCCAAATGCTCCGCTATGGCTGCACCCGTCTCGAAATTGGTGTTCAATCTGTCTATGAAGACGTTGCTAGAGATACCAACCGAGGTCACACTGTTCGTGCTGTTTCGGAATCCTTTCATCTCGCGAAAGATGCTGGTTTCAAGGTCGTCGCACACATGATGCCGGATTTACCCAACATCGGAGTTGAACGTGATTTAGAGCAATTCAAGGAATATTTTGAGAATCCGGCTTTCAGAAGTGATGGTCTGAAAATTTATCCAACCCTTGTCATACGAGGAACTGGATTATACGAGCTTTGGAGGACTGGCAGGTACAAGAACTATACACCAAATGTATTAGTGGATGTTGTTGCAAGGATCCTATCGCTTGTCCCGCCTTGGACAAGGGTTTATCGTGTCCAGAGGTATACTATTGAGCGTTGAACGGTATGCACAGGCGCTAATTATTGTCTTTCCAGAGATATTCCCCTTCCCTTGGTGACCAGTGGCTGCGAGAACTCGGGAAACCTACGTGAGCTTGCTCTTAACCGTATGAGGGATTTTGGAGCTGTATGTCGAGATGTCCGGTTTCGTGAAGTCGGCGTAAGTAATTATCTGAGTATTTATTTGACAAGCTTAGTTTTTGTTTTCATAGATTCATGAAATTCATCACAAAGTTCGCCCCGAATCCGTTGAACTTCTTCGAAGAGATTACACAGCAAATGGCGGCTGGGAAACTTTCCTTTCCTATGAGGATCCCGAGAAAGACATCTTAATCGGCCTCCTGCGTTTACGTAAATGCTCTGAAGAGGGTACATTCAGACCAGAACTGGTGCACCAACCTGATGCCGAAGGGGGTTGCAGCATCGTTCGAGAACTACATGTTTATGGTACTGCTGTGCCTGTACATGGACGTGACCCAACAAAATTTCAGCATCAAGGTTTTGGAACATTGTTGATGGAAGAAGCGGAACGAATTGCGAGAGAGGAACATGGGAGTGTGAAGATGGCCGTGATTTCAGGTGTGGGTACGAGGGATTATTATAGGAAGTTGGGGTATGAGTTGGATGGGCCATATATGAGTAAGATCTTGGTTTAAAATTCAAAGAAAAGACCAGCGCTAGCTGAATCCAACTGGTGCATCCCAATGAATCTCACTTCTCATCATATCATCGCATTGATCAACTTGGGTATTATCTTCGACTCTTCCACATATCAGAGGGGGGTCAGTCCATTAGGCGAACACAATGATTTTGAGCCATCAATTCAGTTATAGCATAGATCACAGTGGACCCATGAGTACCTTGGATTAAAGTGCACTATGAACTACATCAACTCATCAGAAAACTCATGACTCAAGTCGGGAATGACCCGAGAGTGAATAACATCTGCTTTTGCTTGCCCTTGCCCTTCTTTCCCTTCTTCCCGCCCATGCCTTCCTCAGCTCCAATTTCATCATCCGCATTAGTCTCCACGCCTCCATCCCCATTCCCGCTGCTATTCCCGGCATGCCATGCTGAAACTGTAGGCCCCGTACTCTTCAGAATACGCTTTAGTGATTGATTTCCACTGACTTGCGGTCTCTCTCTCGCAGTACTTGATGCTGGTAGCTCAGGGAACAAGTCGTTGTCCAGCTTCGGTGGTTTGTCATTCTTAGCCACCTTTGGCAATGCAGGGACACTGCGAGGCTCTACCGCGCGAGAGCCAGCGGCGGCTGATCCGCTTGCAGACCAGGGTGTTGTTCGTTTTGGTTGACGGAAACCGGGAACAGGATTGGTGGCAGAAGACGAAGAAGGATGTGCGCTTGGGAGAGGCGGAAATCGACTGGACTGAGATTGGCCCGGGGTGGAGGGATATTGACGTGGTCGTGGGAGAGCAGAAGACGAAGAGGCCACGGCCGCCACGCGATCCCATACTTGACGTGTTGGACGCGAGGATCGCGTTGCAGTGGAATGCTTTGCGTTCAGAACACGACCTGAGGTGATTCCGGCGTATTCACCACTGATCGACTGAGGCACGAGGTCAGGAAAATTGCGCCGTTGCTTTTTGTAAAGAATCAATCTGAGTTGATTAACTGGGATTAACACCAATGTACATACTTCGAGATTGAACCCCTTCCATGACGCTAATAGATCTTGCTTTTTGTCCTCTTCGTCCAGTAGGTCCACAAGTCCATTGATAGTACTCGCGGTGTGATCGAGATTATCATCCATGATTTTGAACACTGTCAGAATGAGGTCTCGAGCACTGGATTCCGAAGCTCTATAGCCACGAATTGCAGCTTTGATAGCGGGGACAGCATTCACGGGATTTTGTGCCATAGTCCGGAGTCGTCCGATAAACGCATTGTGTCGCCTTGGACATTGAATTATTGGTGATCATGAGGATAATTAAGACAAGGCTCACTCAAGAACGGCGGGATCGGTATCCAGAACTAGAGGAGAGTTCGCACCACTACGGAATGGACTGACTGATTGTGGGATGGTACCGTCTGTCAATCCTGAAGTAGTCCTTTGACTACGAGGGGGATCAGGCTGTGGTCGTGGGGTTTGTGACGCAGGTGGAGGTTCCCTATCATGCTCCCTTGCTCCTCGTCGCTCGGCTCTTGCGCCGATCTCCTCAAATTGAAATTCAGTCGTCACTTTCCTCGCATCTTTTATATCCCTCGAGCTCATGGTCGCTCCATGTTCTTCAACTCTGTGAGCTTGGAGGTCTAGAGGTGTATTAAATACAACAAATTTCCGTTCGCGGCACTCGGCTTGAGTGCATGGATGATGTGAGATATTGAAATGTCGTTCCTGACTTCTCAACTATTCCTTCAACCTCATAAGCTTCAGATACTCACTAGATTGTCATAATTCTGGAAGCTTTTGGGCCACGACGTCAAATCGTGGCCTGCGTATCCATATAAAATACTTACTATTGGAACTGTATGCCATTCCGTTTACAGATGAAACATTCTTCATGCCTCTCTCGCATATGACTATAGTGCTCGTCGACTCCGAAGAAGCATTCATGGCAGAATTCGCAAATAGGGTGTACACCTCCTTCCACTTTTTCTGGGGCGATCTGCTTGACATATCGATGGTGCATAGAGGGTAAATGGACTGGGAGGATGTTCGCTGGATAGAGTGCATGTTCATGTGAGAAAACCTTCTTGTGCCTAATACACAGGTCACTGGAGAATAGCCAGAAACGCTGTCAGAAAACAATCGCCCAGTCATAATTGACGACAGCACAAACCACATTAGCCGTGAATGGACGGCTCTCGCATGTAGCTTAAGATCTGCCCATCCGTTACCGATGTAGTCGCAGTTTGCATCCGGGCAATTGAACTTGAGCAAAATCAGAGTCTCCTCCATCATTTCCTGAGTTTCAAAGTATATCGAAAGCTTTGCATCCTTGTATGAAATGTCATCAGGTTTGTATGCACTGAACTCGATTTCCGAAGACGAGGTAAAGATTACAGTTTGTTGCGGTTCCTAGGAAAATGTAATCAATGTGAGCACCATCTTCTGAGGACTGAGGGCGCACCTTGCAAAAAGTGCAATCTGTTTTTTTGTACAGGGCTCTGAGCCTCAACCCACACACATGACACGTCCTATGATTGCATTCCGACACAGACCAATACTTAACGGGCTCGGCACAGATCCAGCAAGCATTGTCATCGCCATTGTCCTCGATAGGCGCAGCAATTGAGGTATCTGTGTGCATATATTCTGTTTCTTCACTAATTTTGTTCTCCTCTCGATCCTGGTCCGCTGGATTCTTAGTAGCTTTGTCGTTGGAAGCAACTACTGAGCTTCCGCCGCCCCTGCGGATATTACCCCCTCTACGTCCACGATGTCTCTGATTCCCACCTCTTCCACGGAGACCATCTTGCAGGCGATGAGTCTTATTACTGGATACTTGAGTCGGCATTGTGTGATATGCAAGACTTGCCTAGCTCTTTGGAGTTTATCAGTCACATGATCTATTGCTTTTTTTGGATTCAGCATTTCTATTCCAACAACTAAACAGCAATATCCGGGATGTGTCTACAGGAGGTATGAGGCCGAAAAAGTAGGATTTCTGCTAGTAGATAAGTATGAAGGTATTATTATGGCTGTTATAAGAAGGAATAGTGTGCGTCAAGCGGGGGGAGATGCTCATCTTCAAGTCCCTTTTCGGAGTATTCCTCAGTATTTCTCAAGCGGTTGTCATCAACAGTAGTTTTATGTATGGATGAGCCACATGATTCATTGGAGCATTATAAGCTCCTCCCAGTAGGATAATCCACTTCTCAAAAGCCTCTAGATAGGGTCTGTACCTAGATCAGGGTCAGTGATGATACATCTGACCGCTTTACTGCTCGTTTTCTTGTGTGTAGCAGGAGCAAATCGAAATGATGTGTAATCTGGGATCCAAGCCCTTCAATATCGTTCGTTCTTCATTGAACTCATTAATCACAGCTTGGGATACGAAAAAAGCTATATTTTTTGACAAATTATGCTATCACAGAGTCGACCGTGGCTGGAATGCAGCTGCATTCCATATTCCATATCTGGAAATTCTCTCCTTGTGGCTGGAGTACGGTTGGGTTCCAGATTAATCGGAGTCCATTTTTCATCTCTGCCGGATTATCGAGAGAGCCTCTGACACATTCCATTCAACTCAACACCTTCCAAGCATGTTTCTAGATGGTACTCGTACAGGCATCCTTTTATACATGAATAGTCCAAGAAAATCATCACTTTTGTCATCCCTTCCTCACTTTCTCTCTGTCACCAGTACAATTGACACAAATGGGTTCTTAAGTAAGGGCGTACTGAATCTCCAAGTTCAACATACAAAAAATCCCGAATCACAAAATCTCTGAATTCCTCATTCCTCATTTCTCACCCTCAAAAAAAAACACAAAAAAACAGAGTCGACGCACTACCAAAAAGACCATGACCACCTCATACCAGTACGAGCCGAATTCAAAAGGTCAATCAAAACACAACAAATCAACATTCCCAAAAACATCAGAATTTCTATTCAGCAACCGCAAAAAAAAAAACAGAGACAGAACAAAAAAAAAAAGCAACCCACAGCCATCAAAGAGAGGCGAAAAAAAAAACGATAAAAAAAACCCCCAGTCGAACCACCAAATTCAGAAATGGCTAATTTACTATATCTAATCGAATCATCCCCATCATCTGAATTAAAAAGTTTTTCTTTTTTAAAAAAAGGATCTACCATTTCCCTCTCCCGCCCCTCTCCTTTCCCTCCCCTCTCCCTCACTCCACGTCCAATTTCGGCGACAAATGAGCACTCGCCTTTACATACTCACGAGACCCACTCAATTCCACAGCAGGCGAAAGCATCGACGACGACGCAGCACCTCCCCTCCCATTCATCATCCCTCGATTCACATACGATGGACCCGACACCACAGACGACGTCACCGAAACAGCAGAACTTGATCGCAACGAATACGTATGCTGCTGCTGTTGCTGTTGCTGTTGCTGGATCAGCGAAGGCGAAGGCGAACAAGGCGGAAGAAAAACAAGAGGCTGATTCTCCGGCACAGAAGGAAACGCATCAAACAAATCTATATCCAACACAGACGAATTAGCATAATGCGACGAAGACGTCCACGATC
>Ga0153928_1001518_pt1 | contig 10275 bp, 10 predicted proteins | sample TSNJ012MetaG_FD_106656 | JGI IMG/M metagenome (GOLD analysis project Ga0153928, IMG submission 106656) | Attine ant fungus gardens microbial communities from New Jersey, USA - TSNJ012 MetaG | ecosystem: Host-associated > Fungi > Mycelium > Unclassified | place: USA: New Jersey, Wharton State... | reverse complement strand
TTTTTTCCAACTAACCCGATGATAGTATTTTTTTTAAAATTGAGATCAGAAATGCAAAGCTTGAATTCTCCATATGAGTGCTCTATTTTCTTAATAATCATATTTACCACCTCTTATTTTATTTTTATGGCCTTCGAACCATATTTTGCTATAAAGCTAAGAATCTTTGTCCACATAAACGTAATCTCCTTTTTACTACAATATATTTATGGTTAATATCCCTTACAGCCAGTAAGGAATTATCCATCTTGTTGCTTAAACTGCTATAATGTCCCGTATAGTTATGGAGCACACTGGTCGTTATTACGAACCACTGGCTCGTGAGCTTTCTCAAGGAGCTTGTTCCCATACTTCCAAAAGATGATTTAACCAAGCTGATACTGGGACAGGCCGTAGAACAATTAAGTACTGCTTCTAATTCACCGCATTTGCCGGCGTCGATCCGGGTGTTAATGAATCCGGAGCCTATGCCCAAAAGAGCGTTCCTGCTTCTAAAAGAGGCGCTTCTATGCTGCGTAAGACATTGTTTCAGGTCATGATGCTCTGATCAAAGAAATATCAAATATAGTGACATTACTAAAAATGAAGCCGATAATCATCGGTTTTATTTTCATACCTAAAATTGAGCTATAATACAAGCAAAGGGCAAAGTCCAAAAATCGGCTTTGCCCGCCTATCGATTATTGGCCTCGGCAGCGCCGTATCGCCGCTCGTACTCCCTCTTGATGATGTGCTTTGCTTCGTTTAAATGCCACCGCATCACCTTTTCCGCCCTAGCACTGTCACCCGACTGAATTGTTTCAAGAATAAGCACATGTTGCTGGTGGGATTCGGCCATAATTTCAACAAAAATATTCATGGATTGCGATGCGATCATCTGTGAGTTTAGCCTGTTCAAAGACTTGATCAGGACGTCGTTTTTGCTGCCGGTCTTGATGATCTCATGAATTCTTGCATTGTAGAATTTGTGCTTCATATAGTCGTTCTCCTCCACTGAGCGCTTTTCCAGGTGCACCACATCAGCCAGTTTATCAAGCAGAGCCGGATCATGAAACTCGGTAACCAGCCGGGCGGCAAAGCCCTCCAGGTATTCCCGTACTGAGTAAATTTCCAGCATTTCTTTCAGGGAGAGCCGATGCACGAAGACCCCGCGATTGGGAATACTATCTACCAGCCCGTCTGACAGCAAGCGCAGAAGCGCCTCCCGGATCGTGATGCGGCTGACCTGAAATTCACGTGTCAGATCAGCTTCCACCAGATGCATGTTGGGCGGATATACACCTTGGATGATGCGCTCTTTCATACTTTCGTACACATGCTCATTGACTGATTGCTTTTGCGCTTTCGCCATATTCAATAACCCCTTATAATAAGCCGTCTTGCAATACTGTTTAACCAATTTAATCTGTGAGAATCTTAAAGGAATCGAGCTAACGGTAATTGGCAATGTGGAGTTCATCACCATATCTATGACTTGTCTTTAAAATCTTAAAGCGTCACAGGTTAAATTATAAGGTTTTTATGTGAATAAGTCAACAGACCAGAAAAAAGCGATCCGGCAAAAGAAAAAATTAAAAAATATGAAGATTTATATTGACAAATAAAACAGAATAAGTTAACATATTGTAATACAATAATGACTTACAATATTGTAATACAAAAAGAAAGCGGGGTAAAATAATTATGTGCGGTATCAATGATCCAAAAATGGTGGGACCTTGGAATGTAAAGGATAAATGGTGTGTCAGCCCCTATAACTTCGAGGAGGAGGTGGTCTCGCAATTTCCCAATAAGCCAAAGCAGATCAGGGTGCGCGATGTCACCCTCTGTGAAGGGCAACACCAGCCTGGAGTCCGCTTTACGCTGGAGGAACAGCTTACGCTTGCGATTGCGCTCAGGGAAGCCGGCATTAACCGCACCAAAGCGCTGATTGGTAATTTCAAGGCGTTTGAATTTGCGCAGGCAATTAAAAAAGAGATTCCGGACGAACACATTGACGTCATATTCCCCATAATCGACTACGACGAGTATGGCGACTCAGACAAAAAGGTACTCGAAGATATGGAGCGTCTTGCCAAATATGGCGTGGATGAGCTTTGCTTCCCCGGCTATAACTCCTGGAACACACCGTACCGGTTGACCAGCAAGTACAGCAAGCAGCATATGCTGGAGCGATATGCCAAGATGACTGAGGAAGCTCGAAAAATGGGCTTTGAGGTGGAATGCGGTCCGGTAGACGGCACCAGAATGCCTTGGGAGGATCTCAACGAATTGTTTTCTACCTTCATACAGGCGGGAGCGACCAGCATTGCCATTTACGACAGCTACGGTGTCATTACGCCATACGGCATGAAGTATCTGGTGGAAAAGACCAAGGCGCTTTACGACGTGCCGGTGCTGGTTCATGTACATGCTGACCTGGGTTCGGCGGAGGCCTCCACCATTGCCGGCGTACTCGGCGGCGCTGAATATGTCGACCTTGCCCTGTTGGGATTGGGAGACCGCGCGGGGAATAGTTCGCTGGAAGAGGTCGTGATGCAGTTGGAAATGAACTACGGAATCGAAACTGGCGTGAAGGTGGATAAGCTGCTGGAAGCATGCCGCGTTGCCGAAAAGGTATCGGGCATATACCTGCCCTATATCAAGCCGATCACCGGAGCGAATGTCTTCATCAACGAATCCGAAGCCCATGCCTCCATGATCCTCAGCGAAGGACTGAACGCGAAATACGTCGCCAGCCACGAGGCGTTTTCGCCCACCGTCGTCGGTGCAATCCGCGAGGTCAAGTTCGGAGATATCAGCTCCAGCGGCACCATGATCCGTATCCGTTTAGAGCAGCTTGGACTTCCCACCGACGAGGCGACGATCAAAAAAGTCGGACTGGAGATGAAACAGCTTCTCAGTGATGCCAAAAAGTTTTTGTCTCTGGAGGAATTTGACGAACTAGCAAATAAAGTATGCTAATATAACTTATGCAAGAGGTAATCTCACATAGTGTTTTAAGGTAACATATCGACCCTTAGTGATGACGGAGGAGGAATTGTTTTATGAACATATCCATTTTGGTTATTCTGGCGATTCTAGTAGCGATTGTGCTTGGCTATATCACAAAAATAAACACCGGATTATATGCGATATCCTTTGCCTTTATTATTGCAGTTTGCGTCATGGGACTCAAGGCAACTCAGCTTATAAACATGTGGCCTACAAGGATTTTTCTGGTAATCGTGTTTGTGAGCCTGTTCTTTGGCTTTGCGATCCACAACGGCACCATGAAACTGATTGCGGACAACATTATTTTTGCCTGCCGCAAAGTTCCGTTTCTCATTCCCTATGCCATTTTCCTGATCGGCATTCTCCTCTCCGGGATGGGCGCAGGCGCGTATGCCATTATAGCGTTTTTGGTGCCGCTCTCCATGGCCATCGCCGAAAAGACCGGTATGAACCGGCTTTTGGCGGCCATTTCCGCCATATTTGGCTCCGCTGTGGGCGCCTGCTTTGTCATCAGCATGGGCGGGGTGATGGTGAAAGGATTTGTAGAGTCCAACGGCTACCCGGATAGCGGGGCGGCATTCGCCTGGAACAACTTCTGGACCGGGCTGCTTTACAACGTTATTTTCATTACGGTGGCCTATGTTCTGCTGAAAGGCTACAAAATCAAAGCCATCGATGTAGAGAAGCCGGAAAAAGCCAACCATATACAAAAAATGAATCTGTGGCTGATTGTCGGCGTTGCGCTGGTGATGTTCTTGCCGCTGGTTATTGAGCTTATTGCATCCAACCCAGTCACCAAACTGATGGCGGCGCAATTTGACATTACCTGGATCGCGGCAATCGGCACGGTGATCGCGTTGCTGCTGAAGATTGGTGACCAGAAGCAGGTGATTGCCTCGGTGCCGTGGAACACCATCGTGCTGATTGGCGGTGTCAGCGTACTAATCGGCGTAGCTATTGAGGCGGGAACGATCGATCTGCTTTCTTCCATGGTGGGTTCCATCCAATCCAAAACACTTGTCATTATCACAGTCGTCTGTGCGGCTGGATTTATGAGTTTTTTCTCCAGCACATTTGGTGTTGTTGTGCCAACGCTATATCCCATGGTGCCCATCATCGCCCAGGCATCAGGTGTAAATCCCTCTATTCTTTTCACTGCCATTGTTCTCGGCGCCGCCGCAACCGGCGTATCGCCGTTTTCATCTGCGGGCAGCCTGGCGTTGGGCGCGGTATTCAACGATGAGCATCGGGAAAAAATGTACCTTCAATTACTGCTTATGCCATTGATTTTGTTGGCAGGCACGGTGATTCTGTCGATGCTTGGCATCTTTGTAGTGTAGTATACTTCTGGCGGTCCGCTTTTCTCAGATGATTTCCCATCACTGATAAGAGCGGCCATCGCCGGATGCCTCTAAATCGTCTTGCCCAACTCTTATTCCTTATTTGCTCATTTAGAGATACTTATTAACGCAATCTCGGCTTTATTATGCCGTTTGTTGAGTTTTGTAATCGGCCAATATATTACAACAGGAGGGAACCGCATGGACAAGGTTATGTCAGCTGAAAAAGCGATTGAACAAATTAAGGATGGTGACACGATCATGATCGGTGGCTTTGGCGGCCATGGGTCGCCGCATTATGTGATTAAAGCGCTAGTAAAGAAAAACGTCCGCAATTTGACCTTAATTTGCAATGATACCGGCAAACCCAACTTTGGCGCGGGGATGCTAATCCGGAATGAACAAATCAAAAAAGTATACGCATCCATTATTGGGCCTAATCCTGAATCGTGTAAACAATACGCGGAAGGTATTCTTGACGTGGAATTAATACCACAAGGCAGTTTGGCTGAGATGATCCGCGCCGGAGGCTACGGCTTGGGTGGAGTTCTGACGAAAACAGGACTTGGTACCCTGATAGAAGAAGGCAAACAAAAAGTAGTTATTAAAGGAGAAGAATATCTTGTTGAAGAGGCGCTGCAAGCTGATTTTGCATTGATATTTGCGTCCAAAGCAGACCGGGCGGGTAACGCAGTTTATCATGGATCTTCCCGAGCGCACACACCAAGCATGGCAGCGGCGGCAAAATATACAATTTTAGAAGTCGATGAACTGGTGGAAGTCGGAGAGATTGCGCCGGATAATGTGGATACACAATCGGTTCTGATCGATGCAGTTGTGGTTACAGGGGGGAATTAAGGAAATGAACAAGGAGCAAATGGCAAGATTCATTGCGAAGAGAGCGTCCGGCGAATTGGAGAAAGGAAATCTGGTGAACTTAGGCGTGGGTATCCCGACTTTGGTTTCCGAATTTGTCGGACCGGAACGTGAAATACTTATGCATGGAGAAAATGGAGTAATCGGATTGGGCAAAGCAGCCTTTAACGTTATTGAATCTACAATCAGCAAAGGGGAACCCAAAGAAAGCGATTCTCTGGTAATTGATTCAGGTGCGGGGTTAACCGAAATATGTCCGGGCGCATCCTTCTTTGACAGTACAGTATCTTTTGGCTTAATACGCGGAGGATATGTGGATGTCACAGTGCTTGGAACCATGGAGGTGGATGAAGAGGGAAGTATTGCAAATTATATGATTCCTGGAAAACGCGTTGCTGGTATGGGTGGCGCGATGGATTTGTGCGTTGGTGCAAAAAAAGTGGTTGTGGCAAGTTACCATACCGCCGGCGGCACCCCTAAGATTAGGAAAAGGTGCACACTGCCTCTCACGGCGCCTAAGGCGGCGGACGTAATCATTACTGAGATGGGCGTATTCGATATTACTCCAGACGGCATTCAAATACGAGAATATAATCCGAATTATACCTTGGAAGAAATCCAGAATGCCACCGGAACATCGCTGATTATTCCAGAGGGAGTACCAACAACGCCGCCTGAATACTTTGAAGGATTGTGAAAAGCACCATATACCCTGGATAAATCAATTACTGGCAGTAGAGAGGAGATTGTAGATGACTATATTTAATTCAGAGGATCCAATCGTCATAATAGGCGCCGCACGCACACCGGTAGGCGCCTATTTAGGAGAGTTAAAAACGGTTCCTACAGAGCAACTCGGGTCTATTGCCCTTGCGGAATCGGTCAAGCGCGCAGGTATTAAAACAGAGGACATTGATGAAGTCATTACCGGTCATGTCATGGGAACACAACTACATAATAATATTTCCCGCATTATCGCATTAGACGCGGGTGTAAAGTACGAATCAACTGCGATGACTGTAAACAGGATCTGCGGTTCGGGTATTCAATCCGCGATTAGTGCTGCTCAGTCCCTTGCCACGACGGATGCCAGCTTTATAGCGGCTGGTGGCGCGGAGAGCCTTTCGCGGGCAGAGTATTTTCTGCCAATCGAAGTTCGGTGGCAGGGATTCAAAGCTGGGGACTTCAATGTGATGGATGCCAATGCAGCCGGACATAGACATGCCCAACCCAACGACTTATTTCCTGACATTACACATATGGGGGATACTGCTGAAAAATTAATTGAAAAATATGGTATCAGTCGGGAAGACCAGGATCAATTTGCATATGACAGCCAAAGAAAAGCAAAAAAGGCTATTGAAAGTGGCCGCTTTGCCCAAGAGATAGTTCCCGTGGAAATTCGTGACCGCAAAGGAAATGTTATAGTTGTATCCAACGACGGTCATCCAAAGCCTGCCACGACAATGGAAGGCTTGGCGAAGTTAAAACCCGTCTTCCGAAAAGATGGGAAGGGATCTGTTACAGCGGGGAATGCTTCAGGTTTAAATGATGGCGGAGCGTTTGAAGTCCTGACCAAAGAATCACTAGCAAAGAAAAAAGGGCTTAGGGCAATGGCGCGAGTTATTGACTTTGCAATTACCGGCTGCGATCCGAATTTTATGGGAATTGGGCCGGTTAACGCGATTGCAAAAGTATTAAAAAGAAATAACTTTACACTCGAAGACATTAATTTTCTAGAAATTAATGAAGCGTTTGCAGGTCAGACGCTCGCCTGTCTCAAAGACTTGGGAAATTATTTGGGAACGCCGCTCTATCAACGGCTCAATGTGAACGGTGGGGCAATTGCCCTTGGACATCCGTTGGGAATGTCAGGTGCCCGAATCATCACATCTCTGTGTTATGAATTTGCCAATAATCCTGATCAACGCTATGGTATTGCATCTGCCTGTATCGGAGGTGGACAGGGCATTGCGCTTTTGCTTGAAAATGGATATTGGCAGTAGAGAGTACGAAGGAAATACTATAGATATACAAGGAGAGCGCAAGATGTTTCGATCGTTTGCTGAAATTGAAAAGTATATTATTGAAGGAGATTTCAAAAAAAAGGTTGTCTTGGCCGGATCGAATGACCCGGACTCCCTCAACTCCGTAGTTATGGCGAAGCGCAAAAATCTTATTCGCGCAGTTCTGGTCGGGGACGCGGCAAAGACCAAGCAACTGCTCCGTGAAATGGGGGAGCACGAGGATCATTATGATATTTACGATGAACCCGATGAGAGAAATGCCGCTCACGTAGCGTGTGCCATGATCCACGATGGCAAGGCGGATATTCCGATGAAAGGCAAAGTGGCAACTGCGGATTTTATGCGCGCCATATTAGACAAGCAATATGGTTTTATCCCAGAGAGAGGGCTTCTCTGCCAAGCAACGGTATTGGAGTTTACGAAAGAAAACCGACTTCTTGTTATCAGTGACTGTGCGGTAAATATCGAGCCGGATTATGCGGCGAAAAAGAAAATTCTGGAGGGGGCGGTCAATCTCGGGCATCAGTTGGGTATGAAATGTCCCAAAGTGGCGGTTATCGCTCCGGTAGAGGTCGTAAATCCTGCAATGCAGTCCACCGTGGACGCGGCAATGCTTTCAAAGGCCGGACAGAGAGGACAAATTGCAGGCTGCGTCATCGACGGTCCTTTAGCCTTGGACAACGCGATTGACATAGAGGCCGCCGCCGGCAAAAACGTCACCGGTGAAGTGGCGGGGAACGCGGATGTGCTGATTATGCCCGATCTGTGCACAGGCAATGTGTTTACAAAATCACTTCATTACTTTGCCCACCTGAAACAGTCGGGAACCATCACGGGCGCGTCCATTCCGGTGGTGATGACATCGCGCACAGATACCCCTGAAGACAAATATTATTCCATTCTTGTTTCGGTGCTGCAATCATTATGAACAAGATTCTGATAAAACGGATTATAGGATTTGCGGGAGGGCTGGCGGTCTGCATTTTACTATGGAATGCGCCACTTAGCGGGTTACCCGTAGATGGCCGGCGGTGTCTGGCTTTAAGCTTGGCGGCCGTCATCTGGTGGGCGGCAGGAGTAATGAATCCCGGGTATACCGCGCTGGCGCTTCTCTTGTTCTACAGTTTGTTCTTAAACCCTGAAATTGCGCCTCGTTCACTAATATTCAACCTTTGGACCTCTCCGACAATCTATCTCGTAATTGGTGGTTTTTTGATTGCGGCTGCGGTACAGCGATCCGGGCTTGGCAAGCGGATCGCGCTTAAATACATATTGCGCTTTGTCAAAAGCTATAAAAGCATTGTGATATCATGCTACCTTTTGGGACTGCTGCTCAGTTTTATAATTCCGCATCCATGGCCGCGTTCATTTTTATTAGTATCCGTGATGGCATATGTGATCAAGGCGGCGGGGTTGGAGGGACAGTCGGCCCGCAATGTAGGCCTGACGATATTCGTTGGATCCATTCCCACCTCCATGGTTTTGCTCACCGGTGACAGCACGCTGAATTCCGCCGTTTCAGGATTTGTCGGAAGCTCTGTTAGCTATTTGCAGTGGATTGTTTATATGGGGCTGCCCGGTTTGCTTGCCGTATTTCTGACCTGTACTTTCCAGCTTTGTTCCTTCAAAGGGCCTGAAAAACTCTCAATCGACTTCAATGAGGTCCGTGGAGAGCTTCGCGCGTTGGGAAAGCTGAGCGAACTTGAAAAACGTACAATTGCGGCGATTATGATGGCTGTGCTGCTATGGTGCACGGATACGCTGCATGGAATTAATCCGGGATGGGTAGCAGTTATTACAGCGGTGGTACTTGCTCTGCCCACGATGGATGTACTGGACGCGGCTTCCTGGTCGCAGGTAAATCTTGGAACACTGCTTTTCCTGTGCGCCGCCCTGGCCATCGGTTCCGTTGGAGGCGCGACAGGTATGAACGAATGGATAGTCGGCCTGTTGCTCCCGGGACAGGTGTCGTCCAATCCCTATATATTCGCGCTGTTGTGCATGATAATCTGTATGGTTGTGCATATGCTTTTGGGAAGCACCCTGGCCGTGTTGGGAATCGTAACCCCCGCGATCATGACGTTCGGCTCTATGGTGGGCATTCCGCCGTTGGCATCCGCGTTAATTGCCTACACATCCGTTTCGCTGCATTGGCTGCTGCCATTTCACCACATGAACCTGCTGGTCGGCGCGGGCGAGCATTTTGATGAGCGGCAGGCGCTGCGTTTGGGAGTCCTGCAGACTGTAGTGGTGGCGCTTGTAGTCCTGTTTGAGGTGTTTTGGTGGTCGGCGATAGGTCTTATTTGATCATATTCATGTTCTGATTGCAATTACTCGCGGAAGTTTACTAATAAATATGGGAGGAAACGGTTTATGATTGAAATGCGATTTCATGGCAGAGGTGGTCAGGGTACCGTAAAGGGTTGTCAGGTGCTGGTCAAGGCATTTGTGGAAGATGGAAGGTATGCCCAGTTCATTCCGGCGTTCGGCGTCGAGCGTAAGGGGTCGCCTGTATACGGGTATTTGCGGCAGGACGACAAGGAGATCCGATACAATTGCCTGGTATACCGCCCCGATGTTGTGGTGGTGTCTGATACCTCGCTGATGGAGGCCATTAACGTGTTTGATGGTATAAGGAAAAACGCGCGCATAATTTTGAATTCACCGTACGCGCCAGACGAGATTCAGGCGCCCGAAGGCATATTGGTGGCGACGGTGAAGGCGACGGACATTGCGCTGAAAACAATAGGCACGGATATTCCTAATACGGTCATGCTTGGCGCCATTGCCAAAATACTGGACGTTGTCAGCAAAGAGGTTTTGCGGGCACAGGTTTTGGAAAAATTCGGCTGGAAAAACGCCGCGGCGTTCGACGCGGGTTACGAACAGGTTCAGTTTTAAAGGAAGGAAAAGCTAAGTTTGAAACAAAGAAATAGAGGTAAACCAATAAAAAAGAGTATAGCAAACAAGCCCCGCACAAATTAGTGGGTGACAGTAACGGCAGCTTATAGAAACGGACTTAGATATAACAATTAATC
>Ga0153928_1001517_pt1 | contig 10277 bp, 10 predicted proteins | sample TSNJ012MetaG_FD_106656 | JGI IMG/M metagenome (GOLD analysis project Ga0153928, IMG submission 106656) | Attine ant fungus gardens microbial communities from New Jersey, USA - TSNJ012 MetaG | ecosystem: Host-associated > Fungi > Mycelium > Unclassified | place: USA: New Jersey, Wharton State... | reverse complement strand
TTCTATATGTTCTAATAATACATTATCTAAGTGGTTTTATAGCCGTAACCGCCGACATCACTGTTTACGCCTGATGGACTTATAGCGGCGGCTTGTCTTCCGGCACAGCTATTCCTACACCCCGGCCACCACTTACCCCGTGACGGTCATGACAACGCCCGACTATCCCACGACCGCCAGGACGACGCTGACCACTTTGCCGGATGAAAACACGAAAGATATGGTACAGCAGGCGCATGACAAGGCGAAGGTGGAAGCGAAAAGGCAAGAACAATTCCAGCTATGACAACAGGTGGACAATATGGCAGCGGAGCGACCTGACGGTCTGCGGTGTGGGTTATATCACTCCCGATACAACATTTACTAATACAGCGAATCATTAGACGAAGCCCAAGGCGGATACTTTTCCGCCGTAAATCTGATTATGAAAACATGGTTTTTGTTCTCATAATCTATTTTTATAGACAAAAAGCATCTATTGAACCCCAATAGGTGCTTTTCGTTATAGTGACTGTATTCTTAAGAATCTTCTGGTGTGTCGTTTTGTTTAGTAAAGTTCATGAAAGGAATATGAAGCGGACTTATACCAGCTTGAGTAGTAATCATTGCAACATAAGGTCTTATGTACGATAACAATAAGGCAGGAGCATTAGTGTCAATTAACCTGTCAAATGTTTCTGGATTATCACAGCTAAAATGCGCTTGATTTACTACTCTAAGATAAAATGGATAGCTATCAGTTTTCCCACCAACTATAACTTCAAGAGAAACAATGGCTTCTGTTTTATCTTTATTTGCTCTGTTATGAGTAATCGTAGCCATTTCAAATCCCTCAAAATTCTCCTCTTCAAATGAATCGTTAACAAAAAACTCCGACTCTATTATTTTGGGGTCTGAAAATCGAAAATTGCTTTCTCTCATTTAAGCCACCTATGCAGCCAACATATCATCTTCATTATAATCTAACGAATTGTTGGTATTTTCTTGTTTTGGATTCTGTTCTAATTCATATGACAATTTAATACTTTGATTTACAATGATTTTGATTGATTCAGGTGTTTTAAAAAACTTGTGATGAAATCCCATTATGTGGTAGGGCATTATTGACTTGTAGCACCTGTCAATAATAAACTCAAAATGTTGTTGAGAAACATTATAATAAAGGTAAGTTGAATTGCTATCTGCAACTGATGTGGTATCTAAAACATTCCGGAGCGTATAATGTCTGATTTCTTCGTAAAACTCACCATCTTCAGCTTCAATATATTCACCCTTATCAGGCAAATATATACTATTATCATTCCAATATTCCTCATCACCATTTGATATAGTGATATCGCTATAATCGTCTGTTACTACATATTGGACATCTCTGTATTGTAGAAATGCTTCACGCAAAGTTATTTTATCTTCCAGCATATCGACAATAATTCCTGCTGTTGTTCTGGTAATAAGCCATTTTTGAGCATCTATATTATTCTGGCAACAAACACATAAGAACAAATCATTTTTTTCATTCACACAGGTAAATAAAATCGGATAGTTTGTCTCAAAAAAGATTTTATCTATCATTAACTGTCCTAATTTATCTATACTAAACAAGTTGTCTTTCACACCAGTTACCTCCTTCTCTCTCTTTTTTGTATATTTCAAGATAAGAATCAAAATCTTCAATCATCTCGAATTTCTCATATGGAGTGGCTTCTTCATACAGCCAATAATCAACATGTGAACTTTTGTACTTAATTTTTCTTTCTTTGGTACGTTGAACGAGTCCATATTGGGGGTGTGTGATACCAAATGCAATTTTGTATGGTTTTTGAAACTCACTATTAAGCTTAACAAAGCGCTTGCAATCTTTTGGTTTTTCATATGTAGAAAGCGAATATTGGCCCGGATCATCTGGGTCATCCCCCTCATTGTGTTTAAACCCTTTTTCTTCATATGATGGGGTAAATGATTCTTTGTCACATTTGCAGGTTTTACATGCTCTATATACTTGTATTTCCTCTTCTCCAGCGCCATCAGGTAGTTTGAAAAGCTCAAAATATGACGGAAACAGGCGCTTTATTCTAGCTTCATCTTTATGCATATCTATCCTAATTATTCCCTTTTTAATAATGTAAATACCTGTGTGATGCTATTATACCACAAATCGAGTATACATCAAGAGAAAAACAAGCAAATTATAAACCTGGACGACATATTTCCGCCCAAGTCAATGGTCCCTTTCACTTGCCTGGTTTTCTACCGCTTTCAGGGAAATCAAGAAAACCGATCAACAATAATCAGCGAGGATGCATTTGCCTCCTCGCTGATTATTGCTACAAAACTGTCTATAAAGCGGAAATCGAAACATTCTTCAACAGCGAAGGCGAAAAATACTTCCTGCCCGCCGCTTTCTTTTTCAGTTCCCAATCCCATAAAATCCGCATCGCCAAATTAGCCACTTCCAAATTCCGGTTCACGGTGCTGCCGTCATATTCAAAAGAATTATTAACCCGGTTAGCTATGACGGTAAAGATCGCTCCGGCTCTCATCTGATACAAACTGCTGATTGTAAATACAGTTGCTGCTTCCATCTCAAAATTCAACACCCCGGCAGCCTGCATATCCGGTAAAATATCCTTCATAAAACTTTGCTGATATCCGCGAACCCCCGGCCGGCCCTGACCGCAAAAGAAAGAGGCGGCGGTATATCCAATCCCCACATGATAGGGATATCCCAGTTGTTCGGCGGCCTCGATCAAAGCCAGCGTCACTTCATAGTTTGCCGCGGCCGGATAAGCCCTGGTCACATATCCGTCGCTGGTACCTTCCTTCCGCACCGATCCGGTACTGATAATCAAATCACCTGGCTTAATATAATCCTGTATGGCACCACAGGTTCCAACCCGGATCAGCGTATCACATCCCAGTTCGGCCAGATCTTCCAGGGTACTGGCTGTCGATCCTCCGCCGGCACCGGTCGAGCAGGCCGAAATATCCACATCGCCTGATTTACCTGTATAAGTAACATGCTCACGATAGTCCGCCACCAGCTTTCCTTCATCCCACATGGCAGCAATCTTACCGACCCTTTTGGGATCACCCGGAAGCAATACATATCTGGCGACTTCTCCCGCTTTACACTGAATATGATATTGTCTTCCTTCACTGTCGGTAGGTCTATGTGCCCCTTCCCAATTATGATCTCCCATGCTTCATCCTCCGCTTAATCATGATGTTTTCCTACGCCTGCCGGTGAACGGGACTTTCTAAGACCCACTGATATTACCGCCAGCGTAAGTATATAAGGCAGCATCATCATCCACTGAGTCGGTATCACAGAACCCTGAAAAACTGTCTGCAATGAATCAAAAAAGCCGAAAAAGATACTGCCGGCCAGCGCGCCAAGGGGGTTGAATCTGCCAAAAGCATTGATTACTACCGCTATATAGCCGCGGCCGGAGGTCATTCCGTCGATAAACATATTCATTTGTCCCAGTGATAAATAAGCGCCTCCCAGCCCGCAAAAAACACCGCTCATCATAACACCAAAATATTTATAACCGGTCACATTGATGCCTACCGTGCTGGCCGCCTGGGGATTTTCTGAAACCATTCTCATCCGCAGTCCGGCGGTTGTTTTAAATAAAAACATCCACCCCAGAACCACCAATACAATCGTAAGATAAAAGATAATATTTTGTGCTGCCATCATCCTGCCGATCACCGGTATCTTCTTCATCCATTCCAGATTAAGCGCTGAAAATGCCGCTACCTGCACCGATTTCCCCCTGATCCCCCAAATCACCTGTAAAAGCAAAGGGGTAATGGCTGTTCCCAACAGATTGACACACATTCCGCTAATGGTTGCGTTCACCCGGTAAGTCACATGCATCACTGCATGAATCATGGAAAAGACAGCACCAAACAGCATTGCTGAAACAAGACCAAGCCAGGGATTTCCGGTGATATAAGATCCCAGCATGCCAAAAAAGGCACCTGCTATCATCATTCCTTCACAACCCAGATCACTGACACCACAGCGAATAGAAAAGGCGCCCCCGGTCGCTGCCAATATCAATGGAACGGACATTCGCAGCGTAGAAACCAGCACAATATAAGCTAAATTTGAGATATTTCCCATTTACTTCCCTCCTTTCGCCAATACCGAAAATGGCCTGGTCAATGTCCGGATCAATGTTGGCGCTGCCACCAATATCACCACCAAAACCTGAATTACATCCACAAACTCCATCGGTACCGCTGTCGTTCGATTCAAGGTGATGGAGCCTGCTTTTAAAACGCCAAACAAGAACGCCGATAAAATAACTCCCAGTGGATTATAGGCGGCCAGGGCGGCAACAGAAATACCGGCAAATCCGTAATTAACGGAAAATCCCTCCACAAAACGGTGGTTGGTACCAAGAGCCATAGAGGCTCCGCATAATCCGGCGATTGCCCCGCTGATAAAAAAGGTGCGCAGATAAATTCCGGACACATGAATTCCTGCTGTCTTGGCCGCATCCACATTTAAACCGGTTGCCTTCATTTCATAACCGTAAGCTGTCCTTGTTAGAATAAAATGTAAAATAAAGGCCGTAATGACTGCTACCAGAAGCGCGGTAGTCAGCTGGGTTTTGGGAATCAGTCTCGTCAGCCTGGCGGTTTCCTGAACCATCTCCGTCTGTGGCAGACTGCTGCCATCCGGCTTCAATGGACCATTGGCCAAATAGCTGGTAAATAAAATCAATACCTGATTCAGCATTAAAGAAGTAATTACCTCGCCTGCACCAAAACGCACTTTCAAAAATGCCACAAAAAGAGCTGCCAATCCTCCGGCCATAAATCCGCAAAGCATCGCTGCCGGAATATGTACTGCCCGGGGCAAAAATGTAATATATGCACCGGCCACCGCCGCTGCTATAGCCCCCACATAAAGCTGCCCTTCCGCTCCGGTATTAATCATTTTTACTTTATATGCAATTGCAACCGCTAAACCGGTAAACATAATCGGCGTTGCCTGACTTAAGGACAAGGCAATACCATTTTTCGTTCCCAGCGAAAAGCCTAAAATTGCTTTATAGGATTCGACCGGTGAATATCCGCTGAGCGAAATAATGACTGCTCCCAGCAGCAAAGAGATTACCAGCGCAATGACTGATGTTATCAGCGATTGAAAGGCCTTTGTATCTTTAATTTGCTGTATTTTCTCTCTCATTCATCTAGACCCCCTTTTCTAAAGCAGACTTTGCCCCGGTCATCAGCAGCCCCAGCTGCACCTCATTCAGTTCTCCCGGCATACTCTCCCTGACAATTTCACCTTCATAAAGAACCAGGATCCGGTCACTCAGTACCCGGACTTCATCTAAATCGGCGGAGATCAATAAAATCGCCTTACCGCTGTCTCTTAACTGGGTCATTTGCTGGTGGATATATTCCATTGCGCCGATATCCACACCTCTGGTCGGATGAGCGATAATAAGCGCATCCGGATCTCTGCTAAAAGCCCTGGCAATCACTACCTTTTGCTGATTTCCGCCGGATAAGCTGCTGATTGCAGTTTCTACTGACGGAGCTTTCACTAAGAATCTTTCCTTTAGCTTTTTTGCATACTGCCTGATATAGGAACGCTTCAGCAGACTGTATTTATTACAAAAATCAGGTTCCCGATGATAGCCCAGAATCAGATTGTCCCGAATTGACAGCTCTTTGACCAGTCCAAGTTTCAAACGGTCTTCCGGAATATGAGCAATCTTTCTTTTAAGAAATACATCTGCACTTCCGCTTACCGCCGTTCCGTCCAGATCCAATGTCATACTTTGCGGTTTGCGAAGACCGGTCAGCGCTTCGATCAATTGGGTCTGGCCATTTCCTTCAATTCCGGCGATGCCCAGAATTTCTCCCCGGTGAACATCCAGATTGATCTGTTTCAGCTTATCCTGTCCATCTTCGGTCACACATAAATCTTTCACATGCAGACAAACTTCGCCAATTTCTTTGGCTGGTCTCCGAACGCTTAAATCCACATGTCTGCCAACCATCATCTCTGACAGGGATTCCACAGAGGCCTGAGCAGGATCGACATTATCTTTTATCAGTTTCCCATCACGCAATATCACAACCCGGTCGGCAATCGCAATTGTTTCCTTTAATTTATGCGTGATGAGAATAATTGATTTGCCTTCCTTTTTCAGTGTTCCCAGTATTTCAAATAACTCATCGACTTCCGTTGGGGTCAATACTGCCGTTGGTTCATCCAGAATAATCACATCTGCTTTGCGGTATAAGGCCTTTAATATTTCTACCCGCTGCTGTTCTCCGACCGAAAGTTTTTCTACCTCTGTGTCCGGACTGATATGAAAACCAAACTTTTTGATCAGCTCCCCAACCTCCTTTTTACTCTGTTCCAAGTCCAGAAATATGCCCTTATGAGGTTCACTGCCAACTACAATATTCTCCGTTACGGTAAAGGCCGGCACCAGCATAAAATGCTGGTGAACCATGCAGATACCCATTTCAATTGCATCCGTCGGTTTGCGCATCCGGACTTTCTCTTCTTTGTAAAAAACATCACCTTCCTCTGGTATTGTCATTCCATATAAAACTTTCATTAATGTCGTCTTTCCAGCACCATTTTCGCCTAGTAAAGAGACGATTTCCCCTTCCTTCAGATGAAAATCCACACGGTCTAACGCGACGGTACCAGGATATCGTTTTGTAATACCAGACATACGAATAAGTGTCACCGGCATCCCTCCTAATTCATCTGATAAAGCTTTGTCCATTCATCAATTTCGTCCAGATCATTGGGCATTGGCAGTTTACCTTCTATAATCAGTTTTTTTACTGATTCCACTTTCTCAATCACATCCTCTGGAAAAACAGTATTTAAATTCTCAATATCATAATCACAAACACCGTCTTTAATTCCCTTTATTGTACTTCCCGCTTCCCATGTTCCATCCACCAGGGAACCAATTTCCTGGATAACAAATAGTTCGATCTTCTTTCGGGAAGTGCATAAACTATGATCCGGATCTACCATCGCAAGAGCCGTTCCAATCACATAACGATTCGAATCTTTTGCTGCTGCAAAGACACCCATTCCGGAAGAACCGGCATTCTGGCTGACAATATCGGCGCCGCGATCATACATTGACAATGCAATTTCCTTTGCCTTACCAGGATCTCGATAGGATCCGATATAGCTTGTAATTATTTCCACATCAGGATTTGCATACTTTGCACCGGCCAAAAAGCCTGCCGCCTGGGCACGGGGTACCGGACCGTCCATAGCGATGGCAAAGCCCAGGATATTTTCTTCATTGCTAAGTTCAAACCGCTCATCCTGAGTTACAATACCGGCCAGAACGCCTGACAGAAAATGCTGTTCCGGATGGCTGGCACTAACCGAATGGATGTTATCGTAGCCCTCAATTGTTGTATCAATATGGGCAAATTTCTGATCCGGGTAATCGGCAGCGACGATTTGGATCGCATCCACCTGATCACTGCTCATCATGATAATCAGCTCATATTCTTCCGAATCTGCATACATCCGAAGCTGCGTTTCATAATCACTGATCTCTTTTGGTTCGACATAATCAAAGGGGACAGAAAATTGCTCCGATGCCATTTTACAGCCCTCAAAGACCTCATCATTAAAACCGTTGTCACCCAGTCCGCCCATACCAAATACAATCGCAAATTTTAAATCCGAAGCTTTTTGTTCCCCGTTTTCGGAAACAGTAGTTGCCGCCGCAGCCGCCGCAGTATCAGCATTCCCCGCAGACTTGCCCCCGCAGCCTGCCAAAACAGCAGCACTACTTAAAGTAACCAATAGTAAACCCAATCCCTTTTTCATTATTCTTTCCTCCTCTTAAATATTCAGTGCGATTTCCATCATCTTTGTAAATGAATTCTGCCGCTCTGCGGCTGTTGATTTTTCCCCTGTAACCAGATGATCCGAAACCGTCAGCAGACTGACTGCGCTTTTCTTTTCCTGGGCGGCGACAATATACAAGACCGCTGTTTCCATTTCGACGGACATTACCCCCATATCCAGCCACTTTAGCTGTTCCCCTTGATCCTGATGATAAAAAATATCTGTTGATAATACATTTCCAACCGTTATCCCAATGCCTAATTCTTTTGCTTTTTCTATTGCTTTATACATCAATGGATAAGACGCTATCGCAGAAAATGTACCACCTAAATGAAACTGGTTGATGTAGCTGGTGTCATAACAGGCTCCCATCGCAATCACCACATCTTTAAGTTTTAAATCCGGAGCCAAAGCTCCTGTCGTCCCGATGCGAATAATATTCTTCACATCATAAAGATGAAATAATTCATATGCATGTACTGCCATGGTCGGAGCGCCGATCCCATGGGCCATGACAGAAACTTTTTTTCCCTGATAGAAACCGGTATAAGCATACATACAACGAATGGAATTAATCAATTGTGCATTCTCAAGATAGTTCTCGGCAATAAACTTTGCCCGCAGCGGATCTCCCGGCATTAAAACCGTTTCCGCAAACTCCCCCGGACTGGCACCAATATGATGGGTTGGTGCTGTTAATGGCATATCATAAGCTCCTCCTCTGAATTAATATGATGTAAGTTAATTTTATACTCTGGTCTGATTACTCCATATTCCGTAATAATTCCCGCAATTAATTCATTTGGTGTAACATCAAATGAGGGATAGAGTGCATGTGTTCCAGGTACGGTAATCAAATGTCCTCTTAAATGAGTTACTTCTCTCTCCGGCCGGAATTCAACCTTGATATCCATCCCTTGTTCCAGTTCAAAATCAATGGTATGGCTGGAGGTCGCCGCATAAAATGGAATCCCGTTTTCTTTTGCCGCCAAAGCATGCATATAGGTACCTACTTTGTTAATAAGGTCCCCATTGCCGGCCACCCGGTCAGAGCCAACAACCACTTTTTGAATCTTTCCCAGTCTCATCAGATAACCGGACATACCATCCGTAATCAGGGTATGGGGAATCCCAAACTTCTCAAGTTCATATGCCGTAATTCGTGCACCTTGCAGATAAGGTCTGGTTTCACTGGTATATACATGGATCTTTTTCCCCTGTTCAAAGGCTTTTCGAATCACCGATAAGGCCCGGCCGCCATATCCTGATCCAGCCAGTGCGCCCGAATGGCAATGGGTCAAAATCGTATCTCCATCCTCAATGCACTCCGCCCCAAACTCACCTAATCTCATTTCATAAGACAACTGGCGTTCTAAAATATCACAAACCTTCTCTTCCATAACTGCTTCTAAATCATTGCCGGAAACCTGTTCCGTCGCCTTTAATAACTCATCTACGGTTTTCATCAGATTAATGGCCGTTGGTCTGGTTCCTTTTAATTCTTTGGCGGCAGCAATTACCTTGTTTTTATCTCCATTGGCATTGCCGGCGGCCAGCAGCATCCCGTATGCTCCGGCCGTTCCAATCGCTCCGGACCCCCGGATTGCCATGCTCCGAATGGCTTGCGCCAGCGCTGAAACCTCTGACAGTGTATAAACTTCGTACTCCAGTGGTAAAAGATGCTGGTCCACCAGTCTGATCTTCCGATCCTCCATCCAGATCGGCAGCAACAGGTTTTTTTCTTTCCACTCCTGAACCAACGAATATATCCTTTTCAAATCTCATCCCCCTTTATCAGCAGCAAAAAAATCGCGATTTCTACTAATTTCCATGACCAGATACGCCTGCTTTGCCGTCTGTTCAATGATATCCGCTCTGTTATATGCCTCCAGCAGAGTGGAACCAACGGTGCATATCCCATGTTCTTTCATGAGAATCCCCTTAATATCCGGATATTCCATAAAAGCCTCCAGCACATTGTTTTTAAGTTCCTCTGACCCGGGCGGGGCTGTCTCAACCCAGGGAATCCGGCCCACATTCTTTTTCGAAGTTACCGTGGTGTGGGGAAGCTCTAATTCACAATTAGCAAATGCAATACTGAAATTAGGATGACAATGTACAACTGCATTTACATCCCTTCTTATTTTCATAATGCCCAAATGAAAATTCACTTCTTTTGAGGGTTTCCCCTCTCCATCTACCACCGTTCCATCCTGATCCACAATCAGTACATCTGCTTCGGTCATTTCACTCATATTGACTGCTGTCTTCTTGATTGCAAACAAATCGGTTCCCCTTACCCGACAGCTCAGATTACCTCCGGAAGCCTGTGTATAACCTTTGGCCTGCACCATCCGGCTGATATGTACCAGCTCTTTACGTGTTTCTAAATATTTCATAAACC
>Ga0153928_1001513_pt1 | contig 10283 bp, 12 predicted proteins | sample TSNJ012MetaG_FD_106656 | JGI IMG/M metagenome (GOLD analysis project Ga0153928, IMG submission 106656) | Attine ant fungus gardens microbial communities from New Jersey, USA - TSNJ012 MetaG | ecosystem: Host-associated > Fungi > Mycelium > Unclassified | place: USA: New Jersey, Wharton State... | reverse complement strand
TTCCGCCCGTCGCCCAACCGACCTTTGGGGTGATGAAGCGGAGCTCGCGAATCGGAAACGGTGCATTGAGCGTGCGGGAGCTCCAGGTTTTTCCGCCGTCGGTCGTGCGGTGTACCCATCCGGCTACCGATGGCGATATCTCGCCGCCACCCACCCACCCAGCGCGCTTCGACGCGAAGAACACGGCGCCATCAAAGACCTGATCGATCGAGTGACCGCACGTCCACGACACGCCAGGATTTTTGCTCGTGCAGTAATCGGGCCCAGACGCACGGGCGCCATTCGCATCGAAACTAAACTGGTTGCCAAACCATCCGCCTTCGGCGGAAACGCCGTTCCAATCCGAGCTTTGCTGGCCACCGTTGGATGTGTAGTACGAAGTGAGCGGACCGGGGCCCTGACTCATCGCGAGGCCTTGGAGGCTGGTGCGGAAGCGAACTCGATTCAACCAGTTCTGTGCGGTTCCAGTAAGCACGATATCGCCGGTCCAGGTCGCGCCTCCGTCGTGGCTCCAGCGGATGATTCCTTGCTGTGCGCTGGCGCTATCGATGAATCCCGAGATGACGATATTCTTGGTGTCGAGCGCGCTGACGCCGTACCAGTAATACGGGTAATTGAGATTTAGGATGAGCGACCAGGTCGAACCGCCGTCGGTCGTTTCCCAAACCTGTCCTGCCTCTCCGGCAGCATACCCAACCGATGCGCTCGGGAAAGCAATGTCATGGATCACGGCTCCAGGCATCGTTCCGAGCAACTTCCAGCCTTTTGTCTTCGCCTGTACCGTGAACGAGGCGATCGAGCCGGTAGCATTCATCGGTCGCACGGCCGACAATCCGACGCTCGAGCCTCCCGATATCGGCATCCGGGCGGCCGTCTGTTGCTCGCCTCTGGAAGAGGACTGACTTGTGACCGTACCGGAGTTCGAAACCGAATTCGGCTGGTACGATGCGATGCCGCCGCCGCATCCTGCAATCGCTAGCGCTGCGCCGATGAACAGCAGCCGATTCTGCCTCTGTGACATGAGAGACTCTCCATTAGCGAGCTACAGCCTGCACCGCCGGCATCGCAGCGACCAGACGCTTTGCGATTATGCTGCCGCTGTTGTTGCTTTCCGCACTCCAAACCTTCGAAGCTGATCCAAGCGGGCGCAAATTTCACGCTTGCGGGCCGCGGTAGCGACCGTACGATCTTGCTTGTAACGAAACATTAATCGAAAACGTCCGCGTGCGGACGGGCGACCGAGCACCGGCTCCCAAGGGAGGCTGCCGCCGAACCAAAAGTTCGCGGGAACCCCGTTTTAGACTTTGGAGGCGCACATGAACCGGCACAAAGTACTTCTCAACCTTTTTTTAGCGCTACTCTTCGGGGTCGCGGTTTCGAGCTGCAGCGGCGGCGGTTCGCACAACGGCATGACGCCGGCGACCCAGTCGCCGTCGCTCCCGCAATCGCTCGCACAGAAGACGGCATCCGCGCTCTACGTCAGCGACTGGTACGCCAAGTCCGTCTTCCGCTTCGTGCGGAACGCCGACGGCTCGCTGCAGACGCCTGCGGGCTCGTCGCTCGTGCTGCCATATAATCCCGGCCCGGTCGCCGTCGGCGCCGGCGGCCAGCTATTCGTCACCGACGAAGATTCCGATTCGCTCTTCGTCTACGCGAAGGGCGCGACCGGTTACGATCAACCCAAACGCGAGATCTCGTTGCCGTTCTTGCCGAGCTGTGTCGCCGTCGATGCGAACGGTTACGAATACGTCGGCGGATTCACGAACGGGTACGTCGCCGTCTACGCGCCGGGCGCGCAAGGCGATGCGAACACGTTGCAGCGCATCGCGCTGCCGGACGGCCATCCTGACGTCAACGGCGTGACGGTGGATTCTGCGGGCAACCTGTACGCGTCCGACTCCAACGAGATTAGCGAGTTCGCGACTCCCATCACCAACCCGACGCTCGCGCGTGCAATCGTCGGCACCGGGCAGCAGAACTCACCGACAGGAATGGCCGTCAACAATAAGTCGGGAGAGCTCTACGCGGCGAACGCGGGCGACAACAACATCCTTGGTTACAAGGCGACAGCCAACGGTAAGAGCAAGCCGAACCGCGCGATCTCCTCGAGCAATCCGCCGCTAATCAATCCAGTGGGCGTCGCCCTTGCCGGATCGGTACTCTACTCGACCAGCGGCACGACCTTACACGGACCCGCCTCGATCTTCGTGCTCGACCCGCTCAAGAGCCGCCAGACTCCCAAACAGGTCGTTACCGGCTCCTATCTCGCGCTCCCGATCGGCGTCGCGCTCGGCCCCTAGCGTGCCTCTGGCAGTCGCCATCGGGGACGTGCGATAATATAAGCGAGAATAGGAGCGCTGCCGATGAGAATCTCGAGATTGGTCTGCGTCATCGTGGCTGGCGTCGCGATCTTGGCCGGCTGCAGCGGCGGCGGACTTGAGCCCTCGTCATCGATGGGGCCGTCGAGCGGACAAGGCTTAGCGCCGAATGGACGTGGGCTCGGGCCGGTTGATGACCACCCCCTGACAACCTACACGTCTGTGCGCGCGCCAATCGTAACGCCCGACCATCGCAAATCGTGGGTCTCGCCGGATATCAACAGAGCGCCTCGTTTGCTCTTCGTTTCCGACGCCGCGTCCGAGGACGTCTACATCTTCACGATGCCGGCGATGCAGCTCAAGGGTACGCTGACGGGCTTCAACGGTCCGCAGGGCATGTGCTCCGACAACCAAGGCAATATTTGGGTTGTCAATACCGGCACCTTCCAGGGCCTCGAGTACTCGCGCAACGGTCAATTGATCGGCTCCGTGAGCGACCCCTCAGGGACTCCGGTAGGTTGCGCGGTAAATCCGACCGACGGCGACTTAGCCCTCAGCGAAATTCTGGGCTCCAGCGGGGCGGGCGGCATCGAAATCTACCACAACGGTTCCGGGAGCCCCACCAGATATAGCAACCCGTCACAGTACGAGTACTTCTTCCCAGCGTACGACACCGGCGGCAATCTCTACGTCGATGGGTTCACCTATCCGAGCCCGGCGGTCATCTTCTCGGAGCTGCCGTCGGGCAGCGGCACAATGCATACCGTCAGCTACAGCGGCGGGACGATTGGGTTCCCCGGTGGCGTGAACTGGGATCGGGTGAACGGCGAGCTAATCGTGAACGATCAGGAATGCCACGCGATCTACGCTTCCTGCGCGTACCAGCTTACCGTATCCGGTTCGCACGCGACGATCGTAGGGTCCACACCGCTTAATAACTTCGACGGAACCGCGTGTGACGTCGATCAAGGCACCATCGCTCCGTTCAGCAAGTACTTCGCAGGCCCTTGCATCACGTTCGCATACAGCGTGAGCTCGGTAGATCGTTGGGCGTATCCGTCGGGCGGAACGCCGGGTCACTACAACGACTCGGTGGTCCTCGAACCGATCGGCTCGGCTATCAGCAACAAGTAGCCGCGCTCCTTAGGCGACTCGGCGCTACCACAAACCCGTTTATTTATCCATTCGGTGATGACAGACTTCGAAGCGGTTTCCTAATGGATCTTCGAAGAAGACCGCGTAGAACGTCGGATGATGTTGTTCGAAATACGCCGGGCCCTCGACGTTGCGGGCACCGTGTTCGCGAACGACGCGCGCGACGGCGTCAACGAACGCTGTGCTTGGCGCCGCAAACGCGATGCGCGTTTCCGTTGGCCGAGCTTGTGGATCTTCGAACACGTTGAAGAAATCCGCTCGAACTGAGCCATAGCGCCGAGTATATCCGTAGCGCGCAACGCGTACGGTCGTCGGCTCGGTGCCGAACATCGCCATGAGTGCGTCGTAAAAGGGGCGTACGGCCTGCGCATCGCCGACGCGAAAGTCGATGTGGCTAAAAAGCGGAAATGCATGCAGCTCGAAGTAACGCTCCCGCCCTTCGCGCAGATCTTCATTCGTTCCCGATTCGTTCACGGTCTCAATTCCGAGAACGCGCTTCGACGCTGAATATCAAGCCCCTAGAACGAGCGGAGCGAGTGCATAGCCAGGAGCCGAATACACGAGGGCGCCCCGGCTATCCCAAGCCGCCAAGATGACGTGTCCGCGCGGGCTATACTCTATCGCTCCGCTGACGATGTTGCTGAGGGAGCCAATCTCTTTTAAGGAGCCGCCCATCATAAACGACCGGTCCGCCAATCGCAGGACCGCGCCGCCGCCAAACGGCATCGGCGCCACCTGCATGGGGCCGGTCGTTCGCAGGACGAACGTTGCTCGCTGGTCGCCGACGAGCGATCGCGTCGACAGCCAGGTGATCCCGACGATCATCACGCCGGTTAACAACCCAATTCCCGAGAACCAAGCGAGGAACTGCATTCCCTCGCCCGGCGCGTTATCGACCGCGGCGAGTAGGCCGCCGATTCCGATGAAGAACACCACGAGCCCGGCCGCAATATACGCGGGAATTCGCCGGCTTCGGTTGGCCTGCCGCGCAATGGCCGCCGCAGCTAGTGGAGTCATCGGAACCTCGACCGTCGCAGGTGCGACTGCCGCCACAGCTGCGGTTGTCGCCTGCGCCGGTGGCGTGGGTACCAGGCCGCGGGCGGACTTGACGAACGTCCAGCCGGTGAAGACGAGAAAGAGCGAGACGAACCAGGGCATGAACCCTAGGCGAGCGCCACCCATCAGCGCCATCGCGAAGAGCGCCAGAAAGCCGACGCCGAGGATCAGTAGTATGTATCCCCAGATGCGCATCGGAAGGCGATTCGGCGTGGCGATGGGCGACCCCGGTCCTCGAATACGCCCGCGCAGCGAAGAAGCAGATCATGATCCTTTGGCCATGAAATAGAACATACCGAGGGTTGCGGCGCCCATGAGAGCGACGGTCCCCCAGCCCCAGACCCGCGCGAGCGCCGAACTCTTCCACGCCCCCATAATCGAAGTCTTCGAAGCAAGCCAGACGATGACGGCGAGGAGCGGGACTGCAGCGACGCCATTGAGGACTGCCGACCAGAACAACGCTTTAATCGCATCGACTCGAAGCAGGTTCATCGCGATGCCGATGATGATGCCGGCAGCAATAACGCCGTAGAACTTCGGAGCACGTTCGGGAGTCTCGTTCAATCCCTCCCGGAACCTAAACGTCTGGGCTGCGACGTACGCCGACGAGCCGGCCATTACCGGGACGGCCAAGACGCCCGTGCCGACCATGCCGAGGGTGAACAGCAGTTCTGCGAAGCGCCCCGCCAGCGGCCGCAGGGCTTCTGCTGCCTGCTGGGCGGTGGCAATGTCGTGTTTTCCATGGGCGCCAAGCGTCGCGGCGGTCGTCACCATAATAAAAAAGGCGACGAGGTTAGAGAAGATCATCCCCGCGTTTACGTCCGCATGCATGTCTTTTATCGCCGACTCATCGGTCCCGCGTCGAGATGCCAGCGTGACATTTCCGGACGCCTTATCCTCCTCGACCATCAAGGATGCTTGCCAGAAGAAGAGGTAGGGCGTGATCGTCGTGCCCAGGACGCCAACCATTGTCGAAAGCCATGCGGAATCGAAATGGAATTGGGGCGTTATGAACTGCCGAAGCACGTTCGGCCATGGAGGGTGGACCACAAAGGCGGTAACGACATACGCGAAGAGCGACAACGTTAACCATTTGAACACACGCGCAATTACATCGTAAGAGAGCCAGACCTGAGCGGCGATCAGGCCGACTCCGAAGAAGAATACCCACGCGTCGACGGGTAACGGAAGCACGAGATGCGCCGCGTCGGCCATTCCTCCCAGATCGGCCCCGACGTTGAACGTATTGGCAACGATCACCAGCGAAGCCAGCGCATACGCCATCGGCAGCGGCAGACGCTTGCGCATTAGCGCGGCAAGCCCTTCGCCCGTGACCATCGAAATGCGAGCGCACATGCCTTGAATGACCGCCATCATTGGCGTCGATATCAGCGTTAGCCATAACATCGAAAATCCGGTCGTCGCACCGGCGACCGAATACGTCGAAATTCCGGAGGGATCGTCATCGGCCGCGCCGGTGATGAGGCCAGGCCCCAAAATCTTGAAGAACCGGCCTAATCGCCAGACGGTCGCCACGATCTGATTATGCCCAGGGGCGGGCGCGCGAAAACCTGCCTGCCTAGAGCGCGACGTCCGAGCTCTCGCGCGAGATGCAGGTCCACCAAACCCAAGCGATGAGAACGAGCTGAAGCGGAAGCCGAAAATAAAAGACCGGCGCAGCCCCGATATCTTCATACAGCTCCGGGTGCTGCGCCATCTGCACATTTGCCGGAAAGACCGCAACCAAAAGCGCTAAAAGGCCCACCCCGGCAAATCTTCGAGCGTAAGGAACGAGCGCGCCGATTCCGCCGAGCACCTCACAGAAGCCGCTGATTTGCACGAGCAAAGCAGCTGCCGGAAGCCACGGAGGAACGATCCGAACGTAAATGCCCGGATGTACAAAGTGGTTGACGCCGGCCGCTACAAAAAAGATCGCTAGTACGAGCAGTGCAATCCGGCGAATCATATGCACGGTCTACGACCCCTTCACGTGGAGATCCAGGAATCGGCGAAGGTACCACAGCGCGATGCGGTCGTGAAAGCCGGTCGCGACAAGCTCGAACGCGTGATCGGCCCACGGCAGCTCGAGGTAGGCAACGCTGACACCATCGCCCTGCAGCTCGTCGCGCAGGAAGCGTTCCAATTCAGGCCGGACGACGTGGTCGCGCCCGGCTGCGATCATGAGGACCGGCGGCATACCCGGATGAACGACGTAGCGAGGCGATCCGCTTCGATAGCACGCGGGTCGCTGCTCCGGCGTCCCGCCGCAAAGGTCGAGCATAACCCGACGCACGTCGATAAGGTCAGGCTGCGGCGGATATTCGTAAGCAAGTCGAAGATCGACGGGACTTTCGTAGGCTATAAGGGCGCTGATGCGGCGCGGGCGTAGCGCTGCCGCGATGATCGCTAATTGAGCGCCGGACGAATGTCCGAGCACGGCCACGCGCCGCGCAGGCAACGAATCGATCTGACGTAGGATCGCATCGCGTTGCGCCGGCCAGCGCGCGCGGGGTGCGTGCGGGTAGTTCAGCGCAATGACCCGATAGCCCCAAGAAGCGATGATCGCGTTCAGCTTGGCATCGTTTCTTGGCGAGCCATGTTCCCAGGCGCCGCCATAGATCACGAGCACCAGAGGAGCGTTTGCGGAGGCGACGAGCGAATTCGCGCGTTCTGGAAGCGGCGTAAGTAAGGCCGACAACGGGACGTAAGGTCCCCGGAAGGCATAAGCAAGAGGGGGGACCAGCGTGCAAAATAGTGCCGCGAGCGCGATGATGACGCTCGCGCGCCGCGAGGCGCCACGCGAGCGCAATGTGATAAACAGGACGATCGCGCTGAAACCCGTCAAGACCGGCCAGAGCTCGGTGCCTCCGACCGTTAGAACGAAGAGTGGAACGATCGGGCCTGGAATTACGATCCAAATCGAGAGAAACAGTGCGAGCAACGCCAGCGCGAACGGCACTCGTACGTATCATCTCGAAAACGGAGGCGTTCCTCCTCCGCTTTGCTTTCGGTTCAGTTCTTGCTAGGCGTAAATCGCCCGGCGGGGCCGCCGCGCGGTCTTTTGCAACCCTTTCTGCTCTCTTTGCGGTCTAAAAAGTCGATATGATAGAGACTTCTTTGCCGGTGGCTTCACTTGCTATTAGCGGCGCTGTTAAAGGCCCTTGTTCGGAGCGCTCCGAACCGGTTTACGGAGGTTACGCGAACCAACGTGGCGAGATCGTACTCTTCGCGAAAGACTTCGCCTACCGCGTTAACTTCAAGAATCAAATCTTGAAGGAAGGGCCGCCGCTGAACTACGGTGCGCAAGCGCGCTACGATGCGACTGAAGCCGGCGAGGATTTTGAATATTCCAACAAGACCTTCCGCCGGCTAAGCCGTCAGCAGATCATGGACATCTGTACGGGCGCCCGTTTTAGGGTCGGCTCAAGATTCTAAATTAAGCATCCTCACAGTAGAAAGCAAAGCGCCCCGTGCGTTCGGGGCCCGTCCGTAGAGGAGGTCCACTATGCACGCGTTGCGCGCGCTACTCGCCGGAGCAGCCATCGCCGTGATCGCCTACGCGACGGCCGGCGCTTATCCGACAACCCTAACGGTAAAATTGTATGCTCAGAATCGGCCGGGCGAAACCGGCGCGGCGACGTTTGAGCAGACCTCGGGCGGTGTCAAGATCGTCGTCAAAATGAGCGGCGGCCAAAACGGCTCACAGCCGATCCACATACACACGGGCACCTGCGCGAAGTTAAACCCGATACCGAAGTACGCTCTGAGCAACATCGTCCATGGGAGCAGCACGACTACGATATCGGGCATCACCGTCGCCGACCTGCTCCAAGGCCAGTACGTCATTGACGTCCATGAGAGCAGCGCCGATATAGCAAAGTACGTAGCCTGCGCTGCGATTGCGATGCCGAAGTGATCGCATAAGCGAGCGCTCGTTCCAAGCATTCGTTCGGGGAAAGGCAAGCTTCAGAGTCATTCGTTGGCATTTTGCCGCGAAAGCGTCGCTTTGCGAGTGCAAGCTCCGCGCCGCTAAAGAATTCGAGACACCTGCTCGCAATCGATTTAAAACGAGCGGTGCAACTTTGTTCGGCTCCTTAGGTTCGCAATGGCATAGGAAAAGAAACTTAAATGGAAGTGACTATCTCATATGATGGACCTAACAAAAACTGCGCCGCGTAGCGTCAGAGAAATGATGCTCGGCACCGTACAGCTCGCACGAACGACCGACAAAGCAAAAGCTTTAGCGCATGGTAGCATCGGCGAGTACCACTATGACTGCCCGATGGACCATGGCCTTTTCGAGTACCTGGGGATGGACTCGAAGGCTTTCCTAAACGTCGTTAAGGAAGCGAAGAACGATTCTGAGATCGAAGCTTACGCGAAGACATTCGTTGCCAAGAAGGATCCTCGCAATATCGAAGCCTTCAACAAGAAGTGGCTCGCCGCGGTGCCGACCGGAGAATCGTTGAAGAATTTCGAGGAGCTGCGCAGCAAGATTGCTCCGAGCCGGACCGACGTCGTGTCTTGGCCGGACCTGCTCGACCTCGACGAGGGTCGACCCGTTCCTCACCGCCAGGCCGTTTCCGCCTAGTCAAGGCCGCGTGACGCCATGAACTCAATAGAACGCGTCTGGATGCGAATGAAGGCGACCGCAGCCAAATCTGCGCATCGCAATCTTGTAATCAGCATGCGAGAAGCGCGAGATACGGTGCTAAAGCTCTGCCGCCAAGAAAAGGCGATTACGCCGCCGCGGGATGCGCTGCAGTTCCTAGCCAAAGAACTGGTACGTCTCACGGTCGAGGCACGCTGAGCCGCGGGCCAGTGACCTCTCCTACGGCTGCCAGGTGGTGCCGTCCGCATATTCAACGCGGCTCACTTGATACGTCACGGTGTGCGCCGAGAGCAGCGGAAGGGCGGCGACGCTGCCGTTAAGCACCTTGCAGTTATCACCGTAGCCTCGGTGCCCGACTCCACCTTGCCAGTCGCGCAATGACTGCCAACCGTTGATTTCGACCCCGGAAGAGAAGGTGCCGCTCCGATCGAGCTCGAGATTGCCGAGTTCGTTGCCTGAGCGGCCGAGGATCGTAAACACAAAGACGATCCGCGTTGCCGCGACCGCCGCCTCGTTTTTAAACGAAACGCAGACTACCGCGCCGTGCCCGTCGCGCTTGACCGCGGCCCAACCGCCCACGAGTGCGATCTTGCCCTGCGGCTTATTTTCGAGGCTCTGCGATGCGAGCGCAATCTCACGGAACGGGTTGGGCGTCGGAGTGGCCGTCGGTTCGGGCCGGCTGCCGCCGCGCGTCCAGTACGTCCCGTTGCTCCAACGGATCGTCTCGAGATCGCCGGAGATGCGGCCGGTGATCGTCGTTCTCGATCCGAACGACCCCCACGTCGTCGTAATCTGACCCGGATTCACGAAATTGCCGGTTGCCGTCCAACCGTCTTCGTTTCGCAGCGTCAGCGACGTTCCGCTTTGCTCGATCCGGCAACGCTTGGTCCGATCGCCGCCCGAGTACCAAGTTCCGCTGATGTCGGGGAGCGTGCCGGCATGTAGCGGGGCCGGTGGCAAAAATGATAATGCACTAACGGCCGCAAGAGCGACGAGCCAAAGCTTCACTTCCAAACTCCTTCCGGCCGCGTGGCCTGGATTAGAGCCGACTTTCTCCGAACCCGGCAGTCCGCCTTTGCTGCATGCTTAGCACGCCGCGTCTCGAACCTTGCCCGAAAAGCGGAACCGTAAGAGGAGCCTGT
>Ga0153928_1001512_pt1 | contig 10286 bp, 11 predicted proteins | sample TSNJ012MetaG_FD_106656 | JGI IMG/M metagenome (GOLD analysis project Ga0153928, IMG submission 106656) | Attine ant fungus gardens microbial communities from New Jersey, USA - TSNJ012 MetaG | ecosystem: Host-associated > Fungi > Mycelium > Unclassified | place: USA: New Jersey, Wharton State... | reverse complement strand
CCCAACTTCGCCGATTCGACTGCACGGCTGAACATTTTTGCTCTGCAAGTGATTGATTTTTAAGGGGCGCGAGTCGGCAAACCGCTGTAGTGAAGACCAAGCTTGTTTTCAACGGCGGCATTCTGCGCATAATCGATGGCCGTCATGTTTTTGCGGGCCACGATTCGCAAGAAGGACGGCAAGGAGCACCGCTACTGGAGCGTTGTCGAGAGTAAGCGCGTGAGCGGTGGACGCGTGGTGCAGCGGCACGTGCTGTACCTCGGCGAGATCAACTCCTCGCAGGAGCTTTCGTGGCGCAAGTCGATCGAGGTGCTCGAAGAGGGCGCCGATCGGCCGCGCACCCTGGCGCTGTTTCCCGAAGATCGCTGCGAAGGCGTCCTGCCGGACGCCTCGGTGGTGCGGCTGCGGCTGTCGCAGGTGAGACTGAGCCGACCGCGACAATGGGGGGCGTGCTGGTTGGCGGTGCAGCTATGGGAGGAGCTGCGGCTCGATTGCTTCTGGAGCGAACGGTTGCCGGCGAGCCGCAAGGGCACGCGCTGGGACCAGGTGCTGCTGGTGCTGGTGGCGTACCGGCTGATCGCGCCGGGCGCGGAGTGGCGCCTGCACCGCGCATGGTACGGCCGCAGCGCGATGGCGGACCTGCTCGGGGCGGACGCGGCGCTGGCCGACAGCCACACGCTGTATCGCTGCCATGACCGCCTGCTGGAGCACAGGCAGGCGCTGTTCGAGCATCTGGTCGGTCGCTGGCGCGATCTGTTCAACGTTTCCTTCGACGTGCTGCTGTACGATCTGACCAGCACTTATTTCGAGGCCAATCCGCCGTTCCCCGACGACGACAAGCGCCGCTTTGGCTACTCGCGCGACCACCGTCCCGACTGCGTGCAGGTGGTCATCGCGCTGGTGGTGACGCCCGAAGGGCTGCCGCTCGCCTACGAGGTCATGGCCGGCAACACCGCGGACAGCACGACGCTGCGAGACTTCCTCGACCGCATCGAGCGCCAGTACGGCAGGGCGCGGCGCATCTGGGTGATGGACCGCGGCATCCCCACCGAAGCGGTGCTCGCGATCATGCGGCAAACCGATCCGCCGGTGTCCTATGTGGTCGGTACGCCCAAGGGACGGCTCAGCCGCCTGGAGCAGCAACTGCTGGCCCGGCCGTCGCACGAGGCAAGGCCCGGCGTGCAGGTCAAGCTGCTGCCACAAGACGGCGAGCTCTACGTATTCGCCCAGAGCGCCGATCGCGTCGCCAAGGAGCGCGCGATGCGCCGACGCCAGCTCAAGTGGCTGTGGGCGCGCCTCAAACAGCTCTCCGCGATGCGGCTTTCGCGCGAGGAGTTGCTCATGAAGCTCGGCGCCGCGCGGCAGAAGACACCGACCGCGTGGCGCTTGGTCACGATCGAGGTGTCGGCGACCAGCGCCATGTTCAGCTACCGGCTCGACCGCAACAAGCTGCGCGTCGCGCGCCGCCGCGAGGGGCGCTATCTGCTGCGCACCAACCTCACCGAGCATGACCCCGCCAAGCTGTGGACCTACTACCTGCAGCTCGTCGCGGTGGAGGAGGCGTTCAAAAACCTCAAGGGCGATCTCGCCATCCGTCCGATCTTCCATCAGGATCAGCAGCGGATCGAGGCGCACATCTTCATTGCTTTCCTCGCCTACTGCCTGCATGTCACGCTCAAGCGGCGTTTGCACGCGCTCGCGCCGGGGCTCACGCCGCGTAGCGTGCTCGAGAAGTTCGCCGCCATCCAGATGATCGACGTGCATGTGCCGACGACCGACGGACGCGAGCTCGTGCTCACCCGCTACACCGACCCCGAGCCCGAGCTGCGCCTGCTGCTCGACAAGCTCAAGCTCGAATTGCCGGCGCAGCCGCCCCCCAAAATCAGCGCCGCGGCGGTCGATCCCACCGTCCCAACGTAGTGAAGACCTTTTGAGGTCCAACCGTGATAAATCAATCACTTAAGATCTTCGCATCCCTCCAATCGGCGAAGTTGGGCTAATGCCATCGCAGGAAGGCGGTTTGAAAATTATTACTCTGACTGCAAAAAAGTTGTTTGGGGAAGGGGACTTATCGGCCGTAATTGGGATTAATGAACGATTTGATCAAAAGAACCTTTTGCAATTACACACGCTTTACTCGTCGACAGATCTGTTCTTCAGCCGGCGAGCGGATTCGTCCAATGCAGCGCGGGAAATCGCGCGAAATCGCCATCCGTCGAACACAGAGTAAGCCCGTGCTCGATCGCGAGGGCGGCCAGGTGGGCGTCCATCACGAGGTTCGCGTGCATGCCTGGTAATGAGATCAGCGATCCCAGCACTTCAGCGTGTCTCTCGGAGGGTTGCGGAATCCATGCAGGTTCGCAGGCGAGCCAGTCGAGCACTTGGCGCCAAGCAGCTACCGGAGATGTGGCCGGCCGGAATATTCGAGGATTTGTTACAAGGCGCACGAACCCAAGCAGGCTTGGCCATGGCAACCCCACGGCTACAAACCCGTTTAATTGCTCGTCCAGCCATTCCTGTGCTGGTCGATGTTGAGGCGATTCTTCGAAAAAGGCATAAATGAGAAGATTGGCATCGACCAAAATCACTTGAACGTCTCCCCCTCCGCGATCGCAAGCACTTCAGCAATGTTATCGAGGCTTGGGACCTGAAGGGTACCTAGGGGGACCGAGCGGGTGCGGAACCTTTTGCGCCGTTTCGTCGGCGTGCTCATGTCCTTGATGCCACGGCGCAAAGCTTCATTGACGATTTCCTTCAAACTCGCATCGCGGCCGCGCCGCAGGCGCTCGATCGCCGCGGCGACATCGTCATCGATCGTCAACGTGGTTCTCATGCATCATGCCATATGCACTTTGATGCTTTGATGTCAAGCGCCGAGGTTGCCGTTGCGGCAGCGCCCCAGTCGCAGGGGCAGGTTCGCCTTGCGAGAGGATCATAAGGCATTGCGTCGCCACGGCGTTTTTGGCATATGTCCGCGCGCTTTGGGGGCGGCGAATCCTCCGGCCAGAGCGACCATCGAAGCGGCGGGACGGATGTCCCGCCCGGCTCGTTTCCAGCACAACGGGGTGGAATAAATGACTGGTTTGTGGGGCATTCTCGCCTGCGGTCTGCTCGCCATCGTCTATGGCGCCTGGGCGGTCCAATCGGTCCTCGCGGCCGATCCCGGAAGCCAGAAGATGCAGGAGATTTCCGCCGCGGTGCGCGAGGGCGCACAGGCTTATCTCAAGCGGCAATACACGACGATCGGCCTCGTCGGCATCGTCATCTTTGTCATCGTCGGGTTTTTCCTCGGTTGGCTCGTCGCCGTCGGGTTTGCCATCGGGGCGATCCTGTCCGGAGCAACGGGCTTCATCGGCATGAACGTCTCGGTGCGCGCCAACGTGCGGACTGCCCAGGCGGCGATCGGCTCGCTCGCCGGGGGCCTCGAGCTTGCGTTCAAGTCCGGCGCGATCACCGGGATGCTGGTCGCCGGCCTCGCGCTCCTCGGCGTCACCGGCTACTTCGCCGTGCTCACACACGCGCTCCACAAGGCCGCCAACGATCGCACCGTCATCGACGCGCTGGTAGCGCTCGGTTTCGGCGCCTCGCTGATCTCGATCTTTGCCCGTCTGGGCGGCGGCATTTTCACCAAGGGCGCTGACGTCGGCGGCGATCTCGTCGGCAAGGTCGAAGCCGGCATTCCGGAAGACGATCCGCGCAACCCGGCCACCATCGCCGACAACGTCGGCGATAACGTGGGCGATTGCGCCGGCATGGCGGCCGACTTGTTCGAGACCTATGCGGTGACCACGGTCGCGACCATGGTGCTGGCGGCGATCTTCTTCTCAAACACCCCCGTGCTGGTGCAGATGATGACGTTGCCGCTCGCGATCGGCGGCGCGTGCATCGTCACCTCGATCATCGGCACGTTTTTCGTCAAGCTCGGCCCGAGCCAATCGATCATGGGCGCCCTCTACAAGGGCTTCATCGCCAGCGCCGCGCTCTCGCTCATCGGCGTCGGCCTGGTGATCCATTGGCTCATCGGCTTCGGTTCGATCCCGGGCGTGAAATACACCGGGACCGGGCTGTTCGTGTGCGGCGTCGTCGGCCTGGTGGTCACCGGGCTCATCATCTGGATCACCGAGTATTACACCGGCACCAATTTCCGTCCGGTGCAGTCGATCTCGAAGGCGTCGATCACCGGCCACGGCACCAACATCATCCAGGGCCTGGCGGTCTCGCTCGAAGCAACCGCGTTGCCCACCCTCGTCATCATCGCCGGCATTCTCATCACCTACCAGATCGCCGGCCTCTTCGGCATCGCGATCGCGGTGACGACGATGCTGGCGCTCGCCGGCATGGTGGTCGCACTCGACGCCTTCGGGCCGGTCACCGACAACGCTGGCGGCATCGCCGAGATGTCAGGCCTGCCCAAGGAAGTGCGCAAGTCGACTGATGCGCTCGACGCCGTCGGCAACACCACGAAGGCGATCACCAAGGGTTATGCCATCGGCTCCGCCGGGCTCGGCGCGCTCGTGTTGTTCTCCGCCTACAACGAGGATCTCAAATTTTTCATCGCCAACGCCGCGACTCATCCGTTTTTCAACGGCGTCGCGCCGGACTTCTCGCTCAACAATCCCTACGTCGTCGTCGGGCTGCTGTTCGGCGGCCTGCTGCCGTATTTGTTCGGCGCGATGGGAATGACGGCGGTCGGCCGCGCCGCTTCTTCGATCGTCGAGGAGGTGCGCCGGCAGTTCAAGGAAAAGCCGGGCATCATGACCTACAAGGACAAGCCCGACTATGGCCGCGCGGTCGACATGCTCACCCGGGCGGCGATCAAGGAGATGATCATTCCCTCGCTCCTGCCGGTGCTCTCGCCAATCGTCGTCTATTTCGTCATCTACTTCATTGCCGGCCAGGGCGCCGCCGGCAAGTCGGCGGCCTTCTCGGCGGTCGGCGCCATGCTGCTCGGCGTCATCGTCACGGGCCTGTTCGTGGCGATCTCGATGACCTCGGGCGGCGGCGCCTGGGACAACGCCAAGAAATATATCGAGGACGGCCATTACGGCGGCAAAGGGTCAGAGGCACACAAGGCCGCCGTGACCGGCGATACCGTCGGCGATCCCTACAAGGACACGGCCGGGCCCGCGGTCAATCCGATGATCAAGATCACCAATATCGTGGCGCTGCTGCTGCTCGCCGTGCTGGCGCGCTGAGGGATAGGCGCGAGGGGCGCTCGTGCCGCCGGATCCGCTATTTGTCGAGGCTGAAGATCTTGAACACATAGACGAGGTAGTTCAGCTCCTGGCCGGCGGTCGGGGTGGTGCGGCTGATGAAGTCGAAAATCTTGCCGTCCTGGATGCCGTAGTTGGCGAGGCGCTGGACCCGGCGATTCTTGTCGAAATAGACCGCGACGACCCGCTGGTCGACGACCTTCTGCGGCATGAAGGCGGTCTGTTCCGCCCGCTGGGATATATAGTAGAACACCTCGCCGCTCACCGTGGCGACCGTCGAAGGCGTGCCGAGAACGATGAGGACCTGCTCCTGCGTCGCGCCGAGCGGGATTTGTTCGAGCGCGCCGTCAGCGAGCACGTAGCCGTGCTGGTACGTCTGCGTGAAGCAGCCGCCGAGCGGCGTGCCGAGCACCAGGAGAATCGCCAAACCCCGGAGTGCGCGCGCGCAACGGCGCGGATGCGAGCCGGTAGCACCCATGCGACGGTTTCGACACCCCTGTTGGCGCGGGCGTTGACCTAGCCTGCACCCTGATGAATTGCAACGCTCAGCCGATCCCCGATCGGCGAGCGAGTCCCCCGCAAGGAGCCGAGCCTGTTCCGTTGGCTGAAGCCCAGCCCCCGCGCCGGTACCATCCGCGCGCTCTATGGCGTGATCGTGGCGCAGGCACGGACGCCCGCCTTCTACCGCGATTATGGCGTTGCCGACACGCTGGCGGGCCGTTTCGACATGATCCTGCTGCACCTCGTGCTGGTCGTGCGCCGGCTGCAGCGCGAATCGGGCTCCATTCGGGCCCTGGGACAGGGTGTTTTCGACTTGTTCTGCCGGGACATGGACCATAGCCTCAGGGAAATGGGCATCGGCGATCTTGCCGTGCCGACGCACATGCGAGGGGTGGCAGAGGCCTTCTACGGGCGCGCCTCGGCCTATGACGAGGCGATCGACCGCGGCAAAGCCGATGACCTGGCGACGGTGCTGGCGCGCAATATCTTCCCCGACGCCGCGGTCCCGTCCGCGGGCGCGCGGCGCATGGCCGCCTATATGCGCGCCGCAATCGACGAACTGGAGCGCCACGACGCCGAGAGCCTTGCGCGCGCGCTCGTGAGCTTCCCCGATCCTCAGGCGATTGCCGCGCCGGACCAACGGCGCGAGGAGACAAATCGATGATCGCACCAAGCCGACCCTGGAGTGTGCCCGTCCGGCTCGACGAAATTCCCGATACCGGCCTGCACCTCGACCTCGAGGCGGACGCGGGTGTACGTGCCGCCGTCGCGACAGCCGCCGGCGTCAACGAGGTGCCGCACCTGGCGGCCGCGTTAGACGTCACGCGCCACGGCCGGGATGGGCTGCGCGTCGTCGGAACCGTATCGTCGCGCGTGCGCCAAACCTGCGTCGTGACGCTCGACCCGATCGAAAATGAGATCGAGGAGGGCGTCGATCTCGTGTTCGTGTCGCCGTCCGCGCTCGGGCCGGTGGCGCATGAGGTGAACCTGGGTGCTGAGGCGATCGAGCCGCCCGAACCGCTCATCGACGGCGTGGTCGATCTCGGGGCGGTGGCCACCGAGTTTTTCATCCTCGGCATCGATCCCTACCCGCGCAAGCCGGGCGCCGTGTTCGATCCGCCGATCGACGCGGACGCCGGGTCGCATCCGTTCGCGGCTTTGGCGGCGCTGCGGAGCGGGCGAGACCGGAGCGGCAGCTGATTCTACCGTCCTTCGCCATGGGGCACGCGGGCGCGCGACAAGCGTGTTGTGTCGCCGTGCCGACACGCTATTGTCCGCCGTCCCGCGAGCGGCCATCGCGGTTTGCGACGCGGCGTCTGCCGCCCTGGAGCTTGGTGCCAAGGTCCATCCATGCCCGATAAGGTGCGTATCGCGCTCGACGCCATGGGAGGCGACGAGGGCGCATCGGTGGTCGTGCCGGGCGCCGACTTGTCGCTCCAGCAGCACCCGGACATCGAGTTCGTCCTGGTTGGCGACGAGACGGCGATAACACCGCTCCTGACCGAGCGCCTCAAGGCAGCCTCGCGCCTCGTTCATACCGACGTTGCCGTCAAGATGGACGAGAAGCCGAGCCAGGCGCTCCGCCACGGGCGCTGGAAATCCTCCATGTGGCTCGCGATCGACGCGCTCAAACGCGGCGAGGCCGACGTGGTCGTCTCCGCCGGCAATACCGGCGCGCTGATGGCGATGGCGAAATTCAGTCTCAAGACGATGCCGGGCATCAGCCGCCCGGCGATTGCGGCACTGTGGCCGACGTTGACCGGGGAATCGATCATTCTCGACGTGGGCGCCTCGATCGGCGCGGACGCCGGGCATCTGGTGGATCTCGCCGTGATGGGCAGCGCAATGGCGCGCGTGCTGTTCAATCTCGACCAGCCCACGGTCGGGCTTCTCAACATCGGCGTCGAGGAAGTCAAAGGTTTGGAGCCGGTGCGCGAGGCGGGCCGCATTCTGCGCGAGGCGAAGCTGCCCGGCCTCGACTACATCGGCTTCATCGAAGGCACCAGCATCGGCGAGGGCGCGGCGGACGTGGTCGTCACCGAAGGCTTTGCCGGCAACATCGCCATCAAGGCGGCGGAAGGCACCGCTCGGCAGTTCGCCGCTTATCTGAGAAACGCGATGAAACGGACCTTGCGCGCGCGGCTCGGGTATGTGCTCGCGCGCGACGCGTTTGCAACGCTGCGCGAAAAAATGGATCCGCGCAAGGCAAACGGTGGCGTGTTCCTCGGGCTCAACGGCATCGTCATCAAGAGTCACGGGGGCACCGACGCGGAGGGATTCGCGGCGGCGGTGGCGCTTGGTTACGAAATGGTGCGGCAGGGTCTGCTCGGCAAAATCAGCCAGACGCTCGATCATTACGCGCGCAGCGAGCCCCACGTGCCCGCCGTCGGCGAGGTCGCGAGGTGAGCCTCACGCGTTCCGTGGTGCTCGGCAGCGGCAGCTATCTGCCGCAGCGCGTGCTCACAAATCAGGACCTCGCCAAGACGGTCGACACCTCGGACGAATGGATCGTGCAGCGCACCGGCATCCGCGAACGCCACGTCGCCGCGCCGGGAGAGCACACGTCCGATCTGGCGCTGGCGGCCGCGCGCGCGGCCCTCGCCGACGCCAAGATCGACCCGCAGACGATCGATCTCATCGTGCTGGCGACATCCACTCCCGACAACACGTTCCCGGCAACCGCGGTGTCGGTGCAAGCCGGTCTCGGTCTCACCCACGGCGCCGCCTTCGATCTGCAGGCGGTCTGTTCCGGCTTCGTGTACGCGCTTGCGACCGTCGACGGGTTGCTGCGCTCCGGCACGTTCAAACGTGCGCTGGTGATCGGCGCGGAGACGTTCTCGCGCATTCTCGACTGGTCCGACCGCGGCACCTGCGTGCTGTTCGGCGACGGCGCTGGCGCCTTGGTGATCGAGGCGCGGCCGCAGCCGGGAACGCGCGAGGATCGCGGCATTCTCACGTCGCACCTGCGCTCCGACGGACGCCACAAGATGAAGCTTTACGTCGACGGCGGCCCTTCCTCGACCGGCACGGTCGGCCACTTGCGGATGGAAGGACGCGAAGTCTTTCGCCACGCCGTGGCGATGATCACCGACGTGGTGGAGGATGCGTTCAAGGCGACCGGCTACGGCGCCGCCGACGTCGACTGGTTCGTGCCGCATCAGGCGAACAAGCGCATCATCGATGGCTCGGCGCACAAGCTCGGAATCGATCCCGCGAAGGTGATCTCGACGGTCGAGCGGCACGGCAATACGTCGGCCGCGTCTATTCCGCTTGCGCTCGGCGTCGCCGTTGCGGACGGCCGGATACGTCCGGGAAACCTGGTGCTGCTCGAGGCGATGGGCGGCGGCTTTACCTGGGGCGCGGTGATGCTGCGATGGTAAGAGTTTCCTTCGCAGGACCGTTGACCGTGCGAACGCATGTGAATATCGTCGAAAATTCAGAAGGATAGATTGATCGCCGATAGCGGGGCTGGGCGATGGCTGGGAAAACGGTGACGCGTGCCGATTTGTGCGAAGCGGTCTACCAGAAGGTCGGGCTGTCGCGCACGGAATCGGCGACTTTGGTCGAATTGGTGCTTAAAGAGATTACCGATTGCCTCGAACGGGGCGAAACCGTGAAGCTTTCCTCGTTCGGATCATTCGTGGTACGCAAGAAAGGCCAGCGGATCGGCCGCAATCCCAAGACCGGGAAGGAAGTGCCGATTTCGCCGCGCCGGGTCATGGTGTTCAAGCCGTCTGCGATCCTCAAAACGCGCATCAACTCGGGACACGACGGCACGCGCAAGTAGGTGAGTTTCGGGAGCCGGGGAGTACGCGGCGTGGACAAGGCACCCGACGCATTTCGCACCATCAGCGAAGTCGCGGACGATTTGGACCTGCCGCAGCACGTGCTGCGGTTCTGGGAAACGCGATTTACGCAAATAAAACCGATGAAGCGCGGCGGCGGCCGCCGTTACTACCGCCCGGAGGACGTCGATCTTCTCCGCGGCATCCGCCACCTGCTTTATGGCGAGGGTTACACCATCCGCGGCGTGCAGCGCCTCCTCAAGGATGAAGGCATCAAGTTCGTCCAAGCGGTGTGGCGCAGCGGCGCTCCCCAGCCGGTGCGTTCCTCGCGCGACGGCGATGCGAGCGAAAGCGACGCCGGCTCCGACGGTTTGTCCGCGGATCCTGGCCTTCCCGAGGAAGAGACCGGCCGCGGCCGCGGCTTCTTCGGCATTCTGCCGTCGCTCCTGGGCGGGGAGATCGAAGGCCCGCCGGTCGATCGGCACATCGAACGCGTCGAGCCGATCACGGCCGATGTCGAGGAACCCGCGCTCGCACCGGCGGGCGAGGAAGGCTCGGTCGCTCGGGCGGCAGTCTCCGCGCAAGCGCGGCGCCCGGCGGCGCACCAAGCCGATTTGTCGGGCGAGGAGCTGCGCGCGTTGCGCGCGACGCTCTTCGAGCTCGACGAATGCAAGCGGCTGCTCGACGGCGCGTTGCGCGAAGAATAATAGCTGCGCGAAGAATAATAAAAGTCAGGAGCGTTCGGTGGTGAGCACGGCGCGGGTCGCCCGATCCGGCCCGAAATCGT
>Ga0153928_1001511_pt1 | contig 10287 bp, 7 predicted proteins | sample TSNJ012MetaG_FD_106656 | JGI IMG/M metagenome (GOLD analysis project Ga0153928, IMG submission 106656) | Attine ant fungus gardens microbial communities from New Jersey, USA - TSNJ012 MetaG | ecosystem: Host-associated > Fungi > Mycelium > Unclassified | place: USA: New Jersey, Wharton State... | reverse complement strand
TTTGAACCCGAGACGAATCCCGGATTTGAACAGGAAAAGCCCGTATTCGAACCCGAGACGAATCCCGGATTTGAACAGGAAAAGCCTGTATTCGAACCCGAAACGAATCCCGGATTTGAACAGGAAAAGCCCGTATTCGAACCCGAAACGAATCCCGTATTCGAACAAGAAAAGCCCGTATTCGAACCCGAGACGAATCCCGTATTCGAACAGGAAAAGCCCGTATTCGAACCCGAGACGAATCCCGAATTTTACGAGGTAGAGCCTGATGTATTTGTACCCGAGACGCCACCCAGATTTGACGAGATCGAACCTGGCGTATTTGTACCCCAGACACCACCCGGATTTGCCGAGATCGAGCCTGGTGTATTTGTACCCGAGACACCTCCAGGATTTTACGAGATCGAGCCCGTATTTGAACCCGAGACACCTCCAGGATTTTACGAGATCGAACCTGGCGTATTTGTACCCGAGACACCTCCAGGATTTTACGAGATAACTCCCGGTGTATTTGTACCCCAGACACCTTCCGGATTTTATGAGGCAGCTCCAGGCGTATTTGTACCCCTGACACCTCCGGCTGGTTTTGAACCACCCACACTAACTTCGCTTGTACCTGAATCGGAACCTACACCTGACTCCGGTTCGACCACACCGGGATCTACATCTGACTCCGATTCAAGCGGATCCACAACTAACGATCAACCACGTTCCATCGCTGACGGGCCTGTCCCGCTGAGTTCCCTTACTGTGTTAACGGGTGAAGATGAAACAACGATTACTGATGAGCCTGTCCCCTTGGCCGGCATCCCCCAGACCGGTGTGAACGATACGCTGTACCTGTGGATTCTCGGGTTGATTGCATCCATGTTCATGACATTATCTTTGGTCTGGATCAGCTTCAGACGGAATAGAGAATGTAAAAATGAAATCTAAAAAAAATACATTTCACATGCTTTATCTTCTGGTAGCCATCGGCGCGGCGGCATTTGTCTTTTGCGCCTTTGGCCTCGCCAGAGAACTGAATATCCGTAAGCAGGGCCGTGATTATTACACGTCCCTTTCTTCCGTTATCAATCAAAATGCAGAAACGGCCGTACCCACTCTTGCCGGTAATCTTTCCCCGGAAGATGTACCCGGCGCCACCGAACCGGCCTGGACACCTTATATGGACTTTGAAGTCCTGCAGGAGGTCTACTCCGGCTTGTCGGCCTGGATCCGCTGCGAAGGTACCATCATAAACTATCCCGTGATGCAGGGCAGCGACAACGATTATTATCTGAAACATCTGCCCGACGGAACAGCGAATAAAATGGGTTCCATATTTTTCGACTATTGCAATGCCACGGATTTTTTGGACAAAAACACGGTGATCTATGGGCATCACATGAAAACGGGCGATATGTTCGGCAGCCTGGAAAATTACAAAGACCAGCAGTTTTATGACGAACATACCCTGGTCACCCTGCATACACAGGAAAAGGATTATGCAGTGGTACTTTTTGCGGGGTATGTGGCGAACGCGTCCCAGGAAACGCTGCCCCTGGAATTTAGGGACGAGGCCGATTTTGAAAATTATGTCCGGGAATTACGGCAGCGCTCCGTTTTCCAGAGTGAAGTGAAGGTAACGGCGAATGACCGCCTCGTCAGCCTATGCACCTGTACCTATGATTTTAAAAACGCCCGGTTCATCCTGGTGGGCAAATTGGTGGAAATCACGGGAGAAGGAATGAAATGATTGTCACAACTTTTTAATTGTGACAAGACCAGTCTATTGACTTGCGATTTATTTTGTGCTAAAATTTATATCGTGGCTTAAGCGAGCCCAAAGGTCGACGCGAACTTCACAACTCTTGCGTTGCCCTTTTTTATTATGATCCATGAGGAGGATGAAAATTATGAAGAAAGTTTTAGCACTTACGATGGCGGCACTGATGACAGCATCCCTGACAGCATGCAGCGGCAGCAAGCCGGCAGAGACCACGGCAGCTACCCAGGCACCGGCAGCAGATACTACCGCTGCGGCAGACACCACCGCTGCGGCAGAGACTACAGCTGCGGCAGATACCACGACTACAACCGCCGGCAAGAAATACAAAATTGCAACGGATACCACATTTGCTCCATTTGAGTTTGAGAACGATAAGGGGGAGATGGTTGGTGTTGATTTAGACCTGCTGAAAGCAATTGCGGCAGATCAGGGCTTTGAATATGACCTGGTTGTGGCCGGTTTCTCCGCCGCCTGTGTTGGTCTTGAGGCTGGTGAGTATGACGGTGTGATTGCCGGTATGTCCATTAACGATGAGCGAAAAAAGAAATATGACTTCTCAGAACCATATTATGATTCCGGTGTTGGTATGGCAGTAGCAGATAATTCCGATATCGCAACATACGATGACTTAAAGGGTAAAACGGTAGCAGCTAAAATTGGTACGGAAGGCTGTTCTTTTGCTGAGTCGATTGCGGATCAGTATGGCTTCACGATTGTACAGTTTGAAGATTCTGCTAATATGTATCAGGATGTTCTGGCCGGCAATTCGGTTGCCTGTTTTGAAGATTATCCGGTTCTGGGCTATGAGATTTCCCGTGGAACTGCCCTGAAACTGCCGCTGGAGATGGAGCGTGGTTCTTCTTATGGCTTTGCTACCTTAAAGGGACAGAACCCGGAGCTGGTAACGATGTTTGATGCCGGTTTGAAGAACTTAAAAGACAGTGGGAAATACGATGAGATTTTGAATACCTATATCTCGAAATAGAAAAAACAGGGTGGGGAATAAATGGAATTTTTTAACGTACTGGTACAATACTTTCCTTCTTTCAGCGTGGCGTTAGTGGAGACCATCAAGCTTACCGTCGTCTCGCTTTTGTGTGCTTCGGTACTGGGCGTGATCTTTGGTATGTTCAAGGTGTCCGGTCTGGGCCCGTTAAAACTGATTGCCAATACTTATATTGATATTATCCGCGGGACTCCGCTGATGGTTCAGACGATGATTGTTTTCTACGGCTTAAGCCAGGTGCTGCGGCCCTTGGGCTTTTCCTGGTCCAGCCTGGGCGGTGCTTTTACCGCCGGGGCCGTGACCTTGAGTTTAAATGCCGGGGCTTATATGGCGGAGATTATTCGCGGCGGTATTGAAGCAGTGGACAAAGGACAGATGGAAGCTGCTCGCAGTCTGGGACTGCCTTACGGCAAAGCCATGAGTAAGGTCATCCTGCCGCAGGCATTTCGCATGATGATGCCATCGATTATCAATCAGTTTATTATTTCGTTAAAGGATACTTCACTGATTTCCGTTATCGGAATCCGTGAGCTGACTCAGAATGGCAAGATTATTGCGGCTAACTCGGCATCCAGGGTGATGGCGATCTGGCTGGTAGTGGCGCTGTTTTACCTGGTGATCTGTACCTTCCTTTCGCGAGTGGCAAAATTCGTGGAAAGGAGAGTGTCCTATGCCAAATAAGATCGTTGTTAAGAATCTGAAGAAGAGCTTTGGTGGGCTGGAAGTGCTAAAGGGCATTAACCTGGAAGTAGCCGAAGGTGAAGTGGTCTGTCTGATCGGCCCTTCTGGTTCCGGAAAGAGTACCTTGTTACGTTGTCTGAACCGTTTGGAGAAGATTACCCTGGGTGAAGTGGTGGTTGACGGTCACCCGATTTCTGATCCTAATGTGAATATTAATAAAGTGCGGGAGAATATCGGTATGGTATTTCAGCATTTTAATCTGTTTCCCCATCTGACGGTAACCGAGAATATCACATTGGCTCCCATTGAACTAAAGTTGATGGATAAAGAAAGCGCGAAGAATAAGGCGCTGAGGCTGCTAACTCGTGTTGGCCTGGCGGAGAAAGCGGAGGTTTATCCCGGTCAGTTGTCTGGCGGCCAGAAGCAGCGTGTGGCGATTGCCCGTTCCCTGGCGATGAATCCGGATATCATGTTATTTGATGAACCGACCAGCGCGCTGGATCCGGAGATGGTTGGGGAGGTACTTGAAGTTATGAAGCAGCTGGTCGCTGACGGCATGACCATGATCGTGGTAACTCACGAGATGGGGTTTGCCAGAGAAGTGGCCGACCGGGTCCTGTTCATGGATGACGGTTATATTGTTGAGGAGGGAACCCCGGGGGAAATCTTCGGGAATCCGCGAGAAGAACGTACCATAAGCTTCTTAAATAAGGTATTATAGTAAAAAAAACAGTCCTGAACAGTAAAGTTTGATAAAAACCTTGCTGTTATAGGACTTTTTGTATATAATATCTTGGAAACATACAAGATGTGGAGGAAAATTATGGCGAAAGCACAGTATAATGCGGACAGTATTACTGTCCTGGAAGGTCTGGAGGCAGTCCGCAAACGGCCGGGTATGTATATCGGCAGTGTCGGTACCAAAGGACTGAACCATTTGATCTATGAAATTGTCGATAACGCAGTAGACGAGCATTTGGCAGGCTCCTGCGATCAAATATGGGTGACGTTAGAGGCGGATGGTTCCTGCTCCGTCAAAGACAATGGACGAGGAATTCCGGTTGAGATGCACCAAAAAGGGGTCTCGGCGGAACGGGTGGTATTTTCGACCCTGCATGCCGGCGGCAAATTTGATAATGATGCCTATAAAACCAGCGGCGGCTTACATGGTGTCGGCTCTTCGGTCGTGAATGCCTTATCGGAACGGATGGATGTCTACGTCTATAAAAACGGCGTGATCAGCCATGATGCCTATGAGCGCGGGATACCAGTCGTTGAGCTGGAAAAAGGCTTGCTGCCAATTATTGGCAAGACAAGAGAAACGGGTACCGAAATCCGATTTCTGCCGGACAGAGAGATATTTGAGCAACCTCGTTTTAAAGCGGACTGGCTGAAAAGCCGGCTGCATGAAACGGCATACTTAAATCCAAATCTGACCATAACTTATAAAAACCGCCGGCCGGGCAAGGATGAGACTGTGGTCTATCATGAGCCGGAAGGAATCGTGGCTTATGTAAAAGAGCTGAACAATGGCAAGACCGCCATTCATGACCCGATTTATTTTAAAGGCGAACAGGATAAGATTGAGGTGGAGGTGGCAATTCAATTTGTCGATACTTTTGAAGAAAATATCCTGGGTTTTTGTAATAATATTTTTACCCAGGAGGGTGGTACTCATCTGATGGGCTTTAAGACCCGCTTTACCCAGATGATTAATACCTATGCCAAAGAACTGGGTATTTTAAAAGAAAAAGACCCTAACTTTACCGGTGCCGATACCCGTAACGGAATGACGGCAATCGTGGCGATCAAGCATCCGGATCCGATTTTCGAAGGCCAGACCAAAACCAAGCTGGCCAGCACTGATACGACCAAAGCGGTATCTACCGTCAGCTGTGACATGCTACAGCTGTTCTTTGACCGAAATTTAGAAGTGCTGAAGGGCATTATCGCCTGTGCTGAAAAGTCGGCTAAAATTCGTAAAGCTGAAGAAAAAGCCAAAACCAATATGCTGACCAAGTCCAAATTCTCCTTTGACAGCAACGGCAAGCTGGCCAACTGTGAAAGCCGGGAGGCGGAGCGATGTGAAATCTTTATTGTCGAAGGTGATTCGGCTGGTGGTTCGGCCAAGACGGCAAGAAACCGAAAATATCAGGCCATTTTGCCGATTCGCGGCAAGATTTTGAATGTGGAAAAAGCTTCGATCAACAAGGTTCTGGCCAACGCCGAAATCAAGACCATGATCAATACCTTTGGCTGTGGTTTTTCCGAAGGTTATGGCAATGACTTTGATATCAGCAAGCTGCGTTATCACCGCATCATTCTGATGACCGATGCGGATGTGGATGGCAGCCATATTGACACCCTGCTGTTGACATTTTTGTACCGTTTTATGCCGGAACTGATTTACAATGGCCATGTTTTTATTGCGATGCCGCCGCTTTATAAGGTAATTCCTTCGCGCGGTGAAGAGCAGTATCTGTATGATGACAAAGAACTGGAACGGTACCGTAAGACACATACCGGCGCCTTCCGTCTGCAGCGTTATAAGGGTCTTGGTGAGATGGATCCGGAGCAGTTGTGGGAGACCACATTGGACCCGGAAAGCCGGGTGCTGAAGCGGGTTGAGATCGAAGATGCCCGGATGGCCTCGGAGGTGACCGAGATGCTGATGGGCAGTGAAGTTCCGCCCCGCCGACAGTTTATTTATGATCACGCCGATGAAGCCGAGATTGATGCTTAAAGAGAGGAAGATAAGATGCCAGAGAAAATTATAACAACGGAATATTCGGAGGAGATGCAGCGCAGCTTTCTGAACTATTCCATGAGTGTCATCACTGCGCGGGCGATTCCCGATGCCAGAGATGGCTTGAAACCGGTTCAGCGCCGGGTCCTTTATGATATGAGTGAGCTGCGGCTGATGCATGATAAACCGCACCGTAAAGCCGCCCGTATCGTCGGCGATACCATGGGTAAATATCATCCCCATGGCGACAGCTCTATCTATGAAACACTAGTCGTGATGTCCCAACGCTTTAAAAAGGGCATGCCGCTGGTTGATGGCCATGGAAACTTTGGTTCCATCGAAGGCGACGGTGCGGCAGCGATGCGATATACCGAAGCACGGCTGCAGAAATTTGCGGAAGAAGTTTTTTTGAAAGATTTGGATAAGACCGTAACCTTTGTTCCAAACTATGACGAATCAGAACAAGAGCCGGAGGTTTTACCGGTCCGGATTCCCAACCTGCTGGTCAACGGTGCCGAAGGTATTGCCGTTGGTATGAGTACCAGTATTCCGCCGCATAATCTGGGCGAGGTCATTGACACGGTTCTGGCGTATATCGAAAACCCGGAGATTGAGATCGAAGGCCTGATGGAATATTTGCCGGGACCGGACTTTCCCACAGGCGGGATTATTGCCAATAAAAAGGATCTGCCGGAAATCTATAGAACGGGTGCGGGCCGGATCAAGCTGCGCGGAAAACTGGAAGTAGAACTGGGACGGCGTAAAACCGACCGGGACAAGCTGATTATCAGCGAAATTCCTTATACCATGATTGGCGCCGGCATTAATAAAATGCTGGTGGATATTGCCGAGCTGGTGGAAAGCAAGAAGCTGACCGATGTGGTGGATATCTCCAACCAGTCCAGCAAGGATGGCATCCGGATCGTGCTGGAGCTGAAAAAAGATGCTGATGTAGAGAAAATCAGCAATATTTTATATAAAAAAACCAAGCTGGAAGATACCTTTGGTGTCAATATGCTGGCCATCGCCGGCGGCCGGCCGGAGACCTTAAGCTTAAAGGGAATCCTGAAAAACTATCTGGATTTCCAGTATGAGAATACTGCCAGGAAATACCAGGTGCTTCTGGATAAAGAACTGGAAAGGAAAGAAGTGCGGGAAGGCTTAATCAAAGCCTGTGATGTGATTGACCTGATTATCGCCATCCTGCGCGGCTCCCGCAATTTAAAAGATGCCAAAGCCTGCCTGATGAATGGTGACATTACGAATATCAAGTTTAAACAAAAAGGGTTTGAGGAAGATGCCAGGCTGCTTTGTTTTACCGAAAAGCAGGCGACGGCGATTCTGGAAATGCGCCTGTATAAACTGATTGGCCTGGAAATCCTGGCATTGCAGAAAGAATATAAAGAATGTATAAAGAAAATTGCCGAGTATCAGAAGATTTTAAAGAGCCGGGACAATATGAATAAAGTCATTACTGATGATCTGCTTCATATTAAGAAAGAATTTGCTGTTCCCCGGAAAACGGTAATTGAAAACGGTAAGGAAGCTGTCTATGAGGAAGCACCGCTGGAAGTACAGGAAGTTGTCTTTGTCATGGATAAGTTTGGCTACTGCAAGCTGCTTGACAAGGCCATTTATGAACGGAACCAGGACGCTGTCGACAGCGAATATCCGCAGATCATTCCTTGTATGAATACGGATAAGCTGTGTATCTTTACCAATGTGGGTAATCTGCACCAGATTAAGTTTCTGGATATCCCTTGCGGCAAGCTGCGGGATAAAGGGATACCAATTGATAATATCAGTAAATATGACGGCAGCAAGGAGACCATCATATACCTTACCAGCCTGGAGATGATTCTGGGCGGGCGACTGCTGTTCGCTACCCAGATGGCCTCGGTAAAACTGGTTCCGGCCGAAGAATTTATCACCAATAACCGAACGGTTGTCTCTACCAGGCTTCAGGACGGTGACACGGTTATATCGGTACAGCCAACCGGTCAGGAAACCGAAGTGGTACTGCAGACAACCAGTGGTGTGTTCCTGCGGTTCCTGCTGGATGAGATTCCGGAGATGAAAAAGAATTCCCGTGGTGTCAGAGGTATCAAGCTGGCACCTGGCGAAAGTCTGGAACAGGTTTACCTGATCGGCAGGAAACCGGTGATTAAGTATAAGAAAAAAGAGGTTCACCTGAATCGCCTGAAGATTGGCAAGCGGGATGGCAAGGGCAGCAAAGTCCGATTATAGAATCCGTGCCTCACGTTCGATTATCTGTCAAAAACTGTGGATGTCTTTTTGAGGCGTACAAATGTATTTTTCTCGCGAATAAGTGTTGCATTTTCCAAAAAGATGGTATAGGATATACAAGAAATAAATATGAGGAGAGCTAATTATGGAAAAGAAGTTAAGAGTTGGTGTACTTGGTGCTACCGGTATGGTAGGACAGCGATTCATCGCTTTAATGGAGGATCATCCATGGTTTGAAGTGGTGACAGTGGCGGCCAGCCCGCGTTCCGCCGGAAAGACTTATACCGAGGCGGTTGGTGACCGTTGGAAAATGCCGACACCGATGCCGGAAGCAGTAAAAGACATGGTTGTAATGAATGTAAATGAAGTCGAAGACGTCGCCGACAGCGTTGATTTTGTCTTTAGTGCCGTTGATATGAGCAAGGACGAGATCAAAGCCATTGAGGAAGCTTACGCAAAGACGGAAACTCCGGTTGTTTCCAATAACAGCGCCCACCGTTGGACCAAAGACGTACCGATGGTGATTCCGGAGATCAACCCGGAACATTTTGCCGTCATTGAAGCCCAGAAGAAACGTCTGGGAACCCAGAAAGGTTTTATTGTGGTAAAACCAAACTGTTCGATTCAAAATTATGCACCGGTATTGACAGCATGGCAGGAATTTGAACCATATGAAGTAGTGGCAACCACTTATCAGGCGATTTCCGGTGCCGGTAAGAACTTTAAGGATTGGCCGGAGATGGCCGGGAATATCATTCCTTATATCGGCGGTGAAGAGGAAAAGAGTGAGCAGGAGCCGCTGCGGCTGTGGGGTAAGGTGGAACAGGGCGAGATTGTCAAAGCAGCAGAGCCGGTGATCACCTGTCAGTGCATTCGCGTGCCGGTATTGGACGGTCATACGGCTGCCGTTTTTGTGAAATTCCGCAAAAAGCCAACAAAAGAAGCGCTGATTGACCGCCTGGTAAACTTAAAAGGCCTGCCGCAGGAATTGAACCTGCCAAGTGCACCGGCGCAGTTCATCCAGTATCTGGAAGAAGACAACCGTCCGCAGATAACTCTGGATGTGGACTTTGAACGGGGAATGGGGATTTCTGTCGGCCGTTTGCGCGAAGATACGGTTTATGATTATAAATTTGTCGGTTTATCTCACAATACATTACGTGGTGCCGCCGGCGGATCGGTTCTGTGTGCCGAGCTGCTGACTGCTCAGGGTTATATCCAGGCAAAGTAACGATTACGGCATGATCATGGGAAGGAGATTTTTAGAATGGCATTCAAAAAAGAGGTATTCGGCACTCTGCCGGACGGAAGAACTGCGGACTGTTACACGCTGGTCAATGATAGCGGTGGATCGGCATCTTTTACAAATTTAGGCGGTATCTGGCTGACGATGACAGTACCGGACCGTGACGGTCACATAGCCGATGTGCTTTTGGGGTATGATAGTGTTGAAAAGTGTCTCACATATCCCGGTCACATGGGTGAAATCGTGGGCCGGAATGCCAATCGGATCGGTAATGCCGCCTTTACTCTGAACGGAGTAACTTATCAGCTGGCCGTTAATTCCGGTGATAAACACAATTTGCACAGCGGATTGGATTATTATCGTGACCGTCTGTGGGATGCCGAGGTAGAAGAAGGCAGTCTGGGAACCAGAATCACGTTTTCACTAGTTAGTCCGGATGGCGATCAGGGATATCCGGGAAATGCCGAAATTGCGGTCAGCTATACCCTGACTCCGGATAACAGCCTGCAGATTGATTACCTGGCCACCGCAGATGCGGATACCGTCTGTAATTTTACCAATCATGCCTATTTTAATCTGGCCGGGCATGC
>Ga0153928_1001508_pt1 | contig 10301 bp, 11 predicted proteins | sample TSNJ012MetaG_FD_106656 | JGI IMG/M metagenome (GOLD analysis project Ga0153928, IMG submission 106656) | Attine ant fungus gardens microbial communities from New Jersey, USA - TSNJ012 MetaG | ecosystem: Host-associated > Fungi > Mycelium > Unclassified | place: USA: New Jersey, Wharton State... | reverse complement strand
GGTTTGTACGGGAAATCGATATGTTTGTTTTTGACAATGGCGTCTGTGGACTCAAAAAGAAGATTTAGGAGGAAAAGACAATGAAAAGAAAGATCACCGCAATTCTCCTGGCCCTGACGATGGCGCTTGGCCTGGCCGCCTGTGGCACTGCAAGTACAGGCAGCAGTACCACGGCCCCCGCTTCGGGAACCGGTACCGAAGCCCCTGCTACCACAAATTACCCAACCAAGGCAATTACGATTCTGTGTCCCTGGAGCGCGGGTGGCGGCTCCGACCTTGCGATCCGCACATTGGTTCCCTATCTGGAGAAGGAGCTTGGCACCAGCATCACAGTGGTTAACTCCACCGGCGCAAATGGCTGGATAGCATGGCTGGAGCTGTATAACTCAGAGCCGGATGGCTACACCATTGCCCAGATGAATATCCCCACTTTTTCCACCGGCTATCTTGACCGAACCTTTGAGCGTGAGCATATCTCTCTGGATGACTTTATTCCCCTGTGCAACGAAATCAGTGACTGGGGCTGCCTGGTTGTAAAAGCGGGGCGCTTTGCCACGGCAGAGGAGTTTGTAGAGTACGCCAAGACCAATACCATGACCGCAGGCGATTCCGGTCAGGGCACGAATAAGCATGTGTTGACAGAAAAGCTAAAGAACGAGCTCAATCTACAGCTGACCGCAGTACATCAGGCCGGCTGGAGCGAAACATACGCCGCGATTCTCGGCGGACACATCGATGTGGGTTGGGGCAGTATCGGCGAATCTCTCCAAGGTTATGAGGATGGTGAAGTAGAGGTGTTGGCGGTATTTGCCCCGGAACGCTCCAAGGTTATGCCTGATGTTCCCACATTTGAAGAGTGTGGCTTCCCTCTGATTACCTCTCCCTCCGACCGCGGCTATGTCGCCCCCGCCGGTCTTGATCCTGAGATCCTGGCGGTTTTGGATGCGGCCTTTGACGCGGCCATTAATAACCCTGAGTTTGTCGCAACTATGGAAGGTCTGGGACAGTCCGTTAACTACATGAACCGAGAGACCTACACCCAATATTGCATTGATAATGAGGATGATTTGAGATCCTATGCGGATATCATGGGCTGGGATATGGCGTGATTTAGCGGAATAAATGTCATCATTGGCACGGCCGACATGTCAAATGCTGCCGTGCCAATGCACTGCGGCCCAATAAGTTTAGGAGGATAGTAGATGCGCTTAAAAAATATTCATGCTGATGTTTTTATTGGCATTTTGCTTGATATTGCATGTGTTTATTTTTATATGTTGGCCGGTAAATTCAGGGTAAGTGAATCCGCCATGTGGCCGCGGGCATGTTTAATAATCGTTGCACTTCTATCAACTATGCTCATATTTAGAGGCATTCGTTTAACCCAGCAGGCGGCAAAGAATAATGGCGCGGTTCTCACCCTGTCGTTTCAGGAATTGCCTGGTGTTGCCGGCGGCGTTGTAATGATGATTCTGTACGCACTGCTCATGAACCTTTCAGGATTTTTCATTGCAACCGCAATCTTCATGCCGGTGGGGATGTTTATGCTGGGGCAGCGCCGCTGGGTGGTAATGCTGAGCGTAACCGTTGTCATGGAGCTGTTCGTCTACTTCTTGTTTGTTGTCCAGCTGAAGCTGCGCATGCCATAAGAAAGGGGTGTTATCATGTTTGCAGAAGGCGTTTTAAATGCGGTTATACAAAACTTGTTTACCCTGGATGTGCTGATCGCCCTGCTGGTTGGCGTGTGCCTGGGTATGGTAATCGGCGCAATGCCGGGTTTGAGCGGCACAATGGCCATTGCGCTGCTGCTGCCGATTACTTATTCCATGGATGCGGCGCCGGCATTGATTATGCTGATGGCGATATATACCTCCGCTATGACCGGCGGTTCCATTTCGGCAATTCTATTGCATACCCCCGGAACCCCCGGCAATGCGGCCACCGCCATTGAAGGTTATCCAATGACAAAACAAGGTCGTGGCCTGGAGGCACTAGGAATCTCCATGCTGTCCTCTACCTTCGGCGGCGTACTCAGCGCCATTGCACTATTGCTCATCGCACCTCCTCTTGCAAAGGTTTCCTTGTTGTTTAGTGAGCCTGAAAACTTCCTGGTTGCCATATTCGGCCTGACAATCATCGGAAGCCTGGCTGGCGAGGATATGATTAAGGGCCTGCTGTGCGGGGCGATCGGACTGGCCTTAGCAACCGTTGGCATTGATAATATCTCCGGTACGCTTCGGTTTGCCTTTGGGCAGAACGGCCTGTATTCCGGGATTCAGATGGTACCGGCCATGATAGGGCTATTTTCAATTCCCCGTGTTCTCGCGGTATGTGAAAAGCCCAAGGAAGCAAATAAATCGCTCGCTTTAGAAAGTGATACAAGCCTGAGCGGGCGCCTGTTCCTAAGCGGGAAAGAGTACAAGAGATTGCTGCCTGTGGCGCTCATGTCCTCTGTTATCGGCATCTTTGTGGGTATTTTGCCGGGAGCCGGAGGGAGCATCGGTTCCTGGATGAGCTACGACCGTACAAAACGTATGTCCAAGCACAAGGAGGAATTTGGAAATGGCTCCATTGAAGGGCTGTGCGCCTGCGAGACCGGTAACAACGCTGTAACCGGCGGTGCGTTCATACCCCTGTTGACGCTGGCAATTCCGGGCAGTCCCGCTGCGGCGGTTTGCCTGGGTGCGTTGATGATTCAGGGACTGGTTCCCGGCAACCGCTTGTTTACCCAGCAAGCGGCCACTACCTATACTATCCTGTTCGGGTTTTTGATCGCCAACATACTGATGGGAATTTTCGGGCTGCTGATCTCTAAATACGCAGTCAAAGTGACCGCCATTCCCAATTCTATTCTGATGCCCTGTGTGCTGGTTCTTTGCTTTATTGGTTCCTACGCTATTAACGCAAGCATGTTCGACGTATATGTCGCCGTCGGGTTCGGGATGATCGGCTATCTGATGGAAAAGCTGGAGCTGCCTGCCGCTCCCCTCATTCTCGGCTTGATCTTGGGCTCTACCGCGGAAACCGGGTTTCGCCTCTCTCTGGTTATGGCAAACGGAAATCCGTTGGTTTACTATTTCTCAAGGCCTGTCTGTATTATTCTGATGGTCATCATTGTGGCAACCATCGCAGCCCCCATTATCTCCAACATGATGAAAAAGAAAAACGAGTCTGCCGCACTCTAAAGGAGCAACTATGGAAAAAATAACTGTCAAGGTTGCGGCCGTGCGTGAGATGATGCAGCGTGAATTTCAAACAGTGGGATTGCCGCAGGAGCAGGCTGAATTGGTTGCTGACGTGATCCTTGACGCGGAGCGCAGCGGGGTATTGTCCCACGGCGTTGTAAGGGCTCCCGTTTATCTAAAGCAGTTGAGGGACGGTATCGTCAATCCATCGCCGGATATTAAAATTGACCGCTGTGACGGCGTTGTCAAGGTGGACGGAGACAACGGATTGGGAATTATTGTGGCGGAAGCCGCCATGCGTGAGTGTATTGCGGCAGCAAAGAAAAACGGTATTTGTGCCGCAGCCATCCACCATTCCAATCACTTTGGAGCCGCCGCCTATTATTCCCGGCTGGCGGCTGCGGAGGGATGCATCGGATTCATCTGTACTATGGCCGGGCCAACAATGGCGCCGTATGGCGGCAAGGAGCTGCTGTTGGGGACAGACCCATTCTCGGTGTCATTTCCCTATGCAAACGATATTTTTACGATTGACATATCCAGCAGTGCTGTGGCAAAAGGGAAAATCCGGATTTACGCAAGGCAGGGAAAGCAGATTCCGCAGGGGTGGGCACTGGATGCCGATGGAAATGCGACCACTGACCCGGAGAAAGCAATCAACGGAATTATTCTTCCCATGGCAGACCATAAGGGATATGGGATTGCCCTGGTTATAGAAATGTTAAGCGCCATTTTGAGTGGCGCAAGCTTAAGCGCTGAATCCACCGGGATGTTTGGCGTCAGCTCCGAAGCCAATATAGGGCATTTTGCGCTGGCCATCACTATTTCGCATTTCCTGCCGTTAATCGCGTTTGAGTCACGTGCCGGAGCCTGGTTGGAAATGCTGGCAAATTCTAAGACAAGAGCAGATTTTGAGCGAATCCTGATTCCCGGAGAAATTGAAAATACCAACCGCGAAAAACACGAGCTTGAAATCGAATTGGATTCAGATCTATATAACAAATTATTTCAAAGATGAAAGAAGGTCTTATAATGCGGTTACAGCTATTGGACTGTACCCTGCGTGACGGCGCGAATGTGGTAGGCAAGGGCTTCCCTGCCGATATCACAAAAATGGTCATCGAGGGGCTGCTTGAGAACAATATTAAGGTCATTGAGTATGGCAACGCCTCCGGCATTGGCGCGTATGAGGTTTCCAATATGATTGCGCCGTTGAACGATCAGGAGTATTTGGATTTGGCAAAGCCCTATGCCGATCAGGCGGAATTGGGAATGTTTCTGAATGCGGCCCGTTATCGTGAAAAGTATGTGGGGCAAGCGGCGGACAATGGAATGAAGTTCCTGCGTGTAGGAGCGGAACCGGGTATGTATGGCCAAGCTCTTGCGCCGATCAAGGAAATCAAAAAGCGTGGAATGAAGGCGAGATATTCCCTGATGAAAGCGTATCTTGCTTCTCCGCAGAAGCTGTCGGAGGAAGCAAGATTGCTACAGGATTGCGGATTGGATGAAATTACAATCATGGACTCCGCCGGAACAATGATGCCGGACGATGTTGCGGAATATACAAGCGCACTGGTCTCCGCGGTGGAAATCCCGGTTGGCTTCCACGGCCACAATAATCTGGGGATGTCCTCCGCAAACGCCATCGCGGCATATCGGCATGGCGCAAGGGTGCTGGACTGCGGCTTGATGGGCATGGCCCGCAGCGCGGGAAATCTGGCAACGGAAAACGCGGTTGTGTTGATGCAAAAAATCGGTGAGTTGGAAGAAATAGATATGTTTGGCCTGCTGGACTTTATCGATCAAGAACTGGCGCCGAAGATGGCTGAACATAATTATTATGCCCCTGTAAAGCCGATGGATTTGATTCTGGGGTACTCCGGCGCCCACTCCAGCTATCAAAAAACCTTCCAAAGGGTTGCGGAGGAAAATCAGGTGCATGTTTATAAGCTGATCAGCGTTGTGTCGAAGCTGAATAAGCGCAATCCTACCGCCGCCCAAATGGAAGCAATTGCAGACTACGTTAAAGGATCATAAGATATGAAGAAAACGTTTATTGCAGCATTAGCCGGAGTTTATCCGGCAGGAACCCTGGAGCGGTTCCAACAGTTGTTTTCGGACAACGAGAATATTGCCTTCATGCTCGCAGATACAATAGAAAAATATGAGGCGTTGACCGCTGCGGATTGTATGATTTTGCGCGTATTCCGAGCGGGGCGGAAGGATATCGAAAGGATTTCAGGACTAAAAATGATTTGCCGCTGGGGCGTAGGCTTCGACTCTGTGGATATCGCCGCCGCAGGGGAACGCGGGATCGCAGTATGCAATACGCCGGGGGCAAATGCCCATGCGGTTTCGGAGCACACTGTTATGCTTATGCTGGCGTTAGGGCACAATGTAATGCGGCATACATACAGCCTTCGGGACGGAATTTGGAGCAAATCCATCTACACCCAGCAAAGCATTACGCTGAAGGATAAGCTGGTCGGCCTGATTGGAGGCGGCAATATAAGCCGTCAGGTAGCGGAAAAGGTTCAGTCCTTCGGGGCAAAGGTGCAATATTCCGATATCAACCGGCTGCCGGAGGATATGGAATCGAGGATGAATATGCGTTATGCCGACCTGAACGAGCTGCTGAAAACATCGGACATTGTCAGCCTGCACATTCCATTGACGGATGAAACCCGGCATATGATAGGCCGGGAGCAATTTGAAATGATGAAGCCCGGCGCTTATCTGGTAAACACAGCCCGGGGAGGGTTAATCAATGAACGGGATATGCTTGAATTTGTTCAAAATGGCCGTCTTGCCGGTGTCGGCCTTGACTGCACTGAAAATGAACCCATTGAAAAAGAGCACGCATTATTTCAATATCCAAATGTAATTATCACGCCGCATGTAGCTGGAACAAGCTCTGATATTGGAGATACCATTATCCCGATGATCGAATCAAATATTCGCAAGCTTTATTCCGGTGAGCCGCTTGATTATGTTGTAAATGATTTTTGACTGACGGCTAAGGATTATATTGAGGTGGGGCAGTAGTAATACGAATGAAATCCTCCCCACGCTTGAAGGATGCAGGTTTGTGGCGCTTGTGCGCCTCCAATGTAATTTGTCAGTAAACATCCCTGCAAACTCCATTGCATATGACAGGCGCAGCATCCACAGTTTCAGCTTAAATATGAATTCTTATTTTAAGACAATTTTCCTTATACTTATCAGTGTTTCACATACATTTCGGGATAACAGGCTTTTCGAGATAACAAGTAGTATCTTATTCGAAATACTAACGGCAAGCAATGGGGCTGTTGCAAAACACCCCCGAAACAACAAATGAGGATTGGCGGGTAGCCAATCCTCATTTGTTGTTGTAAAATCGAGATATGAGAAACGAAATACAACACAAAAAAGATATCAGAAACGTCTGGCGGTGTCAACAGCTGACGCTGCCGATGGATATGGAGATCTGTATCCCGGAGAACGCGCCGGTGCGGCTGCTTGCGGAAATACTGGAGGGGATGGACTATACGGAGCTGGAGCGGGACGTACTCCCGGGAAGGGAGGAATCCGGCAGCAGCGCCGCGCATTCTATTCGGGATAGTGGTGTTTGGAGCAATGAACGAGACGTATTCCAGCCGGAAGCTGGAGGAAGCGTGCCGATACGACACCCGGTACATGTGGCTGCTGGAGGGTTCGCCCGCGCCGAACCATACAACCATAGCGCGTTTTCGGAGCGTGCGGCTGCTGGAGGTGATAGACGGTCTGTATTGCAAGGCGTTTCTCCACGCTTTTCCGCCACACAAAGCTGTACCGGTTGGCCCGTGCCTCCAACTTCGTTCCATCCACGAACAGGTGCTCGTAGTCAATTTCCCCTCTCCCGGCCAGATACTCCATCAACTGGACGATTGGGTCGCCGGCGCGAGGACATGTTCTATGCTCTGGAACAGGACGCCTACATTTGTCAGGGCGGGATGACCCTTTGGCCGGCCGGACAGAGAAAGCGAAAGAGCGAAACCGGATTCGTGAGCACCGCCACCATCTACCAGTGCGAGGACTGCACAGGCTGTCAAATCCGAAGCAAATGCTGCTTCGCATTGCTATAACCTAAATATATCAAGATATGTGAGCACCGCTGCGGAAGAAGAAATTGTTGATCTTGCAGATGTGAAAAAGAATCTTGACGAAACCGAGGTAGCCATTAGAAACGCAAAGGCTAAGCATAATCAGTTCTTAAAAGAACTTGGTTTACCTGAATTGCCTTAAACGCCCCATTAGCGCCGCTTTTTTTACAAAACCGCCATCGATCATCCCGGTCGTTTTTGCTAAAGCTTTGTTGCAAGATGGGCACCTGATAAAATTTCTCAATATTGTATTTTGCCATAAGCAGTTCTATCATTTCGTCTCTTGCCGGACGGTGCCTATGCCGCTGCGGATGACAGCGTTGACCTCTTGACTGATGCCATTATCTCCTTAATGGATGCTTATTGACCTTCTTTTTTCGTATCTCAGTGGTTATACATTTACAAGAATTCTGCACAGACGTCGAGTATGCTTTCATTAGAGACGGTTAGTGTTCCCCAGAATGCCGCTCGCCTCTTTTGAAATTCATCGCGGAAAATCCCCAAAGGCAGCCCCCAACAGGCCCGCCCGTAATTTTCAGACATCTTTCCCGGCAACTCACGGCTATTCCTGCCCGGCAGGTTCCGGTCTTTGGTTGTCGGCTTTAGCAGCATGGTTTTAAAAATGTGCCTGTCATAATAATCAAACCGTTTTTCCGCTGCTTAAAGCTATATATTATGAACTTGGTGTACACCATACAACTCAACTCCTCCCTGCCGAACTGGCAGAGGGGAGTCACTTTATTATGGGAGGTTACATTAACGGCATCACAATCAACCCGATATAACTGAAAATTTGAAATCGACGAATTGACCAGTCTTCTTAACCTACAGCAAGGATATCGGGTCAATTCATAGTTAGGAGGGCAGTTATGTTCGAGAAATATACATCAGAGCGATTGCCACGGGAACTACCACGCCCATTACTCAACTTCCTCTGGTATCTATGGGAAACTTACAACGATCCATGCGGTATAGAGTTCCGCGTTACGCTCCAAGATAGCGGTGATATCAGCAGCCAACAGTTCCTTATTCACTCCGTCGGCATTGCCGTAACCCAAAACTTCGGCGGTTCCGTCAATGCTGAAATTGTGGTCCGCAAGGACGGGACAAGGTATTTCATGGAGTATTATTGAGGCCCCTGTCGTCGTACTCCAGTATCCGCTTAACAACGGAATAAATCATTTCGACCTCATCGTTAGCCCGGTCTTGGAGCAGAAAGCTAAGTTTTTCCAAAGCGGAGCAATCCCTTATTGGCTTAATCTCGGTTTCGTAATCGAAAAATTCAAGAAACGAGATATTTAAGGCCCTCAGTAGTTTCTCCAAGGATTCTACTGTGGGCTTCTTGTTACCCCGTTCGATATCCCCTAAAAAAGATACTGTCAGTCCGGCGTTCAGGGCAAGCTTCTCCTGCGACAGTCCCGAGCGTTGGCGATACTGGCGGATACGGTTTCCGACCTCACCATGGACAGATTTCATATGGCGGTCACCCCTCTACTATTGTATTTGAAATGCCCATGCTCTACAAACCACAATAGCGGTGTAATAATAAGGCTATATCAACTACTATAGTGTTGACATCCGGGCGAGAATACCATACAATAGTGGTGATGATATTTTGCCATGGAAGGAGTTATTTTAATCAAGGTTCTTGATTTGGAGGGAAGGTTGCTTGGCTGATTATCGGAAAATGTACTTGACGCTTTTCAGCGCCATTACCGACGCAATAGCTATTCTGCAAAAATCACAGCAGGACACCGAAGAATTATACATATCAGCAGATCAACCAAATTTCACGGTTTTGAAAAAGATTGACACTGACAGCGAGAATTAAGCTTAATATTTACGGATACTATGGCCGCCCTGTAGAATTAGCGATGAGCAAATTTGAAAGGTGCGGTGATACAATGGCTCAACTATATGGCTATGTCCGAGTTAGCACACGGGAGCAGAACGAGGACAGGCAGCTCGTCGCTATGCGGGAATTTGGTGTAATGGACGGGAATATCTTCCTTGACAAGCTTTCCGGCAAGGATTTTAAACGTCCGGCATATCGGCGGCTGCTGAAAAAATTAAAGCCCGGCGATACCCTTGCGATCAAGAGTATCGACAGGCTGGGCAGGGATTACGGCGAGATACTGGAACAGTGGCGGATCATTACAAAGGAACGTCAGGCTGCTATCGTTGTTCTCGACATTCCCCTGCTGGACACCCGGCAGAAGGAGCGTGACCTAACAGGAACCTTTATAGCTGATCTTGTTCTACAAATCCTCAGCTACGTTGCCCAGACGGAACGGGAGTTCATTAGGCAGCGGCAAGCGGAGGGCATTGAAGCGGCAAGGTCAAGGGGCGTCAAGTTCGGCAGACCGCCAATGGAGCATCCGGTTATGTTCCAAGAGGTACGGGAAGCATGGAAACGCCGGGAAATCTCGGCGAGGGAAGCCGGACGGAGGCTCGGAGTAAGTTACAAGACATTCCAGGCGTGGGCCGGGCGGTAACATTTTGAGAGAGAAATTAGACTTTATTCGTCACGGTAATCCGGTATATCTCCAAGGGTAAGCCATAGTATCCCGTCATCACCGCTCCACCTTAGAAAACGCCTATGTATAGCATTTATACTCATCCGTGACAATCTAACTATTATTATAGCAAAGCGCAAAGCCAGAAGCAATCACTATGAGAAATAAAGTCTACTTTTCTACTCAATCATGATCCAAAACGGGTACGGAATGGGGGGAGGTTTATACACGGTTGGTTTTGTTAATACATTTCCCGGCAAAGAAATTCAACACTTAGGAGGAAAACAATAATGGCTATTCGTAAGACAAGTAGTAAAATCATATCCCTGTGGATAACGGTGGCATTGGTACTGGCAATGTTTGGGGGGATGTGTATATCCGTAAATGCAGCAGCATCCTTGGGATCATCCGAGGCGCCAAACCCTCGTTGGGACGGAAATACAGGCAGTGCGGTATGGGATAATTGGCCGAGACAG
>Ga0153928_1001505_pt1 | contig 10306 bp, 11 predicted proteins | sample TSNJ012MetaG_FD_106656 | JGI IMG/M metagenome (GOLD analysis project Ga0153928, IMG submission 106656) | Attine ant fungus gardens microbial communities from New Jersey, USA - TSNJ012 MetaG | ecosystem: Host-associated > Fungi > Mycelium > Unclassified | place: USA: New Jersey, Wharton State... | reverse complement strand
TATGAAATTAAAGGCGGCCAGTTTGTGGAAGTGGAGCTGTAAGTTCCTGATCATTCATTTTTACTCCGGCGAACCGGGGCCTCCGAGGCCCCGGTTCGCCGATTTCCGTGTTTATAGCACGAGATTCATGGCGAATTTGGGCGCCTGCCGCCTGGGATTTTCTTTCACTACAATAAAAAAGGCGAAACACATTTTATGGAGTATTTTCGCGACTTGTTTATAAGCGGTCTGACCAAGGGCAGCATCTATGCCCTTATCGCGCTGGGCTATACCATGGTTTACGGCATTATCGCCCTAATCAATTTTGCCCATGGCGAAATATATATGATCGGGGCGTTCACGGCCCTGATTGCCTCTCTGATTCTGGGCCAGTTGGGTCTGGCTGGTTGGGGTTTGTTTCTTTCGGTGGGCCTGGTGGCCGTGCTTTATAGCGCCATGTATGGCTGGACAGTGGAAAAAATAGCCTACAAACCGCTGCGCCACGCTTCCCGTCTGGCGCCGCTTATCAGCGCCATCGGCATGTCCATCTTCCTGCAAAATTATGTTCAGTTGGTCCAGACACCCAATTTTTTTACCTTTCCCAATCTGGTTCCGGAAATATCTTTTCTTGAAGGCTCGACTGATGTCGTCAACAAAACCCAGTTGATCATCTGGCTAACCACCGCCGCGCTCATGGCCGTTCTGACTTTCATCATCAAGTGCACCCGCATGGGCATGGCTATGAGAGCTGTGGCGCAGGATAAAGATATGGCCCGTCTGACCGGGGTCAACATTGATCGGGTTATTTCCACAACCTTTGTACTGGGCTCTTCCCTGGCCGCCGTAGGCGGGCTGTTAATCGGCTGCTATATGCAGCAGATTGACTTTTACATAGGCTTTCTGGCCGGCATGAAGGCTTTCACCGCCGCCGTTCTGGGGGGCATCGGCAGCATACCCGGAGCGGTTCTGGGGGCCATGGTGCTGGGTTTTGCCGAAAGCTTCGCCGCCGGTTATATTTCCAGTGATTATGAAGATGTGGTGGCTTTCGTGCTGCTGATTCTTATTCTTATTGTTCGTCCGGGCGGCCTCATGGGCGAAACCCAAACCCAGAAGGTGTGATCATGGCGCCTGATACCATTAAAACCCCGCTGGGGCCGGCCGGCCCCGAAACGTGTTCCGGGGCCGGAGGTTGCCCGGGCAAGAGCCTGATTGCCGAAAACTTGACCCGCCTCTGTTTTTGGGCGCGGGAACTGAAGGCCTCTTTTTTGGCCGCTCTGTGGCTCTGCCTTTTGACCCTGCCTATGGTAGTTTTCAAAATCAACCCCAATGACGGCAGTATTGTCTATCGCTGGATATTATTGCTTTATGTGTCGGCGGGCGGCTTTATCCTGTCGGCGCTCTGGCGTTTAATGCTGGCCCGCCGCGATCGCGTCAGGTATAAACGGGCCGAGGCCGAACTGGGAGCGGCTGAATCAGGCTCAGGGCGAGGGCCGGAACGAACCTGGGTGGATGTGGCGGTCAATTCGCGCTATCGCAAACCGGCAGTGGGGCTGGTTTTGCTGGTTGTGGCTTCCGTGCCTTTCTGGGGCGCGCCCTATACGGTCAACATTCTTATCACCGCTCTGATTTACATAACTTTGGGGCTGGGTCTGAACATCGTGGTCGGGGTCAGCGGTCTGTTAAATCTGGGCTATGTAGCCTTCTACGCGATTGGGGCTTACACTTATGCCCTGCTGAATTATTATTTCGGGCTGGGTTTTTGGCTCTGTCTGCCGTTGAGCGCTCTGTCAGCCACTGTTCTGGGCCTCCTTTTGGGTTTTCCGGTTTTGAGGCTGAGAGGCGACTACCTGGCCATCGTCACCCTGGGCTTTGGTGAAATTGTTCGCCTGGTGCTGACCAATATGGCAGTTACCCGCGGCCCCCGCGGCATCGGCAATATCAGCCCTCCCGGTTTTTTCGGCCTCGACCTCAATGGCTCGGTCAAACCGGTTCTGATGGAATGGTGGCCTTACCTGGATCCGCGCCTGGATTTGAACAAGGCTTTTTTGTTCTTCATCATTCTGGGTCTGGTGACGCTGACCATTGTGGCCGTCTTTCGTCTGGAAAATTCCCGGTTGGGCCGGGCCTGGCTGGCCCTCCGGGAAGATGAGATCGCCTGCCAGGCCATGGGCATTGACCGCACCAGAGCCAAACTGACCGCCTTCGCCCTGGGCGCGACCTGGGCCGGGATGGCTGGAGCGGTCTTCGCTTCGCAGGTCACCTTCATCAACCCCACCAGTTTCACCTTCATGCAGTCGGTCATGATTCTTTCCATTGTTGTTTTGGGCGGCATGGGCTCTATCCCCGGGGTCATTATCGGCGCGGTGGTGCTGATCGTCCTGCCTGAGTATCTGCGGGTCTTTGCCGAATATCGCATGCTTTTGTTCGGGGCGGCCATGGTTCTGATGATGGTTTTTCGCCCGGGCGGGCTGATTCAAAGCGCGCGCCAGATCTATGTTTATGAGCCGGCCCGCACCGGGCCGGCCGCTGATCGTGGGGGCGAGGCCCTAAAAGGAGAGGGGCGATGACCGCGACTCATTCTTCGTTCATTATTGAAGCGCGCGGCGTGACTATGGTCTTTGGCGGTCTGGTGGCTCTTGATAGTGTTGATTTCAAAGTGGAAGAGGATTCCATAACCGCTCTGATCGGCCCAAACGGGGCCGGGAAGACCACCTTTTTCAACTGCCTGACCGGCATCTACACCCCCACCCGGGGAGAGGTCATGTTTCAGGCCCCGGCCAAGCCCGGCGGGCGCGACAGAGCCCGTTCCCTTAAAGGGCTCAGCCCTGACAAAATTACCTCTCTGGGGGTGGCCCGCACCTTTCAAAATATTCGTCTGTTCAACAATTTGACTGTTTTGGAAAACGTGCTCATCGGCTGCCACTGCCGGATGAAGGCCGGCGTGTTCGGAGCGCTTTTCCGGGATAAAAAAACCAGGGCTGAAGAAAGGGACATGGCCGATTTCAGCTATCGGCTGTTGGACAGTTACGGCCTGGGGGCGGTGGTTAACGATCTGGCCAAGAACTTGCCTTACGGGGCTCAACGGCGGCTGGAAATCGTCAGGGCGCTGGCCACCCGGCCTGCGCTTTTACTGCTCGATGAGCCGGCGGCGGGCCTGAACATCGGCGAGACCAGGGAATTGGAAGACCTGATTCGCCTGGTTCGCGCTCGGGAGAAACTGTCTATTTTGCTGATCGAACATGATATGACCCTGGTTATGAGCGTTTCCGAAAAATTGTATGTCATGGAGTACGGGCGGGTTATCGCCGAGGGCTCTCCCGGGGAGATCAAAACCAATCCCGAGGTCATCAAGGCTTATTTGGGAGAAGAATAATGTTGACGCTATCCGGGGTTCATACCTATTACGGCAATATTGAAGCCCTCAAGGGCATTGACCTGACTGTGAAACAAGGTGAGATCATCGCCCTTTTGGGGGCCAACGGGGCCGGCAAGTCCACCACTCTGAATTCAATTTCCGGCCTGACCCCGCCTCGGCGGGGTCAGGTGGTCTTTGAAGGCCGAGATCTTCGCGGTCTGCGGCCGGAAGCTGTTGTGGCTCTTGGTTTGATTCAGGTTCCGGAAGGCCGGCATATTTTCCCCGGTTTGACCGTGGTGGAAAATTTGAAAATGGGGGCCTACTTACGCCGGGACAAAAAGACTGTGGCTGATGATCTGGAATATGTCATGACCCTGTTTCCGATTCTGGCCGCGCGGTCCAACCAGAGCGGCGGCACTCTTTCGGGCGGAGAGCAGCAGATGCTGGCCATTTCCCGGGCCCTGATGGCCCGGCCCCGCATGTTGCTTCTGGATGAACCCTCTCTGGGGCTGGCCCCGTTGATTATCAGAAACATATTTGATATAATCCGGCAAATCAATCTGGAGCAGGGCACAACTATTTTGCTGGTGGAGCAAAATGCTAATTTGGCGCTAAGGGTCGCCCACCGGGCTTATATCCTGACTACCGGAGTCATAACCCTAAGCGGAGTGGCTGATGACCTTCTGGCCGATGAAGGCGTGCGAAAAGCATATCTCGGGGCCTGAGGGGTCCCCCCGCTCTCTGGGTGGTCTTAATTCGGTTCGTTAAGGGGCTTTGACGGCCTTTTGTATGTCAGAATTTGCGGGGCTTCCGGTCGTCACATCGACACATAGGCCGCTATTAATTCTACCGGCCTGATGGTCGATATTGTTGTGGGTCTTTTATGGCCGGCCGCTTCAGGTCGACCGCGAGCGGAGCCTGCGGCGGTTCCGTATTCGCGCCCGGTACCCCCGGGCGCTCTTATCAGGAGTTGTGTATGTTCAAGAAAGTAGTTTTGACATGGGCTCTGGCTTTAGGCCTGGCCCTGACCCCCGTTCTGGCCTTGGCTCAGGCGCCGGCGGCCGGTACCCTTCCTCCGGAAGTGGCCGCGGCCCTGGCCAAAGAAAAGCCCCTGACTCAGGCCGACATTGACGCCTATCTGAAGATTCTGCCCCAATTGGGCGCCGTCGCGCAGGATAACTCGGCGGTGGCCAAACTGTATCAGGATGCCGGTTTCACCGAACTTAGATTCAACTATGCCGTCGGTAAAATCGGCCTGGGTATGGCTCTGGCCGCCGGCGCTACTAATGAGCAGATGGGTATGGAACAGATCCCTGAGGTTCTGCGCCCGTCTGACGCTGAAGTTGCGCTGGTCAAGAAGAATATCGACAAACTGCAGGCGGCCGCCATGGAAATGGCCATCAGCATGCAAAACGCGCAGTAATCCTCGCCTGATTTGAGGGAAGCTTAAAAATGATTTTTAAGGCGCCGGAAGCAGCGTTATCTGGTTGTAAATTTTATATCAATAATATCATCCAGTTAAGATGCCCTGAAAAGATTTTATAATTTCCAGCGTCTGGAAAAGCTATTTTTAAGTTTTCCTTGAATTCAAAATTTAACGATGTCTTGAAACATCAATTTCCAGCCCGGAAACCTATTTATTAGGAGATAGTCTTATGTTCAAAAAACTACTGCTTGTTCTGACTCTGGTCTTAGCCCTGACCCTGGCCGCCGCGCCCGCTTTTGCTCAGGTCGGTGAGGCTGATGAGGCCTTTACCGTTGAAGAGCTGGCTCTTCTGGCCAAGGAACCCCCGCTCTCTCAGGCCGACATTGATATCTTTATGAAGATAGCGGAAGTCCCGGAAACCGAATCCGAAAAGGCGGTGGCTGAAAGTGGTCTGAGCGAGACCAGAATGGCCCTGGTCTTAACCAAGGTCTCCCTGGGCATGATGATTGCTTCCGGCGTCCCCAGTGAAATGATTTTGACCGATGAGGTGCCCAAGGTTCTGCAGCCTTCCGAGGCCGAGATAGAGCTGATCAAAAACAATTTGGATAAACTTGCCAATTGATTAACAGGCATGTTATATTTCAAAAAGGTGGATTGTTATTCAAATTGGCTTCGCGGAGTTTATGGCGCATACCCTTCGGAAAATTGAACGAACCGGGGGCCGGTCTCTGCGCCGGCCTTTTTTGGTTGCCGTTTGAACGCGGGCAGGAGGTTGTTTTATAATGAGGTATAATAGGATTTTTATTATATTTCTGCTGGCGGTCGGGTTGGTCATTTTGGCGGCGCCCAGGCCGGCCCCGGCTCAGAATGATATGGAAAAACTCCAGTATATGCTGGAACGGAGCATGGCCCGCCAAGCCCCTTTGGCTTCTGATGACATTCGCACCTATTTGAAATATGTTGACCCGATTTATCGCCTGCGTTTTGAGCCGGATCGTCAGACCGAGGTTATCCGGGAAATAAATTTTTGGGATGAAAACCGTTTCGCCTACGTTACCACTAAAATGGCGGTGGGCATGTCGCTTTTGCTCCGCCCTGACGATTCCAGAAACAAGTCAATTCCTAACTTTGCCCGGCCAACCCCGGCTGAATTGACCATGATTAAGACCTATCAGGACGAATTGGGCAAGGCCATGGAATCAATGCAGACCAAATATGCTGGGGGTGGTTTGTCCTGAAGCCGCTTTTAAAGTCACTCCGCCCCGGGGCCGGGGCAATCTCCCAACGCTATTTTTTACGCCTCCGCCCGGTCGGCCGAAAAGCGGGGCGGGCCTTATCCAGTCAACAGCTACGCTCCCGGAGGGGTTTTAAAGGCTTCCCTTTGGTCAGGAAATTCTTAAATGGCCGATTTGTTCGACGCCAAACCCGAGCCGCCCTTAGCTGAAGCCTTAAGGCCCCGCAACCTTGAAGAAGTGGTGGGTCAGGCTCATTTGTTGGGCCCAGGTAAGCCGCTCAGGCTGGCCTTTGAGTCAGGTGAATTGCAGTCCATGATCCTGTGGGGGCCGCCGGGGGTCGGCAAGACCACCCTGGCTCGGCTGACGGCTCAGGCCGCTGGCAGCGAATTTCTCTCACTGTCGGCCGTTTTTTCCGGGGTTAAAGATATCCGCGCGGCCATGGAGATGGCTGAGCGCAATCTGGCCTGGGGCAGACGAACCATTCTTTTCATCGATGAAATTCATCGTTTTAACAAGGCCCAGCAAGACGGCCTCCTGCCTTACGCTGAATCCGGATTAGTAACCCTGATTGGCGCTACCACCGAAAACCCATCTTTTGAAGTCAATTCGGCTCTTCTTTCCCGGGTTCAGGTTTATGTTTTAAAACCCCTCACCGAAGATGAGCTGAAACTGCTGATGGTTGGAGCTCAAAAGGCCGGCGTTCTGGGCGATTTGGTTTTTGATGAAGAGGCTGTGGACATTCTGGCCTCTTATGCCGATGGTGATGCCCGGCGGTTTTTGAATTTTTTGGAACAGTGCCGGTCTGCCGCCGGGGCGACAGGCGCCGGGCGGGGATCCGGGCCGATGAACAGGGGCGCGGCTGAAAATAGCCCCCGTGAAGACACCCCGTTGCCTGCCCCAGGGGGCCGGCGGGTGACCGGGGAGTTTGTCCGGGGGGCGCTGAGCCTGGGGCCGCGCCGCTTTGACAAAGGCGGCGATAATTTTTATGATCAGATTTCCGCTTTACATAAATCAGTGCGCGGCTCTCATCCCGACGCGGCTCTCTATTGGTTTTGCCGTATGATCGACGGGGGAGCCGACCCGCGTTATCTGGCCCGTCGAATAGTGCGCATGAGCTGGGAAGATGTGGGTCTGGCTGATCCCCGGGCTATTGACATCGCCCGTGAGGCCGCGGAAACTTATGAACGGCTGGGCTCTCCTGAAGGTGAACTGGCCCTGGCCGAGGCGGTGATCTATCTGGCGGTGGCGGCCAAGAGCAACGCCGCTTATCTGGCTTACAACCGGGCCATGAGTTTCGTTAAAAAAGACAAATCCCGCGAGGTGCCGATCCATCTGCGCAACGCTCCCACCCGCCTGATGCGGGAACTGGGGCATGGCCGGGAATATCGCTACGCCCATGACGAACCCCAGGCCTACGCCGCCGGGGAAACCTACCTGCCGGATGGAATGCGCGAACCCCGCTGGTACCAGCCGGTGAATCGGGGGCTGGAGATAAAAATTTCCGAAAAACTGGCTTTTCTCGAAGGGCTTGACCGAGAGGCCAGGAAAAAAACCAAGGGGGAGTAGCATGAAAATAGCTCTGGTGCAGGCGCGCGTACGCCGGGACCGGCCAAGTGAAAATCTGGAAAACATCAAAACAGTGCTGAAACAGCCGGAATTGGCGGGAGCGGATTTAGTAATCTTTCCGGCTCTGGTTCTGTCCGGCCGGCTGGGGCCGGCGGCTTTGGCCCGGCCGGGGCTGGATGTCCAGTATGATAAAGTTTTCAAGGATTTTTTGGAAATTTCAGCGCAATATCCGCAAAAAACCCTGGCTTCCTCCCTTTTGTCGTTTGATTCAGCTTCGGCCAAGTCAGAAAACAGCGGCCCCACCGAAGCGGTTTTTATTGCCAAAGCGGGGTCGGCCGAATTGCAGCCCCCGCCGGCGCCCGGCGAGCCGGAGTCAGGTTTTCAGGTGGCCGGCGGGCTAGTCGCCATCTATCCTTCCTGGTATGTTCCCGGCCCTGAAAAAGGCGCTGAGGCCGAGGTTTTGGTCAGTTTGCGCAATCAGCCCTATCAGGGCCAGCCTTATTTTCCCCCACAAGAGACCTCGGCGGCCCGGTCCTGGCGTCTTAATGTCAGCGCCGTTGGCGGCGATGGGCCTAATATTTATGAAGGGGCCAGTTGGGTCTACGACCCCAGGGGCCAATTGAAGGGCTGGGCCCAGGGTTTCCAGAACGCGGTCATTGTTTTGGACACTGGGGCCTCCAAACTGCCGACCTTAAACCCCTTACCGAGCCGCGAACCTATGGCCGTGCTTCAGGACGCCCTGGTCGCGGGTTTGCGTGATTTCATCCACTCAACCGGCGGGGGAAAAGCGCTCCTGGGCCTTTCCGGCGGCCTTGATTCCGCCCTGGTCGCCTTTCTGGCCAAGGAGGCTCTGGGCGCGGAGAATGTGCTGGGGGTAGCTATGCCTTCGGAATATAACGCGCCGGAAAGTCTGACCCTGGCCCGGGACCTGGTCAAAAAACTCAAGATAAGTTTATTGACCATTCCCATTGACAGCATTCGGGAATCGTTCACCCGCTCCTTTCTTTTGACTCCCCAAAAGAGTGAAAAGGCCGCAAATCTGGCTGATGAAAACATTCAAGCCCGCATCCGGGGGGTTTTGTTGATGTATCTGGCCAATCGGGAAAATCGGCTGCTGTTGGGCACCGGCAATAAGAGCGAAGCGGCTGTGGGCTACGCCACTCTGTATGGCGACACCTGCGGGGCCATCTGCCCCATTGGCGATGTTTATAAGACCCGCCTGTTTGAACTGGCCCGCTACATCAATCGGCGGGAGGAGATAATTCCCGAAGGCATTATCAACCGCCAGCCATCGGCCGAGCTTCGCCCGGGCCAGAAAGATGAAGATTCTCTGCCGCCTTATCCAATTTTGGATGATATTCTGGAACGCCATTTGGAAGGCGCCTGGAGCGGTTCCAGGGTGGCTAAAGAGGGGGGGCATTCACCCATGACCGTGGCCTGGGTTCTAAGCACGATGAAAAAAAACGCCTTCAAGCGGGCGCAGGCGCCTTTCAGCCTGATTGCCTCAACCTGTCCTTTGAGCGGCCTGGATTGGCCCAGAGAAGAGGGGTCGGCCTGATCAGGGCCCGATCAGTAATGGGGAAACCGGTAATATGACCGCCAAAAAAAGAGGTTCGCTCAGAGTCCTGGTCCGCATGATGATCTTTTCTCTGTGTCTGGCCATAATCGGTTCCTGGGGCATGCTGCTGGCCAGATTGGATCTCGGTTCTATTCAATCAATTATTGACCGGCGACAAATAAGCCTGTTTTATCTGGATCTGATTGGTCTGGCTCTGACCCTGACAGGGCTTTTTATGGCCATATATTACCGTATACGCCTCGAGCCCCGGCTGAAACGGCTGGAAGAGCTGGGTGAAGACCGTTGGTGATAAAGGTGTGATATGAGACTTCTGAAAACCAAACCCTATAAGGGCCTGGCCTTAATGGTCGATAGCCCCGTCGGCCTTTTAAAATTGGTGGAAAACGGCTCGGCTTTGACCCATCTTTATTTCCATAAAGAGAAGGCCGCCGAGGCCGCGGAAACGGGCCAGTCGCCTCTTTTACTTCAAGCGGCCGGGCAACTGGCCGAATATTTCGAGGGTCGCCGCCGCTCTTTCGACCTGCCGCTGGCCCCTTTCGGCACCGAGTTCCAGCGGCGGGTTTGGGCTGAATTGACCTGTATTCCTTATGGAGAAACGCGGTTTTATTCCCAGGTGGCCGAAGCCCTGGGTCAGGGCGGCGCCAGCCGGGCGGTGGGTCAGGCTAACAACCGTAATCCTCTGGCCATCATCATCCCCTGCCACCGGGTGCTGGGGCGTGACGGCCATTTAACCGGTTACGCCGGGGGGCTGGAAATTAAGGAATATTTATTGAAGCTGGAGGCTGATGTTTGTAATGGCCGGATTAGGGCCTGCGATTTGACAGAGGATTGACAATAAAACTTAAATACTGAATAGTGACAAATATTTTTTATCGGGGGGTTTATGAAATCAATACCAGTGGAGCAGGCGGTTGGTCTGATTCTCTGCCATGATATTACAGAAATAGTGGCCGGGGAGTATAAAAAAACAGCTTTCCGGCGCGGGCATGAAGTTCGCCCGGAAGATGTGCCTCATCTGTTGCGTCTGGGCAAGGAAAATCTTTTCGTCTGGAGTGATCAGCCTCTTGGCCAAGTGCATGAAGATGAAGCCGCCCGCCGTATCTGCCGGGCCATTGCCGGGTCCAATGTCACCTATGGTGACCCGGCCGAAGGCCGTATTAACCTGG
>Ga0153928_1001501_pt1 | contig 10322 bp, 9 predicted proteins | sample TSNJ012MetaG_FD_106656 | JGI IMG/M metagenome (GOLD analysis project Ga0153928, IMG submission 106656) | Attine ant fungus gardens microbial communities from New Jersey, USA - TSNJ012 MetaG | ecosystem: Host-associated > Fungi > Mycelium > Unclassified | place: USA: New Jersey, Wharton State... | reverse complement strand
TTGAGGCATGCGCTACTAAATATCGGGGAGAACTAGGAAAGTCCCGATTTTCACACCGAAGTTCTTGTTTTGTTCTACGAAATGCGCTAGGTGAACAGACATGGCTCGTTCGTCCCTCGCCCTGCGCCCGTCGGTGCCGCCTAGCCCGGCACCGACGGGCGAGTTCGGCCCGCCGGCCGCCGGCACCCTGGTGGAGCGCGAGCGGCGGCGCGGCCGCGGCGCGCAGTCCAACGCCTCGGGCCGTTACGAGGCGCTGGCGCGCTCGGCGTTCGACGACGGCTGGCAGAGCCTCGAAGACCTGCCGCCGTTTTCGACCAGCGTGAGCGTCGATGCCAGCCGCAAGGTCATCACCCGCAACGAGTCGCCCGACATCGGCTTCGACCGTTCGATCAATCCTTATCGCGGCTGCGAGCACGGCTGCATCTATTGTTTCGCGCGGCCGACCCACGCCTACCTCGGCCTCTCGCCCGGGCTCGACTTTGAATCCAAGCTGTTCGTCAAGCCGGACGCGCCGGCGCTGCTCGAGCGCGAACTCTCCGCGCCCAATTACACGCCGCGCACCATTGCGATCGGCACCAACACCGATCCTTATCAGCCGATCGAGCGGCGCTACGAAATCATGCGCCACATCCTCGAGGTGCTCGACGGCGCCGGTCATCCGGTCGGCATCGTCACCAAATCGACGCTCGTGCTGCGCGACGTCGACATTCTCGCCCGCATGGCCAAGCGCAACCTGGTCAAGGTCGCGATTTCCGTGACGACCCTCGACCCCAAGCTCGCGCGCGTGATGGAACCGCGCGCGCCGACCCCCTCGCGCCGCATCGAGGCGCTGCGCCAGCTCTCGGCCGCCGGCGTCCCCACCGCGGTGATGGTCGCGCCGATCGTGCCCGCCATCAACGACGCCGAGATCGAGCGCATCCTCGACGCCGCCGCTGCGGTCGGCGTTTCCGGCGCCGGCTACGTGATGCTGCGGCTCCCCCTCGAGGTGCGCGACCTCTTCCGCGAGTGGCTGATGGCCAATTACCCGGATCGCTACCGCCACGTCTTCAAGCTCGTGCGCGAGATGCGCGGCGGCAAGGACTACGACTCCACCTGGGGCCGGCGCATGAAGGGCTCCGGCCCCTACGCCTGGATGATCGGCCGCCGGTTCGAAGTGGCATGCGAGAAGCTCGGGCTCAACGAAGACAAGGTGAGGCTCACCACCGAGCACTTCCGTCCGCCGCGGCCTTCCGCCGTGCAGCTCGATTTGTTTTGAGTTCGTTGCGTCGCGTAGCGTACTCGTCATTGCGAGGAGCCCCGCCGGGCGACGAAGCAATCCAGGAAGTATTGCGTTGCCCTGGATTGCTTCGCTCGCAATGACGGGCTGCGCCCTACGTCATTTCCACAGCCGGCGAATGCGGCCGTTGCGCCGCCGCGCGCGGGCGCGCAATCATGCCCGCCATGAGTCGCGCCGCAGCCGTCCGCCTGCCGCTCAACGAGCCGCCGCAGCGGCCGACCTTCGCGCGCGAGCGTGCGGCGATGCGGCGCGGGCTTCTGCCGGTCGCCGGCTGCGACGAAGCGGGCCGGGGGCCGCTCGCCGGTCCGGTGGTCGCCGCCGCGGTGATCCTCGACCCCCAGCGCGTTCCCCGCGGCCTCGACGATTCCAAACGCCTGACGCCGGAGCGGCGCGAGGCGCTCTATGCCCGCATCTGCGCGAGCGCCCAGGTGGCGGTCGCCTTTGCGCCGCCCGCGCGCATCGATTGTCACAACATCCGCCAGGCTTCCCTCTGGGCGCTCGCCCGCGCGGTCGCGTCGCTGCCGATCAAGCCGGCGCTGGTGTTCGTCGACGGATGCGACCGGATCGCCTCGGCGTGCGAATGTCGCGCGGTGATCGGCGGCGACGGTCTCGTTGCCTCGATCGCGGCCGCCTCGATCGTCGCCAAGGTGACGCGCGACCGGCTGATGGCGCAGCTCGGCCTCGCCCATCCAGGCTACGGCTTCGAGCGCCACATGGGCTACTGCGTGCCCGAGCACATCGCCGCGCTCGAGCGGCTCGGCCCGACCATCCATCATCGCCGCTCGTTCGCGCCGGTCGCCCTCGTGCTGGGCGAGGCAGTGATCGCAACCGATGCGGGCGCTGCGGACGAATTGCCGCTGGATTAGTGCGGCTCGAACCACCGCGCTGCGCTCTCTGCCGTAAAATGCTCTAAGTTCCGGCGCTCGTCGCGGGAACACCGTCGCCAAATCAGCCCATGCTTTACGTCTCCCTCCTGGTCGAAGCGCTGCGCGCGCGGCCGGTCGTCATGTTCTGGATCGCCGCGCTGTCGCAGGCGATCCTGTGGGTGCTGCTGCCGACCCTCATCTATGCGGCGCCGCCCGGCGACGTGCCGCTCGTGCTCGCAACCGGGCACGAATGGCTGCTCGGCTCCCCGTCCGGGCCGCCGCTCGCCGATTGGCTCGCCGAGAGCGCCTTCGATCTGTTCGGCCGCCGCATGTTCGGCGTCTATCTGCTCTCGCAGCTTTGCGTCGTGGTGACGTTCTGGGCCGTGTTCGCGCTCGGCCGCGCGGTCGTCGGCGCGCGCCACGCCGTGATGGCGGTGCTGCTCATGGTCGGGATCACCGCGTTTAGCGTGCCGACCCTCGACTTCGGGCCGGGCGTGCTGGCGATGCCGCTGATCGCGCTCGCGGTGCTGCATCTGTGGCGCGCGCTCGGCGAGACGCGCCGGCGCTACTGGTACGCGGTCGGCGTCGAACTCGGCCTGTTGGTGCTCGCGAGCTACGCGGGTTTGATTCTCGTTGCGCTGATCGCGGCTTTCCTGGTGGCGACGCGGCGCGGCCGCGCGGTGCTTCGCACGGTCGAGCCGTGGGCGGCCGCGTTGATCGTCGTCGTGATCGCGCTGCCGCACCTCATATGGCTCGAGCGCGCCGGCCTCACGCCGCTCTTGGACCTCGCGCGCTTCTCCCGCCTGTTGGCCGCGGACGGGCGCGCCCTCGCCTGGCTCAAGCTCGTCGGCTGGTTGTTGGCCGCGCACGCGGGGCTGCTGGTTCTGCTCGTCATCGCCGGCGGGCTGCGCGTCGGCCCGCGCGCCCCCGCGCCGGCGTTCGAACGCGAGCCGCCGTCGCCGCTCGCCAAGACCTATGTCTATTACTTCGCGCTGGTGCCCGCCCTCGTTGCGACCGTGCTCGCCGCCGTGTTCGACGTTCCGATCCCGTTCGGCAAGGCCGCGCCGCTCGTGGTGTTCTCCGGTGTCGCCGTGGTGATGGCCGCGGGCGACGTCATCCATCTCTATCGCCAGCGGATCGTCGGGGTGGCATGGGTCGCGCTGCTGGCGGCGCCGCTCGCGGTGACCTTGGCGGCGGTGGCGCTCGGCCCGTGGACGCTTGCGCTCGACCTCGAAACCGGCCGGCCGGCCGCGACAATGGCGGATTTCTTCACCGACAGCTTCAATCGCCGGACCGGGCGGCCGCTGCGCATCGTCGCCGGCGACCTCGACAACGCCGGCCTGGTCGCCGCCTATTCGCCCGACCGCCCGAGCCTTTATCTGGTTGCCGCGCCCGAGCGCACGCCGTGGATGGCCGAGAAGGACATCCGGGAGAACGGCGCCGTGATCATGTGGCCGAGCCTCGATACCGCCGGCACGCCGCCCGCCGCGATCAGCGCGCGCTTTCCCGATCTCGTGCCGGAAGTGCCGCGCTCGTTCGAGCGGCCGGTGCAGGGCCGCCTGCCGCTGCTGCGCATCGGCTGGGCGCTGATCCGGCCCGCGCACTAGAGCATGATCCCGAAAAGTGGGTACCGGTTTTCGGAAGAGATCATGCTCCAGCAAGATGGTGCCATGATCCGGGTTGCCGGAAGTGGGGCGCGCGCACTAACGTGCGCCACCGTCCAACGGGGGGTCTCATGCGTACGAATTTTTTGCGCGCCTTTGCGCTCGCGACTGCGTTGTGCCTCGGTGCCGCCGGGTACGGCGCGTCGGCGCAAAGCGTGGGCATGGAGGCGCTGCTCAAGCAGACCGGCTACGCCTACACCACCCACAATCCGACCACCTGGTCGATCAACCTCAACCGCAAGAATCTCGGCAACGTGAAGGTGATCCTGTCGACCGGCAGCGACATCCTGGTGACCTTCGTGATCGTGGCGAAGAAGGCCGCGATCCAGAAAACGCCGCAGATGATGGACAGACTGCTGACCGCCAATCACGACTACGACTACACCAAGATCGGGCTCGACAAGGACGGGGACATGTTCGTGCGCGTCGACATGCCGTTGCGCGTCGTCGACGGCCCCGAGCTCAAGGCCATCATCGATCAGGTGGCGAACGCGTCCGACGAGGTCTACGTCAAGGTCGCCCAGTGGATCAAAAAATGACGCGCGCCGCGCGTCATTGCGAGCGAAGCGAAGCAATCGAGAGAAAGATTTTGCCTGGATTGCTTCGCAATGACGTCACGCCAACGCCTGTTTGATCGCCTGCAGATCCCGCCACGCCAGGCGCTTCTGCAGCGGCTGGCGCAGCAGATAGGCCGGGTGGAACGTGGCGATGGCGCGGATCTCGCGCGTGCCGGTGTGATAGGCAAACCAGCGCCCGCGCGTCTTCATGATCCCTTCCTTCGCCTCGAGCAGCGCCTGCGCGGCCGGGCTGCCCAGGCACACGAGCACGTCGGGATCGGCAAGCTCGATCTGCCGCCGCGTGAAGGGCAGGCAGATCGAGGTCTCCTGCGGCGTCGGCGTGCGGTTGCCGGGCGGGCGCCAGGGAATGACGTTGGCGATATAGGCGTTCGAGCGGTCAAGCCCGATCGCGGCAAGCATGCGGTCGAGCAATTGGCCGGAGCGGCCCACGAACGGAAGCCCCTCGAGATCTTCGTCGCGGCCGGGCGCCTCGCCCACGAACATCACGCGCGCCTGCGGGTTGCCGTCGGCGAACACGAGCTGCCGCGCCGTGCCCTTGAGCGCGCAGCCGTCGAAGCCGTCGAGGATCGCGCGCAGCTCATCGAGCGTCGCGGCGTTCTTCGCCGCCGCGCGGGCCGTCATCGCCGCCTCTTCCGGAGCGGGCGGCGCCGGGATTGCGGTACTCCCTCCCCCGCTTGCGGGGGAGGGCCGGGGAGGGGGTTGCTTGCGACGCTCCGGCATCGCGGCTGGTTCCGCGCGCGGCGCCGTTTCGCGCGCCTCGCTTCCGACGAAGCGGTCGACCGGCGTCTCGCCGACGAGCGCGTCCACCCCCGCCTCCACATAGAAGGCGAGCAATTCGCGGGCGGCGCGGTCGCGGTCGGGCGTCATGACCCGCCGGTTCTAGCACCGCATCGGGCGCCGTCGATTGCCGGTTGGGGATAAACGTGGAAAGACTCCATCCGGGCTACATCGCTCGCAGGAGTCTCTCATGGCCGAACTGCCCGCCCGCGAGGCGATGGACGTCGACGTGGTGATCGTGGGTGCCGGACCGTCCGGGCTCGCGGCGGCCATTCGGCTCAAGCAGCTCGCCCCCGATTGCTCCGTTGTCGTCGTCGAGAAGGGTTCGGAGGTCGGCGCCCACATCCTCTCCGGCGCGGTGATCGATCCGATCGCGCTCGACCGGCTGGCGCCCGAATGGCGCAGCGAGGAGACGCCGATCAAACAGCCGGTGACGGCCGACCGGTTCTACTGGCTGGGCCGCGCGCGCGCGTTGCGCCTGCCCACCTGGCCGATGCCGCCGCTGATGAACAACCACGGCAACTTCGTCGTCTCGCTCGGCAACGTGTGCCGCTGGCTGGCGCAAAAGGCCGAGGCGCTCGGCGTCGACATTTATCCCGGCTTCGCCGCGGCCGAGGCGCTCTATGGCGCGAACGGCGAGGTCGTCGGCATTGCGACCGGCGACATGGGAATTGGCAAGGACGGCGAGCCCAAATCCTCGTTCAGCCGCGGCATGGAGCTGCGCGCCAAATACACGCTCCTCGCCGAGGGCGCGCGCGGCAGCCTCGCCAAGCTGCTCATCGCGCGCTTCGGCCTCGACCGCGATTGCGATCCGGGCAAATTCGGCATCGGCCTCAAGGAGCTGTGGCAGGTCGCGCCCGAGCGCCACCGGCCCGGCCTGGTGCAGCACACCTTCGGCTGGCCGCTCGACAACGGCACCGGCGGCGGGTCGTTCCTTTATCACATGGAAGACAACCTGGTGTCGGTCGGCTTCGTCCTCCACCTGAATTATCGCAATCCCTATCTCTCGCCGTTCGAGGAGTTCCAGCGCTTCAAGACCCACCCGCTGGTGCGCGACACCTTCGCGGGTGGCAAGCGCCTTGCCTACGGCGCGCGCGCCATTTCCGAAGGCGGCTGGCAGTCGGTGCCGCGGCTGGTCTTTCCCGGCGGCGTGCTGATCGGCGATTGCGCCGGCTTCCTCAACGTGCCGCGCATCAAGGGCACCCATAACGCCATGCTCTCCGGCATGCTCGCGGCCGAGCATGCGGCGGCGGCGCTCGCCGCCGGGCGCGGCGGCGATGAGCTTGCCGACTACGAGGCGGCCTGGCGCACCTGCGATATCGGCCGCGATCTGTTCCGCGTGCGCAACGTCAAGCCGCTGTGGTCGCGCTTCGGCACGGCGCTCGGCGTCGCGCTCGGCGGCCTCGACATGTGGACCAACACGCTGGGCTTTTCGCTGTTCGGCACTTTGCATCACGGCAAGCCCGATAGCGACACGCTCGACCCCGCCGCGCGCCACACGCCGATCGTCTATCCGAGGCCCGACGGCCGACTCACCTTCGACCGCCTATCCTCGGTGTTCCTCTCGAACACCAACCATGAAGAAGACCAGCCTGTGCATCTGCATGTCGCCGACATGGCGCTCGAGAAGGCGTCCGAGCACGACGTCTTCGCCGGGCCGTCGACGCGCTACTGCCCGGCGGGCGTCTACGAATGGGTGGAAGAAGGTTCCGACGTGCGTTTCGTCATCAACGCGCAGAACTGCGTGCACTGCAAGACGTGCGACATCAAGGATCCCAACCGCAACATTACCTGGGTTCCGCCCGAAGGCGGCGGCGGACCGAATTACCCGAATATGTGAGAATCGGAGGACGGAGGACGGACGACAGACGACGGAATAGTTTATGCGTGTGCGGCCTCCCTCGATTGCTTCGCTACACTCGCAATGACCTAATCGTCCGTCGTCCGTCGTCCGTCGTCTGTCCTCTGTCGTCTTACTTTTGCCGCCGTGGCGTTTTACCGGCGGGTCTCCGACACAAGGTCGCGGCTCGCCGGGCCTCGCCGTCCTTGCGGGTGAGGGGCAAAGAGTCCATTGTGGGTTAGGCCGGAAGGGTGGTGCGTAAGCCGCTGCCCGTTCCAGGGAGATCAGCGAACCGTGAATGTTTTCAGCATGATGCGGTGGACGGCGGGCGCCGTCCTCACCGCCGCCGTCCTTGTCGGTCCGAGCGCACGAGCCGGCCAGGCGCCCCCGCTGTCCGGGCTGTCCCCGCAGGAGCTTTCGCACCTGACCACGTCGGGCAGCTACCTTGCCGCACGTCATGCCGGGATCGAGCGCGACGCGCCGGCGGCCGCTGCCTACTACCGGGCGGCGCTGCGCCACGACCCGAAGAACGGCGAACTGCTTGAACGGGCGTTTCTTTCCGTGCTCGCCGACGGCGAGATGGACGAAGCCTCGCGGCTTGCCGAGCGCATCGTGGCGCTCGACAAGAGCCATCGTGTTGCCCGCCTCGTGCTCGGCGTGCGCGCGCTCAAGCAGAAGCAATATCAGGCGGCGCGCCAGAACTTCGCGCAATCGACGCGCGGCCCGATCGCCGACCTCACCGCGACCGTGCTTTCCGCCTGGACGCTGGTCGGTTCCAACGAGACGCGCACGGCGGTCGACACGATCGACCGCCTCAACGGGCCGGAATGGTATGCCGCCTTCAAGGACCTGCATGCCGGCCTCATCCTCGACCTCGCCGGCAACCGCAAGGACGCCGGCAAGCGCCTGGAGCAGGCGCATGCGGTCGACGGCAACCAGATTCGCGCGGTGCAGGCCTACGGCAGCTGGCTCTCGCGCAACCAGAACAAGGACGAGGCGCTCAAGGTGTTCGGCGCCTTCGAGAAGGTGCTGCCGCGCCATCCGCTCATCGTCGAGGCGGAGGATCGCCTCAAGGCCGGCCAGAAGCTTCCGCCGCTCGTCGACTCGCCCCAGGCGGGCGCGGCCGAGCTGCTCTACGGCCTCGGCTCCGCGCTCGGACGCCAGGGCGGCGAGGACCTCGCGCTCGTCTACCTGCAGCTTGGCATCTATCTCGATCCCGAGCAGCCGCTCGCGCTGCTCACGCTTGCCGACCTCTACGAGAGCCTGAAGAAGCCGGCGCTCGCGCTGAAAATTTATCAGAAGCTTCCCGAGCATTCGCCGCTGCGGCGCAACGCCGAAATCCAGATGGCGGTCGATCTCGACCAGCTCGACCGCACCGACGAGGCCAAGAAGCGGCTCGACAAGCTGATCGCCGACCGGCCCAAGGATCTCGACGCGATCCGCGCGCTCGGCGACATCCTGCGCGAGCGCAAGCAGTTCGCCGAATGCGCCGACGTCTACAGCAAGGGCATCGCCGCGCTCGCCAACCCGGAGAAGCAGAACTGGTTCCTGTTCTATTTCCGCGGCATTTGTTACGAGCGCTCGAAGCAGTGGCCGCTCGCCGAGGCCGATCTGAAAAAGGCGCTCGAGCTCTATCCCGACCAGCCGCACGTGCTCAATTATCTGGGCTACTCCTGGGTCGACCAGGGCACCAACCTCGACGAGGGCATGCGCATGATCCGCCGCGCGGTCGAGCAGCGGCCCGACGACGGCTACATCGTCGACTCGCTCGGCTGGGCCTATTTCCGCATCAACAACTACGACGAGGCGGTCAAGAACCTCGAGCGGGCGGTCGAGCTCAAGCCGGAGGACCCGACCATCAACGACCATCTCGGCGACGCCTACTGGAAGGTGGGCCGCTTCCTCGAGGCGGCGTTCCAATGGTCGCATGCGCGCGACCTCAAGCCGGATGCCGACGAGCTTGCGCACATCGAGGCGAAGCTCAAGTCCGGGCTGATCGAAGAGAACGCCTCGGCCGCCGAGGCGGCGAAGAAGAAGCCCGGCAACGGCGGCTGATCTCGAGCATGATCCCGAAAAGTGGGTACCGGTTTTCGGAAAAGATCATGCTCAATGAGTAAACCATGGGGGCGGAGCCCGCGCCGCTCACCGAAACCGCGCCCGCCAAGGTCAATCTGACCCTGCGGGTCGTCGGGCGCCGTCCGGACGGTTATCACGAACTCGAAAGCCTGGTGGCGTTCGCCCGCGTGGGCGACCGCCTCGATTTCACGCCGGGCGGGCCGCTCGAGCTCGCGGTCGACGGGCCGTTCGCGCCCGCCGCCGGCAACCTCGCCGACAACCTCGTGGTCAAGGCGGCGCGCGAGCTTGCGCGGCGCGCGCCCGGCCTCCTGCTCGGGCGCTTTGTTTTGAGCAAGGAACTGCCGGTCGCCGCCGGCCTCGGCGGCGGCTCGGCCGATGCGGCCGCGGCGCTGCGCCTGCTCGCGCGCGCCAATGCGCTCGCGCTTGACGATGCGCGCCTTGCGGCCGCCGCGCGCGCGACCGGCGCCGACGTTCCCGTGTGCCTCGATCCGCGCGCGCGCGTCATGCGCGGCATCGGCGAGATCCTCTGCGCGCCGCTCATGTTACCGCCGCTCCCGGCCGTGCTGGTCAACCCCGGCGTGCCGCTCGCCACCAAGGACGTGTTTGCGGGGTTCGCCCGCGCGGGAGCGGCGAAGCCGGGCGGCGGTTTCGATGTCGCAGCACTCTCCGGCGCGTCGGTCGACAGCACGCTCGCGGCGCTGGCGGCCGGAGCGAACGATCTCGAGCCCGCCGCGGCGATGCTCTGCCCCGCGGTCGGCGAGGGGCTCGCCGCGCTCGCCGCGACGCCCGGCTGCCGGCTGGCGCGCATGTCGGGCTCGGGCGCGACCTGCTTCGGGATTTATGCGAGCGAAGGCGCGGCCGCGGGTGGGGCGTCGGCGATCGCGGACGCTCATTCGGGCTGGTGGGTGCGCCCGACGATGCTGGCTTGAGCTGGCAGACGCGGGTCGCCTGCGTTGACATGCAACGTGGCGCCGTATTTTATTGCCGTTACTCGCACCGCGAACTATGGGGGAAGCAATGCGCAAGCTCGGGACTTTTTTGTTTGCACTCGTCGCCGTGACTATCGTCTCGACCGGGCCGGCGCCTGCCGCATCGTTCTCCTCGGCCGCTGTTTGCAAAGCCGCCGGAAAAGCCTCGCTGGTCTCCAAGGTGCATTGCCGGGTGGTCAGGAAGTGCAGCTACTTCGGCTGCTCGTATGAGGAAGTTTGCAATTAAGCGGACGGCGATGCGTGACGGGACGCGCTT
>Ga0153928_1001498_pt1 | contig 10328 bp, 6 predicted proteins | sample TSNJ012MetaG_FD_106656 | JGI IMG/M metagenome (GOLD analysis project Ga0153928, IMG submission 106656) | Attine ant fungus gardens microbial communities from New Jersey, USA - TSNJ012 MetaG | ecosystem: Host-associated > Fungi > Mycelium > Unclassified | place: USA: New Jersey, Wharton State... | reverse complement strand
CTGTCTTTGCAGCGAAGCCTTCTACCGCTTCATCTGTCAGACCAAGGTTAAGTATCGTATCCATCATACCCGGCATCGAAGCTCTGGCTCCTGAACGAACGGAAACTAATAATGGATCTCTCGTATCACCAAATGTCTTGCCTTGAAGTTTTTCTAACTCAGCTACTGCATCAAAGATCTGTGTTTGAATCTCTTCAGTAATCTTCTTACCACTATCATAGTAATCAGTACAAGCTTCTGTCGTTACTGTAAATCCTTGAGGGATAGGAAGTTTTAGGTTAGTCATCTCTGCTAAGTTAGCACCTTTTCCGCCAAGAAGGTTCTTCATATCTGCTTTTCCTTCTTTAAATAAATAAACCCATTTTGCCATTTGTTTAATTCCTCCTAAATGTATTTATTAATAGACGTAACTATACCACTACATATTATAGCATAATATATAGTGGTATATCAAACCTTTTCTGCATATACATTCCTGATTAGACAACAAATTTATCAAATAAAGGTGATGTTTTTTGTACTTTTTGACTAACTCACAAATAGCTCTATCTCAGTACTTTAATTTCTCATCAAAATATGCTTCTAATGCTTCTATTTTTATTCTCTCCTGTGCCATCGTATCCCGGTCACGGACAGTGACCGCACCGTCTTCTTCCGACTCAAAATCATAGGTCACACAATAAGGGGTGCCAATTTCATCCTGTCTGCGATATCGCTTCCCAATATTTCCCCGGTCATCATACTCACAATTGTATTTCCCACTCAGCATCTCATAAATCTTTTCAGCTCCCGCACCAAGCTTCTTAGATAACGGCAGTACGCCTACTTTTACAGGTGCCAGTGCCGGATGGAAATGCAGTACAGTCCTCATATCCCCCGCACCTAAGTCTTCTTCATCATAAGCACTACATAAAAATGCCAGAAGCACACGATCAGCACCAAGGGAAGGTTCAATGACATAAGGTACATATTTTATCTTCTTGCCATCATCAAAATAAGATAAATCTTCTCCTGACACATTCTGATGCTGAGTTAAATCATAATCGGTTCTGTCGGCGATTCCCCATAACTCTCCCCAACCAAAGGGGAATAAATATTCGATGTCTGTTGTTGCCTTTGAATAAAAGGATAGCTCTTCTTTGTCATGGTCTCTGACACGCATCTCATCTTCCTTCATTCCCAGATTTTTCAGCCAGTCAATACAAAATTGCTTCCAATAAGCAAACCATTCTAAATCCGTATCCGGTTCACAGAAGAACTCTACCTCCATCTGCTCAAATTCCCTTGTCCGGAACGTGAAATTCCCCGGTGTAATTTCATTTCTGAAGGCTTTTCCAACCTGACCGATACCAAATGGTATTTTCTTGCGAGAGGTTCTCTGGACATTTTTAAAGTTAACAAAAATCCCCTGCGCTGTTTCAGGGCGTAAATATACTGTATTTTTTGCATCTTCAGTCACTCCCTGAAAGGTTTTAAACATCAGGTTAAACTGACGGATATCCGTAAAGTTATGCTTGCCGCAGGTTGGGCAGGGAATTTGATGCGCCTCAACATAAGCGGCCATTTCCTCATTGCTCCATGCATCTACCGCACCTTCGATAGGGATATTATTTTCCTGCATATAATCCTCAATAATCTTATCGGCACGGAATCGCTCGTGGCATTCCTTACAATCCATTAAAGGATCTGAGAAGCTTCCTAAATGCCCGGAAGCCACCCATGTCTGTGGGTTCATTAAAATAGCGCAGTCAACACCCACATTATATGGATTCTCCTGAATAAACTTCTTCCACCATGCTTTCTTAACATTATTCTTAAGCTCCACGCCAAGGTTACCGTAATCCCATGTGTTTGCCAGCCCTCCATATATTTCTGAACCGGGATACACAAAGCCTCTGGCTTTTGCCAATGCTACCATTTTATCCATTGTTTTTACCATTATCGCTCCCCTCTGTCTGCTTTAGCAGACGCTTAAATCAAGGTTCTTACCTCATCACAATTTAATTTATTTATATATAATGACAGATAATTCTTCTGCCGTTTTTACATGATTCTTATCAATTAATTCAATATTATTGCTGTAATAGTCTATTTTCCCCTCTACCATCAAATTCAAGGCACTGTCCGTAATGATCGCCTTATATTTATCGCTGTCTTTTAAGGAGAAAACATCTATCTCCTCACCGTTGTCCCTCGTTATATAAGTTAACGTCCTTGCCGCTTCCGAAAGTCCTGGAATATCAGTACTCATAAAAATAATACCGTGAAAAGCTTCATAGATCTTTGCATCTGTAAAAAGCATCTCTACTCTGGCCTTTTCGGCGGTTTCTTCCATCGTCCTAAGGGTTATTGCCGGCTGGGAATCGGTGTGGTCATTATTAAATCCATCGACAATATCATTGACAAACGCCGTCAAGTCATCAAAAGAATAATAAGACTCCCTAAAATCTTCAATACTAATTTCAGCAATCTCTCCTTCCCTCGTGACAACGACCGTATTTTCCGTAAGTCTGCTTATGTCAATTCCTGCAGTACAGGCAGTCACTAAGAGCGCTGTGACTATGACTGTCAAAATCAACACTGCCTTCTGCTTCATATCTTGCCTCCTATACCGGATACTTCGATATACTTACCTATTGTATCCTTAAATATAAACATTTTCAATAACTTTCTTATAAAATCCTCAAGAAAGTGATAAATCATCTGTCATTAATTGTAGAATTTCCAATGACTTAAATGATTTATCTATGTACATGCCAAGATATGAATCCATCATTTTTTCTAACACTCCCAACACTTCCTCGGTAACATTGAAAGTATAGAGTTTTTCAATATCTGCTGATATAATGTATTGGATTGTGTATAATGCAGATTCGCTGATTGGTGTCAGGTCATATATCCCCCCTTTACAAGCATTGCATATTATGCCGCTGTTTATACAGCTAAAATGAAATAAATTCTTTGTTGACCCACATTTCACACATTGAAAACACTGGGGATACTCGCCATTAATAACTAATATCTTCAATTCAAAAATTCGGCGGATTAATTTTTCAGAAATCACTTTCTTACATAAAATCCGCATCGTCTGGTATAGGAGCTTTAAAAGATGCGTTTCATTGACATTCTCTCTGGCATAATATCCGGCAAATTCAAGAAAATAAAAGCCGTAATATGCTGCTGTAATGTCATTTCTTAATTCCATAAAATAATTTGAAATATTGGCTCCGACCAAAGTATAGGAAGTCCGGCCTTCAATCAGCGTAAACTCACCAAATACAAAAGGAGAAGTTGCTCCTAGCATTGCACTGTTACTTCTTCTTGAGCCTCTGGAAAAAGCCGTGATTTTCCCTCGCTTCGTTGTCAGTATAACGACGCGCTTGTCATATTCCCCTATCGGCATAGTCGATAGAATCATTCCCTGTAGCACCAGTTGCTGTACCATATTTTGGCCCTTTCACATTTTATGAATTAATATTCTTTTGGGTTATATCCAAAGTTCTTAATCAAGAAATCGCTATCGCGCCAATCTTTTTTGACCTTTACCCAAAGCTGCAGATTGACTTTTTTATCCAATAATCTTTCTATTTCTACTCTTGCTTCTGTTCCAATACGTTTAAGCATCGCGCCGCCTTTACCGATGACAATCCCCTTATGAGAATCTTTTTCACATATAATCGTCGCATCAATATCAATTATATGACCATGCCTCCTTGCTTTCATTCGATCAACGGCAACTGCAATTCCATGAGGGATTTCTTCTTCTAACATCCTAAGTGCCTTTTCACGAATAAGCTCAGCCACAATCTGGCGTTCCGGCTGATCTGTAATCACATCTTCTTCGTAAAACATCGGTCCTTCCGGCAGATATTTGAATATCGTATCAATAATGACTTCTGTGTTTTCGCCTTTAAGTGCCGAGCATGGAATGATTTCTGCAAAGTCACATACATCTTTATAAGCGTCAATAAATTTAAGGATTTCTTCTTTTTTTACCGTGTCAATTTTATTAATAATCAAAAAAACCGGTGTCCTGGCATTTTTTAATTGTTCGGCAATATGCCGCTCTCCCGCACCAATAAAGGTAGAAGGCTCTACCAACCATAAAATGATATCTACTTCCTTAAAAGTACGTTCCGCCACATTAATCATATATTCGCCAAGCTTATTTTTGGCCTTATGTATTCCCGGCGTATCCACAAAAATAATTTGCCCCTGATCATTATTATATACTGTTTGTATCCTGTTTCTTGTTGTCTGCGGCTTATTGGAAGTAATTGCAATCTTCTGCCCAATCAAGTGATTCATCAATGTAGACTTACCAACATTGGGTCTTCCAATCAATGTGACAAATCCGGACTTTAACTGTTTTTTCATAGATTCTCCATTTCTTATAGGGCTGTTGCAAAAGGTGAAACCTTCATTCATTGTGCAACAGCCCTACCCTTAATTAAATAAGTGATTAATTGCTTCAAACATATGCTCATTCTTTTTAATCTGCGTTTCACTTCCAATGACACATATATTATGGCATCCGACAAAGGCATCAATTAAATCTGCAAATTGCCGGATATCCTCTTTTGTCGCAGATAACAGTTGTTCTCTTGTTTCTTGTATTTTATCATATGAAGTTCCTGCCATATAGGCACCTAAAGATCTCGCCCCTTTGGCTGCCGGGCTTAAAGGGCTATCAATGTTACTGATAGCTCCTATCATATATTTGGTCATATCCCTGTCGCTGATATCCAAATGACGGATATAATCCGCTGCCGTTTTATAGATATCATAGGTTTCCTTTAAATTTGGATCTCTATAAGAAGTAAAATATGCATCCCCGTTCATGGAGAAGCTGCACATACAACCATAAGCTCCGCCTTTAACCCGTATGTTACTCCACAAATAGTCATAATTCATAATAACCCGAAGCACGTTAAGCGCACCATTATATTGATATCCTTTGTCGATAAAGTTTCCGCTAACCGCATCATATTGCACCATACCAGAAGTAATAAATGCCTCATTCTTTGCTTCTGGAACAAATTCAAAACGGTGTTCTTCTACCGGCTGTGTATATAAACAGTTTTTGATTCCGGCAATTTGATTGTCAACAAAAGTGAAGCCTTCATCATTAGCCGTGTAGTCAATTAGCAGATTTTCTTTTCTAAAAATATACTTTGATAATAATATCAGATTTTCCGAAATTTCATTTTTCATCTCTTCAAAACGTTGATCAAGCGCTTCAATAAATTGATAAAACGCAATACCTCCGGTTAGTTCTTTGTAATAACAACTTTCCGAAGAATAAGATAAAGCCCGCGTAGCCGCCGCGACATGACCATTGGCGTTCAAATGCATTTGAAGTCTGGATTTCAGTTGGGCAATAATTTCTTGAATCCGTTTTGTATCTTCAAATCTGGAGGTGAAAACAATTTCTTCAATTAATTCTACTGTCTTACCCATCTTTGGGAATAATGCTTTGCCATTCACTTCAAACCTTGGAAGGAACTCATGATGATCATCACTTACCCCGTAAACAACCAAATCTGTATGAATGCCGCCGGTATGAAGATTAATCTCATCGGTCAATTGTGTATAAGTGTAGCTTTTGGTATCGATATTGCCCAGAACACTGGATAACAATCCGATATAAGGTATTAACTTAGAAGGAACCTTCTTTGTATCAAATAGCAGCTTCATATAACCAATACCGTTGGTATCTATCGGATGCCTTAACACCGGGATATCTTCTGCTTCAATTAATTCATTGCATAAAGGCGGGGCAGCTTTTGTGATATCGTCAATTGCCAGCATAGGAATCGCTTCTAATTCTTCTTTTGTGGAAGCCTCACTTTGATATGCTTTTAATGCCTTTGTATCCTCAACGATTTGATTAATCTGGTTCTCATTTAAAGATGCTTTAAACTCAGCTAATTTCCCTTCCAGGTCATCTTCCTTAGCTTTCGTCATCCCCTTTGTCGGCTCAAGTACAAGTAAGGAGGCATGGGTATTATTTAAAAAATATTTTTCAATTAAGGTCTCGTAGTAACCCGTTCCAATCTGACTACGCAGCCATTCAAAGGTCTTGTTTGCTTTAATATGGATAAATGGCTGTTCTTCGTCATACAGCCAACTGTCTAATATTTTGAGACCATACATCAAACCTGTAGGGTAACGGCCATAATCAGCCTCTTTAAATTTAAACTCATAGTAATTCATTGCGCCTTCTAAAGACTTTTCATTAACACCTTTTCTTACAATCTCTTCTAAGGTTTCCTTAATGATTGCCATAAAGGCCTCTTGCTTATCCGGATTGGCATTTTTGGCGATAATTGAAATATAAGGCTGCAATACGCCATTATCATACTCTCCTAAAACATCTTTTGCTATATTCGCTTCAATTAAAGCTTTTTTAAGTGGCGCACCCGGTGCAGACATTAATACATAGGTCAATATTTGAAATGCCAGGTAAAGCTCTTTATTCAGGCTATTTTCAATGACCACATTATAACTGAAATAGGTGTTGTCCTTCTCGGATTCACTCTCAGAAACCGCATACTTTTCTTTAACCACTTGCATTTCTTTAAATGGTTTCTGATACCTGATTGTCGAATCTATCTTTAAATAATCAAAATGACTTAGATAATGCTCATCAATAAAATCTAGTTTCTCATTGACATCGAAATCACCATATAAATAAATATAACTATTGGAAGGATGATAATACCTACTGTGAAAATCTAAAAACTGCTCATAGGTCAATTCCGGAATAAAGTCCGGATCACCTCCGGATTCCACACCATAAGTATTCTCAGGAAATAGTGTGGCGGTGATTTTACGGAACAGGACTTGCTCAGGAGAGGAAAAAGCACCTTTCATCTCATTGTAGACGACGCCATTATAAGTTAGCTTATCATCTTTGTTTGCCAACTCATAATGCCAGCCTTCCTGGAGAAAAATCTTTTTATTCTTATATATATTGGGATAAAAAACCGCATCAAGATACACATGCATTAAATTCTGAAAATCCTTCGCATTACAACTGGCTACGGGATATACCGTCTTATCGGCATAAGTCATGGCATTTAAGAAAGTATTTAACGAACCTTTCACCAGTTCTACAAAAGGATCCTTCGCAGGGAATTCTCTGGAGCCACATAATACAGAATGTTCAAGAATGTGGGGAACTCCGGTACTGTCTGATGGTGGTGTCCGAAAACCAATATCAAAAACTTTATTATCGTCTTCATTGGACAAAACAACAAGTCTTGCCCCTGTTTTTTTATGCTTTAAAAGTCCTGCATAGGATTTAACTTCTTCAATATATTCCTCACTTATAAGTTCATATGCTAAAGGAATGTTTTTAAAGCTATCAATCATATTTGACACGTCCTTTCCTGTTCAAAAGTATTATCTCTTAATTAAGTATTTATTATACCACAGCCTTTTGCTGCAATCAAACAAATCAAAAAACAAAACCATTTGGATTAATTGCATTTTAGGTTTAGCCATGCTATACTTTAAAACAAACATTAACTAAAGGAGACTGCCGATGCCTTCCAAACAAACAATTACCCTATTGAGAATGTTACAGAATGCAACGTCTCCCCAGGAAGTCGTTGATTTTGGATTTCAGCTCATGGGAAACCCCATTTTCTATCAGAACATAACAGGCAGCATTTCTTATTATACAAAAAAATGTGAAATCAAACATATTCGATGGCAAGAAGATATTGTCAAGGGGGCTTTGAGCATGAATTCTCTTATGCCCAAGGGCGGCTTTACCATTGCTGACCATGCAAAAAAGTATAAGGAATCAGAGAAACCAATCCGGATTTCCAGTTTCCAGGCCGGCAACGAATTTTACCAGAATATTATGATCCCCATCTTTATACAAGACGAGACAATGGGTATATTGGTTTTAAGTGACTTCGAACGGTCATTTTGTGATGAAGATGATGAATTATTTCACTTGGTTGCCGATATATTCACTGCAAAATTGACACAGGTTTATCGGCTGCATCCCCACGGAAGACATGTAATTGAAGGCATATTTTTCAGGTTACTTGATGGAATGACAGTCGATACCGACTTATTAACAGAACGCATTCAACACATTGGCTGGCATCCAAAAAGATATTTTCATGTACTTGTCATCCAATCCGATAGTCAAAAACCGGAACCTATGTTAGACCTTTTCATTCTAACCCAGCATTCCTGTAATCAACTATTCTTTTATCAAAACAGGATAATTTATCTCTATACCAGTGATGAATTGTCCGTTTCATGGGAAGATGAAAATGTTGGTATCCTTAAATGGCTGCAAAAGCAACAGCTGCAAGGAGCAATAAGTAATAGCTTTACTGATCTGTTGCAACTTAAGCGTTATTACCTTCAAGCCATTAAGGCTCTGGAGGTTTCTACTGTATTAAAATTAACAACACCGATCATTAAGTTCGATACTCTTTTAATCTATATGCTCATTGATCACTGGGGTAAGTCATTTGATCCGGAAGAGCTTTGTTGTGATCAAATACGGATATTGCAGGATTATGACAAGCGTACCGGAGCCAATTTACTGAATACACTCCGGGTTTATTTGGAATGTCATCAAGATATTGCTTTAACTGCCAATCATTTATTCCTCCACAAAAATACTGTCCGCTACCGCATTTCCCGCTGCTGTGAATTGCTCAATACTAAGTTAGAAAAATCCACAGAGTTATTTAATCTTTATCTTTCATTGCATACACTGGAATACCTTAAAATCAAACAAGAGTAGACAAGGAAAATCATCTTGTCTGCTCTTTGAATGAAATTATATTAAATCCGGGTCGCCGCCGCATAACCGCTGCGCATTGCTCCCATAAGACTACTTTCTCCATTGCAGTCGCCTAACATAAAGAATTCATCGGCAACTCCATAGAAAGATAATGCTTCATCTGATTTAGGAAGATATCCGGCAGCAATCACAATAGTTTCCGGCAGTGAAAAATCATCATGTCCTAAAGGAGTTTCTATCAGCATCTTCCCTTCTTTTAAAGATAATACCTTGCTTTCAGTGTGTATATGCAGATTTTCAAACTTTTTCAAGGCTTTTTCAAGAATTTCAAAGTAGTGGGGACGCATAGCCTCCTTTGCAATCTGTCGTGTCATTTCGTAAACATTGACCACATGTCCTCTTTCTGCCAAGAACATCGCTGTTTCTATTCCTATTTCTCCGCCGCCAATCACCGCAACTGAACCGATTATATGTTCAGGTTGAGATAACGCTTCCACCGCAGTAAAAAAATGAACATTGTCCAATCCAGATATTGGTGGCGTAATGGGCATAGATCCAACTGCCGCAAAAATAACATCATATTTCTCTTCTCCAAGCAGCTTAGGTGTGGCTTTCGTATTCATACGAACCATAACATTACTCTTTTTTAGCTGTCCTTTCAAATAATCTATAAAAGAACGAATAGGCCATTTAAACGAAGGGATAGCCGCATAATTTAGTTGCCCGCCAAGGATATGACTTTGCTCATATAATGTGACGTCATGTCCGCGGATGGCTGCATGAATAGCACTTTCCATGCCTGCCGGACCGCCACCGATAATGGCAATCCGTTTCGGCAAATCGGCTGGTACTAATAAAGTGTTAATCACGCTAGGTAGTCCAAACTTTGGATTAACCGAACACGCACTGCGAAAAGGCGCATGCTGAGATATAACATGACACTTATTACAGCGTATACAAGGGACAATATCTTTTTCTGTGCCTTTATATAATTTAGCACCATAGTCAGGTTCACAAATCCATGTACGAGCCGTGGCAATTAAGTCAGCTTTTCCTTCAGCTATAATCCTATCTGCCATATCAGGATCATGAAGCCCGCCTATCGGAGCAATCAGCATATTCTCAGGCCGATGAGGCATTATGGCTTCACTATATTTTACGGTCGGGGTAGGTTCTGCCAAAAAACCAGTTGGATGTGAATCATCACCATTAGACATTCGCAACTGAAGTATATCAATCAGTCCTTCTGCCATTTTAACAAAAGCAATCGTATCATCTAATGTATGTCCGCCATCACAGTCTTCGGCTGTCATAATACCCTCCATTAAGAAATTCCGGCCTACGGCTTGTTTGATTCTTCGAAACACCTCCAATATTACTTTACCACGGTTTTGAATGCTGCCTCCATATTCATCAGTCCGTTGGTTAAACCGTGGCGAAATAAATTGTCCTAAAAAGGGCAGTCCATAAGAAAATTGAATCGAACCCATATCAAAACCAAGCTTTTTAACAAGAATCGCCTGTTCCACATAAGAATCAATGCATTGAT
>Ga0153928_1001495_pt1 | contig 10333 bp, 9 predicted proteins | sample TSNJ012MetaG_FD_106656 | JGI IMG/M metagenome (GOLD analysis project Ga0153928, IMG submission 106656) | Attine ant fungus gardens microbial communities from New Jersey, USA - TSNJ012 MetaG | ecosystem: Host-associated > Fungi > Mycelium > Unclassified | place: USA: New Jersey, Wharton State... | reverse complement strand
CGGGCTCGAAAAACATTCTTCATTCCTGGCGCTCAATCCAGCTCTCCCGCCAACGCCTCCGCTGTGTCGGCGCCGGGCACGACCGGCACGACTTCGAACTCCATGAGGTCGGACCATCCGGCGATCCAGCGTTGGAACAACGTCACGTCATCGGCTTCCATCAGTTGAAAGCAGCGGCCGAGATCGGCAGCGACCCAGCTGCTTACGAAGGTAAGTCCCTCCGGCATCTTGCGGCCGCGCTCGCGCAGCCGGCGGTAGATTGCTCTGGCGTCCTGGTTGCGAAATCGTTCGATCACCATGAATTGCATGAAGGACCTCACGAGGAATGGTGAATAGTGAGTAGTGATCGGAGCTCCGCTCCACCACTACTCATCACTCACCACTCGCTACTCACTATTTGCTATTCGCTCTATCAGGCATGCAGCCGCGGCACCAGCCGCGTGGCGTTGGCGCTTCCGATGGCGTCGAGATCCGCTTCGCTCAAGCCGAGCGCGCGCAGGCTCTGCCACTGATCGAGCGGGAAATAGGGATAGTCGCTGCCGAAGGTGATCTGCGAGGTTGGCACCAGCTTGGTGAGCGCGGCCATGGCGGGCGCGCTGGCGGCATTGGCGGTGTCGTAGTGGAGCCGGCGCAACTCCGCGAAGATGCCGTCGGGCGCGAACTCTGCCCGGTTCGGCCTCCTGGCATAGAACGCGTCGATGCGGCCGGCGAGCATCGGGATCGTGCCGCCGGCGTGGGAGAACAGCCATTTAATGTCGCGCCAGCGCACGAAGCCGCCGCTCACCAGCAGGCTCGTGACCGTGCGGGTGGTGTCGTGCGGCACCTCGAGCGCAGCCACCGGAATGCCGAGGCTCAGGTTGGCGCAGCAGGCGGCGACCAGCGGATGGACGTAAACGACCGCCTTGCGGCGGTTGAGTTCGTCGAAGATCGGCCGGTAGAGAGGATCGCCCAGCCATTTGTCGCCGTAGTTCGTCTGCAGCCCGACGCCGTCGGCCTTGAGGGTGTCGAGGACGTATTCGATTTCCTTCAAGGTCGCGTCGACGTCGAGCATCGAGAGCGTCGCGAACAGGCCGAAGCGTCCGGGATAATCCCGCATCATCTCGGCGGCGAAATCGTTGCACGTGCGCGCCATGCGCGCGGCCGCCTCGGGCCCACCGTTGAACCACAGGCCGGGCGTGGACGGCAGCGAGAGAATGCCGGTGCGCACCTCATTCTTGTCCATGTCCTCGATCGCCTTGTCGCGCGTCCAGGCGACCTGGCTCGGGAACGGTGCGATCTTGTGCGCGTCGTCCCACGCGAGCCACGCCTTTTGGTAGGCGGGCGCGTAGAAATGATGGTGCGTGTCGATCAGGTGTGCCGCCTCGCCGCGCGCTGCGCCGGGCAGCGCAGCCGCGGCGCCAAGGGCGGCCGCGCCGGCCATGAAACGGCGGCGGGACAAGGGCGCGGCGCATCCGCACGGGAGGCGATGGCGGGCGCCGGACACGGCCGGTGTACGGGCGGGCAGCATGGCGTTTCTCCCGGTTATGTTTGTGTTAGCTTAAGGGGAAAGGAAGCTGGCCAGCAATGGCCGAAGCAGGCCGCGGCAAGCCGGGAAGGAATTTGCCCATGAAGAAGCTGCTGTTCGTTGTGTTGGCTGCCGCCGCTTTGTTTGCCCCGGCGGCGCGCGCCGGCGACTTTCCCTCGCGCCCGGTCACGCTAGTCGCGGTATTCGGTCCGGGCAGCGCGAGCGACACGCTGTGCCGGGTCATCGCCGAGCCGCTCGGCGCCGCGCTCGGCCAGACCGTCGTGGTGGAGACCCGCCCGGGCGCGAACGGCACGCTTGCCGCGACCCACGTCGCGCGCTCCCAGCCGGACGGCCACACGCTGCTGATGGCCACCAATTCTCCGCTGTCGGCGGCGCCCTTCATCATGAAGAACGTCGGCTACGACCCGGTGAAGGACTTCGCCCCGGTGACGCGCGTCGGCAGCTTCACCAATCTGCTGGTGGTCAACCCGAGCTTGCCGATCTACTCGGTCAAGGACCTCGTCGATTACGCCAAGGCCAATCCAGGGAAGCTCACCTTCGCGAGCGGCAACACCGCCGGTATCGTCGGCGGCGAGACGCTCAAGGGCTGGGCCGGAATCGACATGGTGCACGTGCCCTACAAGTCGACGCCGCCGGCGCTCCAGGACATCATGGCCGGGCGCGTGTCGATGATGTTCACCGACCTCACCGCCGGCGGGCCGCACGTCAAATCCGGCGCGTTGCGCGCGCTCGCGGTGACGCGGCTGCGCCGCAGTCCACTTTATCCGGAGCTGCCCACCATGGACGAGGCCGGCGTCACCGGATTCGAACTCGACGCCTGGGCGGGCATCGTGGCGCCGGCACGTACTCCGCCGGACATCGTGGCGCGGCTCAACAGCGAATTGCGCAAGGTGATCGACAGCGCGGACGTCAAAAAGCGGCTCGGCAACGTCGGCTTCGAGGCGTTCTCGAGCACGCCCGAGGAGCTGGGCGATTTCGTCCAGGTCCAGCTCGGCAACTGGAGCAAGATGGTCAAGGCGGCAGGGATTCAGCCGGAGTGAATTTGTTTGTAGGGCGCCATGGGCCTACAGCCCCAGCGTACGCTCGGCCCAGCGCAGCACCACGTCGCTGCCCAGAAACGCGAGGGCCGGCTGCTCCATCGCGCTCGCTTGGCCGCGGTTGACGACGACGGTGGCGACCACTGCGTCGCAATGCTCGTTGAGCGCCATTTCGAGCGCGGACTCCGCCGGCGGGAAGGATTTGGCGACCGTATAAGGCCGGCTTCGCCCCTTCATCCACGCCACCGATACGGCGCGACCGGGCGTGACGGGCGTGACTTGCCCGCCGATGATCGCGATGTCGCCGACGCGCGAGAGCTCGTCATCGTCGGAAACGCCGGTGGTGCAATTGCAGAAGCCGATCTTTGCCCGCACATAGAGGTTGACCTCGGTCCCGCAGTCGGCCGCCTTGCATTGGAACGCTTTGCCCTTGCCCCACTGGTCCATCAGGAAGGGCCATTCCACCTCGGTCCACACCGGCCGGCCGGGCGGGGGCACCGCGCTGCTCCGCTCCGGCCGCGCCGCGAACCAGGCCAGCGGGCAAAGTCCGCCGAGCAGGAAGGCCGCAGCGACCGCGATGACACTTTTCCTCATCGCTTCAACAGCAAGCCGTGACTAATTGCTCGCGACGAACGCCTGCGCGGCCGCAAGCGCCGGCCGATCGGAGTTGCTGTCGGCAGCGAGCGCAATCAGCTTCTCATAGTCGGCTTTTGCAGTCGCCTTGTCGCCCAAAGCCGCCGCCGCCTTGGCGGCGCCGGCAAAGCCGTTGAAGCGGTTCGGCTCCTTCGCCATGGTCGCCTGGTACGCGGCCAGCGCCTCCTTGGCCATGCCGCGTTCGAGCAGCATGTCGCCGTAGAGTTCGCGCGCGGGCGCAAGCGGACCCGGCGTGACCGGCGACTTCTCGGTCTTGTCTTCCGCGTCGGCCGCGGCCTTCATGGCGGCGATCGCCTCCTCGTGTTTGCCTTCGGCATTGAGCACCCAGGCGGTCGCGATCCGGTGCTGGATGTCGACCTGATCGGACCAATAGGCGTCCTTCGCCGCGCGCAGCTTGTCGCGCAACTCGGCGAGCTTGGCGACGTCCGCCTTGGCGGCTTCCGGATTGCCGGAGCGCGCCGCGCCGAGCGCGCGGGCAAAATGCGTGATCGCCATGACGTGGGCGAATTTGCTCGGCCGCACCTCGAGCGTGGCGGCCCCCTTCCAATCGCCGCGTTCGATCGCGTAGCGCGCGGGCGAGGCGGCGATCGCAAAAGAGCCGCCGTAGACGTCGGTGTTGGCGTTGGCCACCTGCGTCATCTCGTCGATGACGCCGCGCGCCTCGCGATCGCGGCCGAGCTGCAGGTATGCGTAGACAAGATAATCGTCCGCGTGGAGCTGCTCGGTCGATTCCTTGTCGGCCTTGGCGGCCTTGACCGAAGCGATGTTCGAGGCAATCGAGTCCTTCCAGTAGCCGACGCGCGTGAAGATGTGCGACGGCATGTGCTGCGCGTGCGGAGCGGCCGGCGCGATTCCGGCATAGCGCCGCGCGGCGTCGAGCCCCTTCTGCGCGATCGGCGGATAATCATAGAGGTGGATCAGATAGTGCGCGACGCCGGGATGGTGCGGCTGGCGCTTGAAGATCGGCTCGAGGATAGCGGCGCCCTTGAGCTGCTGCGCGTAAGTCTTGTCGGCCGGCGAAGCCGAGACGTTGAGCGTGATGGCGTAGAAGATCTGCGCCTCGTCGTCGTCGGGATATTTCGCCGCCAGCGCTTCCATCGCCTTGAGGTAGCCCTGCAGCCGGGTGCGGTAATCGACCTTGTCGTAGTCGGTGTAGAGCACGGCGAGCGCGTTGATGTAGTCGCGCTCGCGCTCGCTCTTGACGCCGACCGCCTTGCCCTTCTCGATCGCCGCGAGGGCCGGAGCGAGGTTAGGCGCCGGCGGCGGATTGTGCGGGTTGTTCCAAAGGCTGAGCGCAATGCCCCAATAGGCGATGCCGCATTCGGGATCCGCCTTGAGCGTCTCCTCGTAGATCTCGCGCGACGCCTTGTACCAGAACGAATGCTGGTAGCGCATGGCACGGTCGAAGCGCCGTTGCGCCGTGTCGTTGCACGAGGTGGCGAAATGCACCGTGCCGAGCTGCTGGTCGGTGCTCTCCTGCGCGACAGTGGCCGTGCCGGGGAGCCCGAGGATTGCCGCGCTTGCGATCAGGGCGGCGAACGATGGTGTACGCATGTTGGCCTCCGCATCGAGGGGGGACTAGTGTCCCCGTTTCCGAAGTTCGCCCGAGTTTGCCGCACGCTCCGTAGCGAACTTCGGAATCGAAGGACATTAGCAACTCTATGATTCTAGTGCCGCTTTGAACCCGAAGTTCGCAATCGGACTCGCGGCAAGTGTAGTGCGAACTTCGGGTTCGCGGTACTAGCTGCGTCAGGAGTTATGGGAGCGTACGCGATTATGGATCGGGCGCCGCTGCCCACGCAAGCAGCACCCTGGGCTTGAACGGTGACCGGATCGGGGCGCACCGGGCTGGCCCAATCTGTTCGCTGGCCGTCGGTTCGGGGATAATCCTGCCGCGGCCCTTGCAGGAATCGGCCGATACGGCTTGATAGAGCGCGATGAGGAAGACTGCCAAGAAGAAGAAGCGCCGTATCGACTCCCGCTTCGCCCTCAAGATCGGACGTTCGCGCACCGGGCTCGGCGTGTTCGCCGAACAGCCGATCAAGCGCGGCGTGCGCATCGTCGAATACACCGGCCGCGCCCTCAAGCCGGGCGAGGAATACACCAGCCGCAGCAAGTTTCTGTTCAAGATTTCGCGCACCAAGACGATCGACGGCACGATCAAGTCGAACGCGGCGCGCTACTTCAACCATTCCTGCGCGCCCAACTGCCGAGCCGAGAACACCGGGCGGCGCATCTACATCGTGGCGCGCCGGTATATCGAGCCCGGCGAAGAGCTGACCTACCATTACGGCAAGGAATATTTCGACCAGCACATCGGGCCGAAGGGCTGCCGCTGCCTCAAGTGCGAGCCCATCGAGCTCGTGCTAGACTGATCGTAGCCCGGATGGACGCCCGCGCAAGCGGGCGGTAATGCGGGACTCCCGCATTCCGCTTCGCTCCATGCGGGCTACATAGTCACTATTCGCTATTCGCCATTCGCTATTGGAGGAAATTTCCCCGTGAACGACATCGCCTTCTGGTCGGCGAAACGGCTCGCCAGCCATCTGCGCCGCCGCAAGATCGGCTGCCTCGAGCTGCTCGAGCATTATCTCAAGCGGGTCGAGCGCTTCAACCCGCGTCTCAACGCCATCATCGCCACCGACCTCGACGGCGCGCGCAAGCGCGCCCGCGCCGCCGACCGCGCGCTTGCCAAGGGCGACGTGTGGGGGCCGCTGCACGGCGTCCCCATGACGATCAAAGAATCCTATGACGTGGTCGGCCTGCCGACGACCTGGGGCATTGCGGATCTCAAGGACAACATCGCCGCGAAGAACGCGCTCGCGGTCGACCGCATGCTGGCTGCCGGCGTGGTGCTGTTCGGCAAGACCAACGTGCCGCTGATGCTCGCCGACTGGCAGAGCTACAACGTCATTTACGGGACCACCAACAATCCATGGGACGTGACGCGCGCGCCCGGCGGCTCCTCGGGCGGCTCGGCAGCGGCGCTCGCGGCCGGGCTGACGGGGATCGAGGCCGGCAGCGACATCGGCGCCTCGATCCGCAACCCGGCGCATTTCTGCGGCGTGTTCGGCCACAAGCCGACCTACGGCATCTGCCCGCCGCGCGGGCACGCGTTGCCCGGCCGCGTCGCCCAAGCCGATATTTCGGTGATCGGACCGCTCGCGCGCAGCGCCGACGACCTCGACCTCGCGCTCGCCGCCATGGCGGGTCCCGACGACATCGACGGCGCCGGCCTGCGGCTTGCGCTGCCGGCGCCGAAGAAGAAGCGCCTGCGCGACTTCAAGGTCGCGGTGATGTTCGAGGACGTGAACGCCGAGGTCGACCGCAGCGTTAAGGACCGCATCCAGGCGCTCGCCGATTTCCTCGCCCACAGCAAGGCGAAGGTAGACGATCGTGCGCGGCCGGACATCGACACGGTCGACCTGCATCGCACCTACGTGATGCTGCTGCGCGGCGCGACCGCCGGGCGCCTCAGCGCCGCGCAATTCGAGCGCAATCTCGCGCTCGCACCCACGTTACGAGCCGACGACGACGGCTACTTCGCTCGCATGACCCGCGCCAACGTCATGCACCATCGCGAGTGGCTCGCGCACAACGAGCAGCGCCACCGCATGCGGCTCAAATGGGCGGAGTTCTTCAAGGAGTACGACCTGCTGCTGTGCCCGGCCGCCTCGACGCCCGCCTGCCCGCACGATCATCAAGGCGAGCGCTGGGAGCGCACCATCGTGGTCAACGGCAAGCCGGTGAACTCGGTGGATCAGTTGTTCTGGGCCGCCTTCGCCTCGGTCTCCTATCTGCCGGCGAGCGTGGCGCCGATCGGATTTTCCAAAGAGGGGCTGCCGATCGGCGTGCAGATCGTCGGGCCGCAATACCACGACCGCACCTGCATCGCCTTCGCCGGCCTGATCGAGCGCGAGTTCCAGGGCTTCGTCGCCCCGCCGGGATATGAGTGAGGTGTTGTTACACCTCCGCCGTCATCCTGAGGAGCGCGCGCGACGAAGTCGCGTGCGCGTCTCGAAGGATGGAAGCAAGCACGGCGCTTGTTTCCATCCTTCGAGACGGCCGCTCGCCAACGCGAGCGGCCTCCTCAGGATGACGTTTTTATTTTCTGCTCGACATTCAAGATAGACAACACTGTGGGGCTCTTCCTCGAAGACTTCGTGCTCGATCGGCCGCTCTTCACCCACGGCCGCACCGTGACGGAAGCGGACGTGACGTTGTTCGCCGGGCTCGCCGGCGACTTCAATCCGCTGCACGTCGACGAGGACTTCGCGGCTCAAACCGAGTTCGGCGGCCGCATCGCCCACGGCCCCCTGGTGCTCTCGATGGCGATCGGGCTGATGGCTCAGCTCAATCTCATCGACGGCACCGCGCTCGCGCTGCTCGACCTCACATGGGCGTTCAAGGGGCCGGTGAAGCTCGGCGACACCATCCGCGCCCGCGTGACCCCGGTGGAGAAACGGCCGACGCGCAAGCGCAGCCGCGGCGTGCTCGTGCTCCGCTTCGAGGTGGAAAACCAGCGCGGCGAGGCGGTGCAGACCGGCGCGATCACTCTGCTGATGAAGATGCGGCCGGCTTAAACCTCTCCCCCGCAAGCGACCGCAAGCGGGGAGAGGGAGCTCGCGCGGCGCGTCCGTTCGCCTACCCCAGCGCCATCAGGCCGAGCGTAACAAATATCAGAATCACCACCGTCGTGCCGCTCACGGTGGCCACGTGGCGCCAGCCAAGCCGGGCGACCGCGGCGGGCGAGGTGTCGAGCCCGAGCGCCGCAATCGCGATCAGCAGGCCCCAGGTGGAGAAAATCCCGAGCGCCGCTTTCGCCGGCGCGTAGAGCGGCGCGGCGGCGGGAACGTAGGGCACAAAGCTGTTGACGAGGCAGAGCACCAGAAACACCAGCGCGAATACCGGCACCGGGACGCGCGCGTGGCGCTGCGCCGAGCCGAGACGCGTGAAGTACCACCCGATGGCGAGCACGACCGGGAGCAGCAGGAACACGCGGAACAGCTTAACGATCACGGCGACGTTGCCGACCGCCTCGCTCACCGCGTAGCCGGCGCCGACCACCTGCGCCACGTCGTGAATGGTGCCGCCGAGCATGACGCCGGTCACCTGCGGGTCGAAACCGAGTTCGCGGCAGATGAGCGGATAGAGCAGCATGGCGCCGGTCGAAAGCGTGTTGACCGCGACCACCACGAAGGCGACGTCCACTTCCTTGCCGGGATAATGGGGAACGACCGTCGCGGTGGCGAGCGTTGCCGAGGCGCCGCACACCGCGGTCCCCGCGCCCGCGAGCGCGCCGTAGCCGGCGGGCTGGCCGAGCAGGCGCGCGAACGCAAAGCCGGCCGCGATGGTTGCCGCCATCGCCGCAATGATGAGCAGTGCGATCGTGGTACCGAGCGAGGCGATGTCGGCGAGCGCGACGCGCAGGCCGAGGCACGCCACCGCCCAGCGCAGCAGCACCTTGCCGCAGAACACGATCCCGGGCCGGCACACCGGCCGCGCGGCGACGGGATAGAAGAGGATACCGAGCAACAGCGCGAGCACCATCGCCGGGAGCGGCGCCCAGGCTCCGATCGCGCGGTTGAGCCCGTAGGCGGCAATCGCAACGGCCGCTGCCAACGCAAACCCCGGCACCGCGCGGCGCAATGCATGGGCGGGTTGGACGAGGGTCTGTTCGACGGCCATGGGGGCTGGAACGGGGCGGAAGTGAGTCAGGAGGAGAAACGCTATCCCCATTCCTCCGTTCCCGCGACAGGAATCTTCCATCCGTACATACGCTGTCGGGAACAAAGCGCCCCCTCCCTGACCCTCCCCCGCAAGCGGGGGAGGGAACACGCCGTGCCGTATTCTCGTATGTGCCCGCCGGAGCGATGAGGCAGTGCAGCACGCTTGCTCCTTTCCCCGCTTGCGGGGGAGGGATCGGGAGGGGGCCGCCGTGATAGCCTCGCGGACGGACTAGCAAGGAGCGGCGATGGCCGAAACAGCGCCGAGCGGCAGTTGGCCCGAAGTGCTGCGCGCGTTCCTCAAGCTCGGGCTCACTTCGTTCGGCGGCCCGGTCGCCCATCTCGGCTATTTCCGCGCCGAGTTCGTGGCGCGGCGCGCCTGGCTGGCGGAACCCGCCTACGCGGATCTGGTCGCGCTATGCCAGTTCCTGCCCGGGCCGGCCTCGAGCCAGGTCGGCATCGGCATCGGCCTGATGCGCGCCGGCATTCCGGGCGCCCTTGCGGCGTGGTGCGGTTTCACCCTGCCGTCCGCCATCGCCATGGTGCTATTCGCCTATGGCGTCGAATATTTCGCGGGCGCCGCCGCAGGCGGGTGGCTGCACGGGCTCAAGATCGCGGCGGTCGCCGTGGTGGCGCAGGCGGTATGGGGAATGGCGCAATCGCTCGCCCCGGACCGCGAGCGCGCGACCTTGGCGGTGCTCGCCGCCATCATCGTGCTGACGTTTCCGACCGCCTGGGGCCAGATCGGCGCGATCGTGCTTGGCGCGGCGGCCGGGCTCATCGTGTTGCCGCGCACGGCGGCGCCGTCCGGCTTGGTCTTGAGCGTTCCGCTCGGGCGCACCTTCGCCCTTGTTTGTCTCACGTTGTTCTTCGCTTTGCTGATCGGACTGCCGATCCTTGCCGCGACGGTGCACGGCCACGCGCTCGAGCTGGCGGCGAGCTTCTATCGCTCGGGTTCGCTCGTGTTCGGCGGCGGCCACGTGGTGCTGCCGTTGCTGCAGGCATCGGTGGTGCCTCCCGGCTGGATCACGAACGATGCGTTCCTCGCCGGCTACGGCGCGGCGCAGGCGGTGCCCGGCCCGCTGTTCACCTTCTCGGCGTATCTCGGCGCCGCGATGACCCCGCCGCCGAACGGCTGGCTCGGCGCGATCATCTGCCTCGTCGCGGTGTTCCTGCCGTCGTTCCTGCTGGTGTTCGGCGCACTGCCGTTCTGGGCGGCGTTGCGCGACCGTCCGGCCGCGCAAACCGCGCTGCGCGGCGTCAACGCGGCGGTGGTCGGCCTGCTGCTCGCCGCGCTCTACCACCCGGTATGGACGAGCGCGATCGGGCGGCCGGCCGACTTCGCCGTTGCGGTGAGCGCGTTCCTGCTCTTGAGCCTCTGGCGCACGCCG
>Ga0153928_1001492_pt1 | contig 10347 bp, 10 predicted proteins | sample TSNJ012MetaG_FD_106656 | JGI IMG/M metagenome (GOLD analysis project Ga0153928, IMG submission 106656) | Attine ant fungus gardens microbial communities from New Jersey, USA - TSNJ012 MetaG | ecosystem: Host-associated > Fungi > Mycelium > Unclassified | place: USA: New Jersey, Wharton State... | reverse complement strand
ATAATTAGTCCAGTCAAGTCTAAAGTCCAACCTAATCTTGATATACTAACACATTATCTATTGTATCATCTTTATTTTTCTTATTTCTTATCACCATTATTTCTTCTACCATCTACTTATTATCAGTCCAGAATTGATAATAATCATAATCCCAATGCAATTCTATAACATAGAATACTCCTGGGAGAGTCACTGGTACCCTTAAAAAGAGGTTTGACCAGAGTACTTATCTTAGTATTTATTATCTAATCCCAATGGAATTGTTCTATGATGATCAAGTTCTATAGCAGGGACTAAAGGCTAGGGTAGGGTAATGGATATCACAAATGGAAGAGGTGGAGAGATCTTTAGGTAGATAAATATTTTCAGAAGGTTAATATTTGAAGGTAAAGAGTCTATTATTTAGTGTAGTTTTCTTATTCTTTGCTGCCCAGGCTACTACAGTTGGTACTTAAAAGGTATGCTTACAATACATACTACAGGGTCTGCTACCATATATTATGGAATTACATTGGGATTACAACTATTATCAGCCCTGGACTGATAATAAGTAAATAGTAGAAGAAATAATAGTGATAAGAAATAAGAAAAATAAAGATGATACAATAGATAATGTGTTAGTATATCAAGATTAGGTTGGACTTTAGACTTGACTGGACTAATTATAGACATTGGACTGCAGGAAAAATATTGGATAAATCTTGGGGTAATTATGGACAAATCTCATAATAGTTATAAACTTTAGGATAAATAAAGAAACCTTGGACTAACCCATTTATAGACTCTGACTCAACTAGTCACTCACTGTTACTTACTAGTACTTAGGATAGTAGTTCCTGTGATATCACTAGTTAGAATAAATATAATCCAGAAAGAGAATATCACAAATGGCCACTTACTGATTTGTGATTGCTTGATTTGATAATCAAAGTGTTCAAAAAAGTGAAGTTAGACAAGCAGCAAAAAATGTTATTAAGTCTGAGGTTGATCCTCAGACATACAGTTCTTAAATATATGATTGTGGTAATCTGTGCACCAGAACAGCCTACCACATGATCACTACCTATTGTTCTATATATAGGAGTGCTATTGTTCTTGAAATAGAGATAACCTAACTATCTTAGGGCAGTTCTTTGTTCTATTCAAGAATAGATGATAATCTATAGGTAAAGATCAGTGTCATATGCAAACATTGAGGACCTTGTATCTCCATGGGATCTTATTGCCTCAGGATCTATTTATGGCCAAAAGAAGTGCATTGAAGAGAGCTTTACAATGGTCACTGAAGCAAATGATTACATTAAGCAGTTCCTGAGATATCAGCGATTTAGTGTCTGGTGACTTAGTGATCACTGACTGATCTGCTGATAACTCAGTGAATACTGATTGCTTTGAGACGTTTTTGGTACTGTTTGAAAGATCTTCTTAAGGGCTTTTGGTGGCCATTTAGATTATTGAAATTGGTCAAGTATTCCTGGAGTTATGGTCCAAATGAAGTTTGTGACAGAGAAAGAAACAACAAGTTATCTCTTTTTGTAGTTCATCTGAAAACCTACTTCTCTTGGAACTCCATATTCTCTCTAGTCTTTGGACTAACTTATAGAGTGTGACTAAAAGCCTCAATATTCATCCTTTTAATATAACTCTTCTGAAAACCTTAACTAGATCCTTTGTAGAGGAGTAAAGAGATATCAAGTATTGATATAGGCTCAAGATTGAAGTATATATTTACTCTTGTGGTCTAGAGTCTTAACATTCCATTCTGAGAGAGAGCTTAAATCAGTTCATTATTGTATCTACTATGCCCTAATATACTTCCCAAAGGTAATATCCAGATTTTGTAGAGAAATACATATATTTGGGATGAGCTATAGGGAGCTCTTCTATATAGATGTTGTTGTTATACTTGTACCCTCATGTAACCTCTGTCACCAATCCCCTGTACCTTTCCTATCTATTCTGAAATTCATTAGTTATTATATAATTAATACCTTGCTACTGTATAGTATCTTCCAAAAAACTTTATAGTACTTAATTACCTTGCAATTATTCTGTATTACCTTCCTCAGTCTAGTTCTTTAATAAGCAACTCCAAATCTATCTATCTGGAGGCCATTTTATTGCCTAAACTATCTGGCTTGACAGTAGAACTAGACTGAGTATTGGACCAGATATCCAATCCTCTTAGAAACTCTTCTCTTCTAGACCCCAGAACTGACCACTGAGTCTGTTGTGATGGCTTGTACTCTGGACCTTCCCATAAACTATTCTCTACCCCAGTCAAACACCCCTTCATAGCTATCCAAGCATATAATTAACTTTGAGTCTTATAGGAACCATTGGGAGAAATAGAAGAGAAAATCCTACTAGAAAGAGCAACTGAACCTGAAATGGTCCCAGCCCTACCTTTTGAACCTGATCTGTTACTGAACCAGGGACTGCTCTTAGATTTGGAAAACCTAGACCTATACTCACTGTTGTTGGCCTTAGTTCAACAACCCAAACCATACTACTAGAGAAAATACAAAAGCATTCATGAACTAAATACTTTCAGTGAAGGAACAGCTGATAACTTCTGAGCATTTATTTTCTAGTGCCAAATCTACTTCAGGGCCTGTAAGGATAAATTCATTAAGAACTCAGAAAAAATATACTTTGTGATTTCTTATCTTAGGGATATAGCCCTTGATTACTTCAAACCCTACATTAATAATCCTAATCCCTTCCAGCTTCTTGATTTCCTAGAAGACTGGTCAGTGTTTGTACAAAAACTGTCTAATATCTTTAGATCCTACTCTCTAGAAGACAACAACAAGAATATAATCATTGTAATCCTCTTTCCAGCTAATTAAAAGGCAGTGAACTATTTCATTCACTTCATAAAGTACCAAAACTGGATTAGATAGGATGATCAGTCCCTTTAAAAGGTAATAAAGGACACCTTACTATCCAGAATAAGTGATGAGCTCTACTTCAGCAAAGAGAATTTGTTCATCTTTGAGGGCTTAAAAAGGACTGTTATGAGAATTGACAACAATTACTGAAAACATATCTAGAATGAAAAGAATAGACTCTGACTCATCAAATTTCTTTAGAACTCCTCCTCAAGAAGCAATAGGTCTGATCTACTCAAATCAACAATTACTGATAAAAACTTCCCAGTTAAGCAGTTAGCGAAAGACAGACCTAGGCTACTCTCTCTTAATACCTTTGCTTTTATATAGTTATCATCTTCTCTAGCACTGCTTCTAGGGCCAGATGGGCAATTAACCCCTGCTGAATACCAATAGCTACCTGGAATTGGATCTCTGTATACACTGTAGATAGTCAGGTTATCTAGCTAGAAACTATCCCAAATAAGCTGCCAGGAACTTGCTAACTACAGAAGCTTATAGAGCTCTAATTGATCTCCTTTCCTTTGCTCCCAGAGTCATCAAAAAATGAGATAGCAGTCTTCCTAGTTCCTAGAGGAACAACTGTCTTCTTAAGACCCAAAAATCTCTACTGAAGCTAGGTACTGCCAAGACTAGAGTTGCTAAGGCTTTATATGTTATCTTGTGTTCATATAGCATTCCTGGGGTCTTCAGAAACCTAGTGGACTCATCTAATTGCTTTATAAGTTCTGTATTTGTTCTGGCTTATAGCTTAAAAACTCAAACTATCTCTCTCCTATCTTTGTCTCTAATAAATGGTACTGTAAATATTTTGTATCTTAGGCTATTAACTTATCAATTGAGTTTGATTGTAGTTCATTGTATCTGTGGGATTTTTTTGTGATAACCCTAGATGACTCCTACAAAGTTGTATTGGATTATGACTGGTTATAATATATCAAACCTGTAGTTAACTGAAAACTGAATGAGTTAGATGTAAAAGCACATATATACAAGGTTTCTAGCAACCCCCTGCCAAACTCTAATTGTCCACCTGTTAGTCCCAAAGCTGAGTTTCCAGTTGACTCAAACATTCCCCAAGAGAAATCTAGGGTATCCTTGATTAGTACAGTAGCTTACACTTATGCTTGTAGGACTAGAGAATTATTGGCATTTCAACTCACTATCAGAGATCTAGGTATCCTCTATAGCCATTTGATAAGTGTGGAAAAGACCAAAACAAGCATAAGCCAGGTCTCTAATAATTATCTTAAGTTTGCTAATGTTTTTAATAAATATCAGGCCAAACAACTGCTTTCATACTATCTCTATGACCTTACTATCTACATCAAAAATGGCTCAACCCCTCTCTCTTGGTTCTATCTACTTGTTATTATCCACAGAGTTATATACTCTATGAGACTTTATAGAAGAGAATATCAAGACTAGTCTAATCTGACCATCTAGGTTATCTTGTGGGGTACCTATACCCTTTGTAAAGAAAAAAGATAGATCTCTTTGCTTATATGTTGATTACTAAGGGCTGAACAAGATTACTCAGAAGAACCACTATTTGATTTTCCTTGTATCTGACCTCTTGGATGCCCCAAAGAGAGCTAGAGTTTATTCCAAGATAGATCTTCATAGCACTTATCATCTCATTAGAATTATAGAAGATGACAAATGGAAAACCATCTTTTATACACACTACAGCTCCTACAAATGGCTAGTGATGCCATTTGGACTAATGAATGTCCCTTTAGCATTTCAATATCTAATGAATAAATTATTCGCTGATATATTGGGTATGTATATTATAATTTACTCAAATAATATATTAATCTACTCAGACAACATTGCAGAGCATAGGAAACCTATCAGGGAGGTCCTTTGTTGACTTCATGCCAATGGGCTATATATATTGTCCAACAAGTATGTATTCCATTATAACAAGATAGAGTTCCTAGGTTTCATACTAGACCTCTATGGAGTGCAGATGGATGATAGCAAGATCTCAATCATTCAGAAATGGCCTATGTTCTGATACTTGAAGGATATTCAAGTATTTCTTGGTTTTGCTAACTTTTATAGATACTTCATCTACAGTTACTCAAGAATTGTTACCCTCTTTACCCAACTAACCCATAAATTGGTTTCCTGGAACTAGTCTCCAGACTGCAGATGAGCCTTCTAGAAGTTGAAAAAGACATTTACCCAGGTACTAGTTATCACAAATGGCCACTTACTGATTTGTGATTGCTTAATTTGATAATCAAAGTGTTCAAAAAAGTAAAGTTAGACAAGCAGCAAAAAATGTTGTTAGGTCTGAGGTTTATTCTCAGACATATAGTTCTTAAATATATGATTGTGGTGGTCTGTGCACCAGAACAGCCTACCATATGATCACTACCTATTGTTCTACATATAGGAGTGCTATTGTTCTTGAAATAGAAATAACCTAACTATCTTAGGGCAGTCCTTTGTTCTATTCAAGAACAGATAATAATCTATGGATAAAGATCAGTGTCATGTACAAACATTGAGGACCTTGTATCTCCATGGGATCTTATCACCTCAGGATTTATTTATGGCCAAAAGAAGAACATTGAAGAGAGCTTCATGATAGTTGTTGAAGCAAATGATTACATTAAGCAGTTCCCGAGATATCAGCAATTTAGTGTCTGATGACTTAGTGATCACTGACTGATCTGCTGATAACTCAGTGAATACTGATCACTTTGAGACGTTTTTGGTACTGTTTGAAAGGTCTTCTTAAGGGCTTTTGGTGGCCATTTAGATTGTTAAAATCAGTCAAGTATTCCTGGAGTTATGGTCTGAATGAAGTTTGTGACACTAGTATTGATATACTAGAACCCTGACCATCACAAAAAGTGACTACTAAATAGTAATATAAAGGTATAACAAAATATCTATTCAAAGAACTATATAAATAGCTGGGCCCTCATTAGCAAGTAGCCTTGCTAACATTACCCTTTTGGTATAGTGGTAAACTATACAGTATGTAACTACTGGCCCATAGTGCAATTGTAGCACTGACTCTTCTATCATGTTAGAGACAAACATATCAGACTCTGCACTAATAGCTGTTTTGTTAACTTATATAGGGAAGAAATTGCATTCAATTGCCTTTCACTTCTGAGTTTTCAATTCTATAGAACAGAATTACAGCATCTATGATAAGGAACTCCATGCAATATTTGAAGTATTCAAAAAATAGAGACACTATCTTGAAAATACTCTAGTTCCTATTGATGTAGTTACTAACCACAAGAATCTCATCTACTTCTATGACACCAAGAATCTCACTAGATAGCAGGCTTGTTGGTCAAAGTACCTGTTTCAGTTTAACCTCTATATCTGTTTCTGTCCAGGAATATTGAGTTCAAAACCAGACACTCTCTGTAAGGGAACACTTTGATAGTCATATCTAGGAGAGCTTAGCATACACAGTATAGGTGAGTATTATCTAATTCACTCTGTGATCTGTTCAGCTGTCTTCTCTATAATCCTTCTCTCTGGTTTTTATCTTCCTATTAGTACTAGGTAGCCTTATAAGGTAATGTAGTTATTAATGTATGAGTTATGTAATTACTTGGTAATATGTACAGACTGTCTAGTATAAATATATATACTAGTAGATATACAGTAGAATATCTTACTCCAATATTGATTGAAACTTCTAGGCTATTCATTCTTCTGACTCTAAGTCTACTCTTTTCACTAATATTAAAGTAGTTAAGGATTGTACTTTCTCCTTACTGTTACAAACTTCATTTGGACCATAACTCCAGGAATACTTGACCGATTTTGACAATCTAAATGGCTACCAAAAGCCCTTAAGAAGATCTTTCAAATGGTACCAAAAATGTCTCAAAGAAATTAGTATTTGCTGAGTTATCAGCAGATCAGTCAGTGATCACCAAGTTACCAGACACTAAATCACCAATATCTCGGGAACTGCTTAACATAATTGTTTGCTTCAACAACCATTGTGAAGCTCTCTTCAATGCACTTCTTTTGGCCATAAATAGATCCTGAGGTGATAAGATCCCATGGAGATATAAGGTCCTCAATGTTTGTATATGACACTGATCTTTATCCATAGATTATCATCTGTCCTTGAATAGAACAAAGGACTGCCCTAAGATAGTTAGGTTATCTCTATTTCAAGAACAATAGTACTCCTATATGTAAAACAATAGGTAGTAATCATATAGTAGGCTGTTCTGGTACACAGACTACCACAATCATGTATTTAAGGACTGTATGTCTGAGAATAAACCTCAGACTTAATAACATTTTTTGCTGCTTGTCTAACTTTACTTTTTTGAACACTTTGATTATCAAATTAAGCAATCACAAATCAGTAAGTGGCCATTTGTGATACTTATACTCTCATTCATAGGTGGGACATCTATTCAAAGGGCAACGAACCTAGTTCTCTAATAAGCAACTCCAAATCTATCTATCTAAAGGCCATTTTATTGTCTGAACCATCTAGCTTGACAGTTGTTCAGTAACAGAGTGTTTGTAGGATTCTTTTCAAGAATAGATTCCTTCTAGCCATTAGTTCAGCCCTCAGATGGTGTCCCCTTCCAGCCTCAGTAAAGAGCAGTACAAAGAGAACATGCTGTGGTAGTTATATCTCCAGTGCATGAATAAATACATAAGTGTGCTGCTCTGAAGAACAATGAGAAGTAAGATGGATAGGTGGCATTATAATAATATTAGTGAGAGGCTTTAGGTAGAGTATGACCCCTGGGGTAAGATAACCCCAGGGGATGGTGATGGTAAAAGGAATGATACAAAAGTATTATCTAGGAGTAAATAATTAGGAGATTAAATAATAATAAATGAAAATAAAGGAAAAATAATAATAGAATATTAACCCAGTATATGACATTACACTATCCTCATCCCTGGCAATATTTTCAAAAAGAAATAAATGATTTCTCAAAGTTTGATTGACTAAGACATATATGTTACAGATTTCTGATGCCCAGTGTTCAGACAAAAGGTATATTCTAACCAGACTGATGTTAAAAAACTACTAACAGACTCCCTCCTCTTATATGCGATACTACTCTAGGCAACATAAGGTGGGGTCGTGGCAGGCATGAGGTAGAGCCGTGGTGGTCATGTGGTGGGATCGTAACAATATAGGCATTTCAACAAGAGCTTCTAGAGCCTAGATAATGCTCCAATCAGTATTTTGCTATTTTTATATTATCTCTATCTGTTCTCTGCTTCTACTGCCATTCTTTGCAATTCAGATCACGTGATCTGGTTTGACAGAAATCCTTGTGCTTGTATGTATTTATAGTGTATTCTGACACTACCATGGACTACGATATATTTTTGAATCAGAATATACAGCCTAATCCAATACATTAGCATCCAGAGTGTCACGAGACGATGACATTTTCAAGGGTTCGGCAAATTGGAATAATCATTCTGAAGGGGACATCTGGATAGACTCATGACCTTCCGCTAGTTCACTTCAGGCCGGATCCAAGGGCCATTAAAATACATGAAATCACTCCTACACGATCTAGTGCGCTAGCACCGGTATAAAGTCACGAAAGACTTGACCCAATCTCCTCTTCTTATGACTCATAATCAAGTCTCAGTTGATGCCACCTCAAGAACGCATTCAGGTAGCAATCGTGTACGTCGAGTCGTAGATACATCTTGTCCAGCTGCTGATCTTAGTGCAGGGGTGCAGGTCTAGCCGGCCTCACGCTAGCAGCGGCCCTCAATGCGTTTGACTCAGGAAAAAAAGTCGCTATAGATATTTACGACTCTGCTTCGGAACTTTCAGAGATTGGCGCTGGTATCATTATGTGGCCTCGGGTCTGGGAGATCTTCAAAAAGCTTGGCCTAGGGGATACATTGATCCCATTCTTCGATCATTATCCCGACCATGAACCTCGTATGCTGTGTTCCATTACTTTCGCAAGAGGTTGTATACTCATCTATTTCAAGGGGTGGTTTTCGAGATCAGGAAAGCCGACCAGAAGAACGGATTCAAAATTTTGGAGATCATAAAAAATGGTATGTCCAAAATACGTCAGATTAAAGGGTCCGTCTGACCTTTTCATGCACCTAGGCGGGGTCCTTCGTATCCATAGGGCAGACCTCCAGAGAAGTCTCTTACAACATCTCCATTTGACTGGTTCTGGTATACCAATCAACAGTACTTGCACTCTCCATCTCTCCCATAAACTGGTTGATTACGAGTTCTCTCCTCCCAACTTTTCTCCTGGTTCTTTGAAACTCTGTTTTGAAAACAAGATCAATAGAAGTTGTGATATACTCATTGGCGCGGATGGAATTAAATCGACAGTTCGACGACTGTTTCTTACACGGATGCCGAACCCAGAGAAATATGAAGAGTTTCTGGATCCCACATGGACTGGATCATTAATTTACCGGGGTCTCGTCAACGCGGAAGAACTGAGAAAAGTTTATCCGGGGCATAGAGCTTTAAACCATCCTGGGATACTGGTAAGTGCTGAGTCCTCTGGTTTCTATCCAAGTTCACCAACACCACGATGCACAGTACGTTGGGAAGGGGAAGGTGAGGGAACGGTTGTTTACTGGATAACCTGTAAGACACTAATAGTACATCAGCACTGTGTGGTATATGCAGTTTCTGGAGGGAAATATATCAATGTCGTTGGCGCAGTCCACGACGAGACAAAAGCAGGGACTATATGGAATGGCCAGCGGAATCAAGAAGTGACACAGGAGGAGTTTTTGGAATGCTTCGTCGGATGGGATGAGGAGTTTCAAGCACTTATACATGTATGTCCACCTTTTCAACAGGAAAAGGTTGCACTCACAATTGCCAGTGTATCCCTCACCCAACAAGATGGGCTTTGCAGGCTTTGAATCATCTCAACATCTTTGCAAGGGAAAGAGTGTTTTTGCTTGGTGATTCTGTAAGGTCATAGAGAATGCTCTGGATTGTGTGCGCTCATATCATACACGCAGGCCCATGCCATGGCTCCTCATCTTGGTGCAGGTGCAGCAGTCGGTATAGAGGTAATTGATTGATTGATCGTGATTTCTTTACCGAAGTTCATTTGCCATGCCACGCAGGACGCTTACATCCTGGCATCCCTTCTAACTCGTGCTTCCTATCAAACTCCAATGCAGCACATCACGCGTATCGCAGATATTTATAATTCTATTCGCGTACCACAAGCCATCGATTGGGCTAAGAATTCATTGAGGCAAGGTCGTCTGTATAGTCTTCGTGCCCCGGGATTTGAACATTTCATGGAAGGATCCGAGGTCCCAATGGAGATGCTTCTTGAGCTATTTGAAACCGTTAGAAAAATTTGGTCTGAGAATACTTCTGATGCAAATGTAGATCGGAAACGTGCAATTCGACTTTTACTAGAAGGAGCACGTCTATAGATAGTATATCATACCATATGAATTTTTT
>Ga0153928_1001491_pt1 | contig 10356 bp, 8 predicted proteins | sample TSNJ012MetaG_FD_106656 | JGI IMG/M metagenome (GOLD analysis project Ga0153928, IMG submission 106656) | Attine ant fungus gardens microbial communities from New Jersey, USA - TSNJ012 MetaG | ecosystem: Host-associated > Fungi > Mycelium > Unclassified | place: USA: New Jersey, Wharton State... | reverse complement strand
ATTATTAGATGATGAGAATGACGATGAAATTGTTGATTCTCCGGCAAATTCAGAAATGACTAATGAGGAAACGGAAATGCCAAATGCTACCGTATCTCCAGAAGCGGTGCTGACAGAAACACCAATGCCAGATGCGCCCCAGATTATATTGACTGACGCTGAAGTTGAAGTGCAGCGTGGTGCAGCGGTAAACCGCCTGATTTATGTAAAAGATATTACAGATGATAAAGATAGCAGAGAATCACTTTTTAGGAATATTCAGATTGATGGGACAATTAATACGGCAGTGCTTGGGACATATGAATTGACGTACTATGTAGTTGATTCCGATAGCAATAAATCAAATGAAGCAAAGCTTTTGGTGAATGTTAAGTAGAAGAATAAAAGGAGTCTTGAAAACTCAAGGTGAAGTGGATGAGAAAATATTCTGATGTTATTGTTGCCGTGGCTGGCACTGGTTATGTGGGATTATCGATAGCCGTACTTTTGGCTCAACATCATAAAGTTTATGCCGTGGATATTATCCCTGAAAAGGTGAAGCTGTTAAATGAAAAGAAATCACCTATTATGGATAAAGAGATTGAAACATATTTAACTACTAAGAAATTGGACTTAACTGCAACGCTAGACAGTGAAACAGCATACAGTAAAGCGGATTTTGTAGTTATAGCAACCCCTACAAATTACGACAGCAATAAAAATTTTTTTGATGTGTCAGAAGTTGATAATGTTATTGAATTGGTAATGAAATATAACCCAAACGCAATTATGGTTATTAAGAGTACCGTTCCTGTTGGATATACGGAAACTGCACGCAAACGTTATAATACTAATAATATTATCTTCAGCCCTGAATTCCTTAGAGAGGGCCGTGCACTTTATGATAATTTGTACCCAAGCCGTATTATTGTAGGAACAGATGTGAAAGACGAGTACTTGGTTGAAGTTGCTCACGTTTTCGCGCAGCTACTTCAAGAAGGTGCTGTCAAGGATGAGGTGGATACGCTATTTGTGGGAACTACTGAGGCAGAGGCGGTAAAGTTGTTCGCAAATACGTATCTGGCATTAAGAGTAAGCTATTTTAATGAATTGGATACTTATGCAGAAATGAAGGGGCTTAATACACAGCAAATTATTCAGGGAGTTAGCTTAGACCCTAGAATAGGAAATCATTATAATAATCCAAGCTTTGGTTATGGTGGTTACTGCTTGCCGAAAGATACAAAACAGTTATTGGCAAATTATATAGATATACCGGAAAATTTGATTGAGGCAATTGTGGAAGCCAACCGTACAAGAAAAGATTTTATTGCGAATCGTGTTTTGCAAATGACTGAATGTCATGAAAAAGCAGGCGCTTTTGTTCAGAACAAAGAAAAGAAGGCTGTGGTTGGTGTTTATCGCATAACTATGAAAGCAGATAGTGATAATTTTCGCCAAAGTTCCATTCAAGGTGTTATGAAGCGTATAAAGGCAAAAGGGACAGTAGTAATTATTTATGAACCAACGCTAGAGAGCGGAAGTATATTTTTTGATTCAGTAGTTGTAAATGACTTAGCTGAGTTTAAAAATAAATGTGATGTAATTATAGCAAATCGGTACGACAATTGTTTGGATGATGTGAAGGATAAGGTGTATACAAGGGACCTCTTTCAGAGGGACTAAAAGAGGTTGCTATAACTGTATATCAGTTATTATAGAGTTGCAGTTTTTGGTGCCGGATTTTGGAAAAAACAGGAGTTTTTTGCAAGAGAAGTAGTATGGGGGTAAGAGTTGGGTTATTATAAATGTAGCATCAATCAATACAGTTTAGGAGTTATATTGAATGAACAAAGTTAAAAGTATGCAGCATGTTTTTATTATTGGCTGCAAAGGAATACCAGCAAAGTATGGCGGTTTCGAGACATTTGTGGAAAAGTTAATACAGTTTCAGAAGAGCAATAATATTCAATATCATGTAGCCTGTGCAGTTAAAGATTTACCAAATGAACTTACTGAATTTGAGTATAACGGTGCACACTGCTTTAATATTCGGTGGAAAAAATGTGGGTCGGCAAGAGCGATTTTTTATGATATTGATGCGATTCGATGGTCTATAGATTATGTGAAAAAGAATGGTATTAAAACCCCCATATTTTATGTATTGGCTTGTCGTATCGGACCATTTATGGCTTACTATAAAAGGAAAATCATAGCACTTGGAGGTCAGTTTTTTATCAATCCAGATGGACATGAATGGCGTAGGGGGAAGTGGAGTGTGCCCATACAAAAATACTGGAAAATATCGGAAAAATCCATGGTAAAATACTCAGATTTGATAGTATGTGATAGTAAAAACATAGAAAATTACATTCAACAGGATTATATGAAATATGATCCTAAAACTATATATATTGCCTATGGAGCTGACACAGGCAGGTCTGCATTGGCTGATGATGACCCAAAGCTGCTTTCTTGGTATACAGATAAGGGACTGCAAGAGAAGAAATATTATCTTGTGGTTGGTCGCTTTGTTCAGGAAAACAACTTTGAGACGATGATCCGCGAGTTTATGAGGAGTAGGACTGATAAAGATTTTGCAATCATAACTACGGCAAATGATAAATTTCTGAATGAACTTGAAGGACGACTACACTTCAAGTCAGACAACCGGGTCAAGTTTGTTGGAACTGTTTATGAAACCGAACTATTAAAAAAAATAAGAGAGAATGCATATGGATATTTTCATGGTCATGAAGTGGGAGGGACTAATCCAAGCCTTCTTGAAGCTTTAGGTAGCACTGAATTGAATCTATTATTGGATGTTGGATTTAATCATGAGGTTGGCGAGGATGGAGCGTTTTATTGGACAAAGGAAGATGGAAATCTAGCAAAACTAATAGGTAAAGCGGATAATAAGAGTGTGGAGGAAAGGATTGCAATGGGTATTCTTGCGAAGAAGAGAATTTCTGATTGGTACAGTTGGGATTTCATTGTAGATCAATATGAATGTTTGTTTCTTAAAGATAAAAATAAATGAAAAAGAGGAAATTATTTTGAATTGTAAAGAAGAAGGATTATCAAAGCTTAGGCGGCTACAATTAATAGAAGCTGATGCTTTGAGTGAATTGAAAAAAATATGTGATAAAGAGGGAATTCGTTTTTTTTTACGCGGGGGAAGTGTTATGGGGGCGGTGAAATACGGAGGATTTGTTCCTTGGGATGATGATATGGATATTGCAGTTCCTAGAGAAGATTATGAACGTCTTATTGAGAAGTTTCAAAATAAGATAATAGCCAATAAATACATAATTACGAGTTATCGAAGTAATTCAGATATGCATTGCTATTTTCCAAGATTGTTTTTAAAAGAAGATGTAAGAAAACAAGAAGGACTCCCAAAGGATAATGTTTTAGGGTTACATTTAATTGATATTTTACCTCTGGATGGTGCACCTGAAAATATTGTATTGAGACACATATATTTTCTTAAGGTCTATTGTTTACGTATGTTGGGGAGTTTAGGCACAGCAACAACAGATGCCGTTGGCATGCATAATAAAAAGCAAGAAATGGTAATCAATATACTAAAAAGTATGAAACTTAATAAATTATTTAGTCAGAAGAGCATTTATTTGAAACTGGAAAAGATATATACAAAATATAACTGGAAAACATCAAGATATTCAGGCACAATTACTGGTTCATTAATTAGAAAAGAGGTTATGCCTTCATATATTTGGGGTATGGGTGTAATGAAAATATTTGAAAATGAGAAATATGTAGTGCCAACAGAATATGACAAATACTTAAAGAGGTTGTATGGCTATAATTATATGAATGAAGAACCCAATCCTGAAAAAAGGAAATCACATTTAGGAAAAAACAGATTGTCATGACTTGCTTTATTATTATATGAGTATTAGATTCAGGCAATATAAAGATGGAGTAAAGTCTCATTTGACAGGGAATTAATGATAGTTTTGTGGAGGCGTTTAAATGGTTTGTTTTATTATATTGCACTATATGGTTAAGGAAGAAACCGTGGCTTGCGTAAAAAATTTAAAGTCACTGAATGGACAGAAGAAAATTATAATTGTGGATAATTGCTCTTTAAATGGATCTGGTAAAGAATTAAAAGACTTTTATATGGGTGACTCCAATATTATTGTGATATTGGAAGATAAAAATTTGGGGTTTGCAAGGGGTAATAATATTGGATGTGAATTAGCAAAGAAGATGTTTGACCCAGACTTTTATGTTGTAATGAATAATGATGTAGAAATTACACAGGGTGATTTTATCCAACAAATTGAGAAGATTGCAGATCAAGAGCATTTTGATGTCCTGGGACCGGATATTTATTCCACTACGGGGAAGGTGCATCAGAGTCCCAAGAGTCTGGAAAATATGACACTTGAAAAAGCAAGGCGACTTAAGGGTCAGTATGATAGAAAATTAAAGAGTAGAATAACTGTCCCGTTAAGATGCTATTTGAAGCAAATAAAAGCATTAAGATTGCTTTATAATAAAAATAAAAGCAGTCAACTTCAAATCGACTATACTAAAAAATATTATAATGTACCATTGCATGGTTCATGTCTTATATTTTCTAAAAGTTTTATGGCTCAAAGAGAACAAGCGTTTTTTTCAGGAACGTTTTTATACTTTGAATCAGAAATACTTGATTATGAATGTCAGCGTGATGGATTAAAAGAAGTTTATGATCCGTCCATAAAAGTTTTTCATCATCAGAATGTATCAACAAATGTAGTTTATAGTCATGTATTAAAAAAAGTGAAATTTATGAATGAGCAGAATTATGCATCAATAAGCGCATTTTTGAAGGCTCAAAAAAGGAACAAAAAATATGAAGAATGCACCAAAGATATTAGCGTTTCATTTACCACAATTCCATTCCTTTCCAGAAAATGATAGATGGTGGGGCTACGGTTTTACTGAATGGGTTAATGTAAAAAAAACAAAACCATTATTTGAAGGTCATAAACAACCCAGAATTCCTCTTGAAGGATATTATAATTTATTAGATTACGATACGCGAAAAAGACAAGCAGAACTGGCAAAGAAATATGGAGTATATGGTTTTTGTTACTATCATTATTGGTTTAATGGAAAATTATTTATGGAAAAACCTTTGGAGTATTTACTTAATGAAAAGGAAATTGATTTGCCGTTTTGTTTTTGCTGGGCAAATGAAGCATGGACTAGAGCGTGGGATGGACAAACTGCGGAGGTTTTGATGCCGCAAAATTATGGCACGGAAAAAGAATGGCTTAAACATTTTGAATACTTAAAGAAATTTTTCCTTGATGATAGATATATAAAAGTAAATAATTGTCCGATGATTGTTCTTTATCGAACATGTGATATACCAAGTTTAAATGATATGGTTATGACGTGGGATTCGGAGTGTAAAAAAATAGGATTTGATGGCATTCATGTAGTAGAAGAATTAAATGGTGGACAAAAAAATAGTTATTCTCAATATAGTAAAGGATTAGTTGACTTTGAGCCTGGTTTTACGCAACGTTTTGGAAAGAATAAAGTAATGCGTGGTATTGAAAAAATAAAAAATGGTTTGAGATATAAATTATTCCATAGAGGCCATGTTACTTTTAATTATGATACTGTATGGAAAAAAATCTTAAACCGTAATTATTCTGCATATAAAAAACCTGTATACTTAGGAGGATTTGTTGATTGGGACAATTCTCCGCGTAGAAAAAAAGGTGCAAAAATATTTTTAGGAGCTACGCCACAAAAATTCAAGAAATATTTTTTGAAACTATACAAAATGGCCATAGAGAATGAGAGTGAATTTGTTTTTATTAATGCTTGGAATGAATGGGCAGAAGGAGCATACCTTGAGCCAGATCAAATTAACGGCTATGCCTATCTAGAGGCTATAGAATATACTGTTAATGTTGAGAAGAAGTAATGAAAGTAGTTACTTAATGGAGTGTTTTTATGAAAGTGTTGATTATTAGTCATGAAAAGAATTTGAATGGGGCAAGTTTATCTTTATTAAGCATTATTGATTGGCTGTACTCTTTTGGATATGAATTTTGGATAGTTACAGCGTATGTTGAAGGACCATTCGTTGAAGCGTTACAAAAGAGAAATGTGCATATTCTTTTCAGTGATTATGTAAGGTGGATGGGTATTAAGCAGGGAAGATTTAAGTGGTTTGTTAAGAAAATTTTGTGGTGGCTTTTTGGAAATAGAAAAAATAAATTAGTTGTTAATAAACTGATACAGGTAATTACTGAAAATAATATAGATTTAGTTTATAGTAATACAAGGGTTGTGGAAATTGGTGCTAAATGTGCTGCCAAAGCACAAATTCATCATGTTTGGCATTTTAGGGAATTTGGAGAAGAGGATTTTAATATGTATCCATTGGATTCCTATAAGCATCATTATAATTTTATAGCTAAGTATGCGGGAACTATTGTTTGCAATTCTAATGCTGTCAAAAGTAAATTTATAGACCATCTTCCATATGAAATGGATATTAGAACTATTTATAATGGATTAGAAGTGCCTATCATAAAGAATACACATAATTGTGATAAGGTTATTTTTTTGATTGCGGGAAGAGTATCTGTTGCAAAAGGACAGCATTATGCGTTAGCTGCTGCAAAGAGATTAGAGGAAGCCGACATAGATAGTTTTGAGCTTTGGATAGCGGGAGAGGATAGAGGGGATTATAAGGCTTTCAATCAACTTCGAAAGAGTTGCAGTTTGAATGTGAAAATTCTGGGATACCAAAAAGATATGACTCATTTGAGAGAAATCAGTGATGTGGAATTAGTCTGTTCTGAGAAAGAGGCGTTTGGTAGAGTTACTATTGAAGCTATGCTGGCTGGTAATCCGGTTATAGGGAGCGATTCAGGAGGTACTAGTGAACTAATTGAAGATGGCTTGAATGGATTTTTATATAAGCCACATAATCTTGATGATTTATCAAACAAAATGGCATATTTTATTAGTAATCATGAAGAGATATCCAGAATGGGAAATTATGCAATGAAATCTAGCCATCAGAAATTTACTTTAGAGAACTATGTGAATTCTATAAATGACTTATTTAAAGAATTATTACAAAAATAATAAGAGGCGTGGAGAGAAAATTTTGAAAGTAAAAATGTCAATGAATATTAGAAATTCAGGTTATTTTATTTGCTTGTTTGGATGGCTAATTATATATTCCTTATCGGTAGAGTCAACATTAGATGCAAGCATTTCTCTTCCAATTGGTCGGATATATACAGCGTGTTGGATAATAATAAGAGCAGTTTTATTTTTACGAATTATAAAATTGTATAAAGGAAAGGATTTAATTCTAGCATTATTGATTATAGTTATTGGTTTATTAACAACATATTATTCGCATACAAGTTTTATGGATAGTTTCTTTTGGTTTTTGGCAGCTTCAAAGGGAGTAAGTGTAAGAGAACAAATAAAGATAATATTTAAAGCACAATGTGTGACCTTAATCTGTATTGTATTATTGGCAAGTATGGGTATTATTGAAAATATAATAATGTTTAGAGAAAATAATAATTTAGTAAGATATGCGCTTGGTTTTAATCACCCCAACATGATTGCAGGAAAAATTTTCCAGCTATGTCTGATTTCATTTTGTTTATATGGGTCAAAAATGAAGATGTATTTTTGTCTAGTGTATGCAGGTATTGCTACTCTTACTATATATATCACTGATAGTGAAACAGTCAAATATATGTTTTTATTATTGCTTGTGCTTTTAGTAGTATACTTGGGTACTAATAGTAGAGTAGCATTGTTTGCTTATGTAGCAAAGCGATCTATGAAGTTGCTAAAAGCATTTATGATAACAGCATTAGCATTATGTGTTTTTATAATTGCAACATTTCAAAAATATAACTACTACTCAATATTTGGAGGTACAACTTTGTATTCACGTGTAAAACAAATGTTTTTGTATTTTTCCACATATGATATTAAACTATGGGGCCAGGAGTTATATTACCATGGGGCAGAAGCCTCTAATAGTGCTGGCCTATACACATTAGATAATAGCTATCTATATTTGTTATTGGGATTTGGTATTGTTGCTTTTTCTATATTTGTCTTTCTTTATTTGATCGCAATTAGAAGAGCATATAAAGAAAAAAATTATATTGCAATTATTGTATTAGCTATATATGCTATTTATGGATTAAGTGAAACCATGGTACTAAGATTTTCTAGTAATTTTACATTAGTATTTTTGTTTTACTATGGGTTCTGGTATAAAGGCAATAATAAGATTGAATAAATGGAGGTGATTGGAAAATATGTCCAAAGTTAGCATAAAGAAAAATTTTGCTTATCAAATGGTGTATGAAGTTTTGGTTTTAATTCTACCTTTTGTGACCTCTCCATATATCTCTCGGGTAATTGGTCCGGAAGGATTAGGTATATATTCATATTCATATTCGATTGCCTATTATTTTGTGCTGTTTTCTTTGTTAGGTATTAAAAATTATGGTAATCGTTTAATCGCTCAGGTTAGAGATGATCAGACAAAACTTAAAGAAAAGTTCACAAATATTTTTGCAGTCCATGCATTATTTTCAGTGGTGTGCTGTGTTGTATATATAGGATATGTTGCTTTAATGGGAGATGGTAAGATTTATGCTATAATAATGGGAGCATATGTATTAAGCGGATTCTTTGACATAAGCTGGTTTTACTTTGGTATTGAAAAATTCAAGTTAACAGTTACAATCAATACAATAATAAAAATAATTAGTGTCATTTGTATTTTTACATTTGTGCGTGATTCAAATGATGTGTGGCTATATTGTGTAATTATGTCCATTGGGTTTTTATTGAGTCAAATCGCACTATGGGTTCCGTTGCATAATTATGTTCGTTTTGTAAAACCTAATTGGAAAGAAATGTTTGTGCATGTTAAACCGTTGATTATTTTATTTATACCAGCTGTAGCTGTTAGTTTATACAAGTATATGGACAAAATAATGATAGGTATATTAAGCAGCAATACTCAATTAGGGTATTATGAAAATTCAGAAAAAGTTATTAATATGCCTTTAACGATTATATCTTCATTTGGAATCGTAATGTTACCTAAAATGTCAAATCTGGCGAAAAGTGCTAACAATAGCACATCTTTAAGATATATTAAATTGTCAATACAATTTGTTATGTGTTTGGCTGTTGGTCTGACCTTTGGACTGGCAGGGGTAGCTATGGTATTTGCGCCGGTTTTTTGGGGAAATGGTTTTAGGGAATGTGGACATCTAATTATAGGACTGGCACTAACGATTCCGTTTATTGCGTTTGCAAATGTTATTAGAACACAGTATTTAATTCCAAATTCAAAAGATAAAGAATACTTGATATCTGTCATAGCCGGTGCATTAATCAATTTATTGATTAATTTAACATTGATTCCTAGATATGGTGCATATGGTGCCGTAATTGGAACAATTGTAGCAGAGGTATTGGTTTGTATTATTCAAGTTTTTACAGTAAGAAATGAATTGCCAGTAAAATACTATATAAAACTTACATCAGTTTATCTTCCGGTGGGAGTGATTATGTTTGTATTGATTCATTATATTGGTAAGCTATTGGGTACGCATATTTCCACTCTGATTATACAGGTTGGTATTGGTGGGTGTCTATATTTATTAATTAGCTTTATATATTTTTATATTACGAAAAATGAAGTGTTTATGAACAGCTTAAATAGCATAAAAACAAGGAGCAGGGACTAACAGGCTTGATGAAGTATGTAGAACTTTTAGGATACTATATCGTACTGACAAGTAGCATTTATATGGGTACCCAGACAGCTTTTGCAAAAAGGCTTCTGGACATTTGCGGCGGTTTGTTTGGCTGCCTTATTACAGGAAAACAATTCTAGTGGTGACAAAAAGAGAGGGGTATATATATTAATGAAGCATAATGCAAATGATAATCAGGACAAACAGAAAAAAAAGCTTCCATTGGTGGTGAAGATAGTAATTGGTTTTCTCATCGGTGTTATGGTAGTCTGCGCCGGAACCTTTGGGTATCTGCAGTATACATTCAGCAAGATGAATAAGGCTGAATCTACGCAGGAAAAGGTTGAACCTCAGGATGAAACATTTGAAGAAGATGAAAACGAAGGCACCTCCGATGCGGAAGTACTGCAGCCAGACGAAGTTGAATTACTTATTACTTCGGATATTATGAAGGACAAAGATGTTGTTAATATTCTTTTAATTGGTCAGGACAAACGTTCCGGTGAAGGAAGGGCAAGATCGGATTCCATGATTTTAGCTACATTGAATAAAAAGGACAAATCGATTCATTTAACCT
>Ga0153928_1001489_pt1 | contig 10386 bp, 8 predicted proteins | sample TSNJ012MetaG_FD_106656 | JGI IMG/M metagenome (GOLD analysis project Ga0153928, IMG submission 106656) | Attine ant fungus gardens microbial communities from New Jersey, USA - TSNJ012 MetaG | ecosystem: Host-associated > Fungi > Mycelium > Unclassified | place: USA: New Jersey, Wharton State... | reverse complement strand
GCTTTTGCTGGCCTGGGCCCGGGCCGGAGAAGCAGGGCCGAGTTTGGCTGAACGGCTGGGCGACCGATATGATTTGACCGCCAATTGTCTGGAAAACTTGAACCCGGATCATCTTAAACGTCTTGAAGTGATAGAGGCCTGGACCGGCAGAAATTTTTATCGGTTGCCTCATGAGCTCTATCCGGGCCAGGAGCTCACGCCGGGGGTGGAAACAGCGAACGACGGGGGACGGGAATTGAAAATAACCTGCCCTAATGACCGCTGGCAACTGATGCTCAATAACTATGACCGGTTATCGAGGTATGTCTATGAGAGTCTGTTAAAAAATACGCGCCTGAAGCGCTTTTATGATTTGGCTGATTTAGATACTTCAGCCGCCCTCCTTGAAAACACCGATTTTTCCCGGGTTTTGGCCCAGTTTGAAGATGAATACGCTTTGGACTCAGAAAAGGCTCTGACGGATTTGATGGAATTCCGTCTTGATCTGGCCCGGGACAGGAGCCTGGCCCAGACCGGCCGGCTTCTGGACAACTACATCAGGGACAAAATGGAACAAGGCCGGCTCACCCCGGATCAAGAGTATTTATACGGCCAGTTTCCTGATTCAGGTAAAGCCGCCCCTCAGCCGGTCAACTCAAAGCCTCAGCCCGACCAGGGCTCTGAGGGAGACTGGGAAAACTGATTTGCTCCTTTAAAAGGGAATCAAGCAACCGACCGATGATTCTGGCTGTGGCGCCCCAAAGTAGTTCACCGGCAATCTGATAGCGGCAGCTCTGTTCAGGGTCGGGTATATGCCAGCATTCCCGCTGGTGCTGAATGGTCAGTTCGGCCAGAGGGGTTACGATGACCCGGTCGACTTCGGCCGGGTCGGGGATTAGGCGGCGGGGCGTGGACCACCAGGCCGTAAACGGATGAATAAGCCAGTGGTCCAAAACCGGCTGAGGCGGGAGGGCGCTTAAGATTTCCAGTTCCCCGGCCTCAATGCCCACTTCCTCATACGTTTCTCTTAAGGCGGCCAGCCTCAGGCTCAAATCGCCTTTTTCCACCCCTCCGCCGGGAAAGGATATCTGCCCGGCATGTTCCGAGAGGTCGGCCGCCCGTTTAGTAAAAAGAACCGCCGGGCCCGGACCATGGTCCATAAATATGACCATCACGGCGCCGTCCCTTCGCTCGGTATCTGCCCTTTCGGTAATATAATCGAGATATCTCAGGCGTTGTTTTAGGTCTTTCGGGTTTAATTGGGGGAAGGGTTCCATTGAAGACTCATCGAGGCCTCTTGAGGGGCCAGACGCCGCTGAACAGCGTCGCGGTTAGAGTTATGCCCAGCGCGGCATGTGTCCTTGACCGGTCAGCCGGGTATCGGCCACTGTTCAGGGGGCAATCCGCAGATGGTTGACAGTTCTCTGGACGCCTCGGTCAGAGATCTGATCAGGCCTTCTTTCTTAATCATAATACGGGCTTTTGGGCCGCTGGCGCTGATGGCCGCGTGAGCGTAACCCTGCCTGTTCAGTACCGGCACCCCGACACACATAGCCCCCTCAATGCGCTCACCTTCTTCAATGGCATAACCGTGCCGCCGTATTTTTTCTAGTTCTTTCCTCAGGGCTTCAGGGCTGACCACTGTTGCCGCGGTATATTTTTCATAAGTCAGGCCGGCCATAACCCGGGGGAGATGGCCGGGGTCCATAAAGGCCAGAAAGCAACGGCCCATACTGGAGGCGTGCATGCTGACCTGCCCGCCGATGGAGACATTGAGTCTTAATTGTTGATAAAGATCCACCTCGGTTTTATCAATACATATGGCGTGACCTGGCTCGGTCATGACCGCCGCGTAAATCAATTCCTGAAAATCGGCTGATATTTTTTCCAAATATGGATGAATAATGGCCTTCAATCCGCCGCGCTCCACCACCAGGTTACCGATTTGAAACATTTTGAAAGTTAAAAAATAACGCTGGTCGGTCAGATTCTGTTTGACGTACCCAAGGGCTTTGAGGGTGCTCAGAATGCGGTGCAGAGTGGCCTTGTCCAGCCCCAGGGCGGACTTGAGGTCAGATAAAGATGATGGTCCCTGGCTGGCCAGGGCTTCCATGATCGCCAGGCATTTGACCACTGAATTAACCATATAAGTTCTATCCGCCATAAATAATTCCTCGCAATATGGGCCGTGACAAAAATATATTTTTTATTTTACACTTAAAATGTCCATTTTGCAATGCACAATGAAAGCCGCCATGACGCTTAATTTCCGGGCTTTGAGGTGATTGACAGACCAAGGTAGGGCAGTATAATAAAAAAATCAGGTGTGGTTGTTTGACGGCAATTCTAATTATGGTCAGGCAGAAAGCCATAATTTAGAACTGTCAGTTGCGCCCCTAACTAATTTTCGAATACCTGATGGTCTCCGGGGGTGTTTCTTCGGGTTTTTGGAAATACCGGTTTCTTTTGTGAGTTAATATGTTTAAAGAAAAAATTTATCTGATTGAGGTTTTGTTTATTACGTCTCTTTTGACTTTGGTGGCGGCCGGCTGCGGGCCGGTAGCCAAACCGGTAGCCAAACCGGTCACGAAACCGGTTGGCAATGTCCCGGTCGCATCGCCAGGCTCTCGGCCTGAATTGAGCGGGGCTTCCTATGTGGTCAAAGGCAAACGCTACTACCTTCTGGCCAGCGCCAATGGTTATCAAGAGGAGGGGATGGGCGCCTGGTATGGCGGCAAGCGTCTTCAGGGGAGCAAAACAGCCAGCGGAGAAAAGTTCGACCAAAACAAAATGACGGCCGCCCACCGGACCCTGCCTTTCAACACTATGGTTGAAGTCAAAAATCTTACTAACGATAAAACCGTAGTGGTGCGCGTCAATGACCGGGGTCCGTTTCACGATGGTTATGTTATCGACCTGTCCCGGGGCGCCGCCGGTAAGATAGGTTTGTTAAGCAGCACTCCGGTGTCTGTCAGGGCGATAGGTGATCAGAGGCGAAAAGATTGACCAAAAAGGCCATCAAAAAACAGGGCCCCCGGTAACGGGGGCCCTGAGGTTGGAGGTTCGCGGGTGAAGAATGGTCTTCAGGCGAATGTTCACGACGATTTTTTAACCGCGCCCACTAATTCATTTCCACTCTATACGAACCAACTTGAGCGCCGAACCAGCTTGAGCGTCATTGAACGACATCCAAGTTTCAGGAACCGCTGTTTTGGGCGCGTTACCGGGCGCGGTTTAGTTTTGGTCTTTTCATTTCTGCAGATTGCGGACCTGCACCACGCCGTCATTGGCGTCTTCAGCGTAAATGTCGGCCCCGATGCGCTTGGCCCAGCGGGCGGTAACCGGGCCGCCGGCTACCAGGGTTTTGTATTTGTCGCGCAGTTTGGCGGCCCGGAGCGCTTCTTCCAGCTTTTTCTGTTCGACCATGGTGGTGGTCAATAGGGCGCTGGTGGCAATGATATCGATTTTGTTCTTTTCCGCGTAATCAATAATGGTTTCCACCGGCACATCCCGACCGATGTCATGGACAGTATAACCGTTGGCCCGGAACATAGCCACGGCGATGCCTTTGCCCAGATCGTGCATGTCGCCCTGAACGGTGGCCGCCACGATGTTGGCGCTGTGCTGGCCGGCCCCGCCCGGCATTTTGGCCATAATCACCTCAGTGGCCGCCAGCATGGCCTCGGCCGACAACACCAGTTCCGGCAGGAACATGGTTCCGCGGCTGAACTGGTCGCCGACCTGAGTGATGCCCACGATGAAGCCATGGTTCATTATTTCCATCGGGTCAGAGCCGGAATCAATGGCCTTTTTGGCCACCTCAATGGCTTTGTCCTTGTCCTGTTCCAGGATTGCTTTGATTGCCTCATTATATAAAACGTCGCTCATAATTCTCTCTCTCCTTAAAAACTTGGGAAAAATGCCTTAAACGGCTCAAAAGTGTCAGCCGGATAATCGTCATCCAGCCGCCGGGTTTTTTGGCAAAAATCCCCCGGACTTCCGGTTTGTTCTCTTCACCTTAAGCCAGCCTTGGCTTAAGATGAAGAGAAAATCAGAAATCCTGACTGAAAAATCAATCAGTGGGGATCAGTGCCGTATCAGCCGGCCATCTTTTTGAAACGTTCCACGCAGTTCATCTTGATATCAAGAGCCTTGGCAATCTGGAAGCGCGATTCCATGCCTTTATGCATATTACCGACCGTAGGTTGCATGGTTCCCAGGCCTAAATCTTCCCGGACTTCAGCCATGACGATGGGGTCGGACAAATCTTCCACGCCCACCTTCAGCTTGTCGGCTACGTATTTTTTGGCTTCGTTGATTCTCATGCAACGGGTCATTTGCATACGGGCCACCAGATCTCCAGCGGTCCGCATTCCGCCCATACCCACCGATTCCGCGTGAGCGATAGCCATCCCAAAGGGATCGCCAACACCAACCTACAAACCGTCCGCTTTGCAGATCTCGACCATGGCCACCGAGCAACGGGACAGAGCGTCCACCGGCGGGAAGTCGCTCATGACCACGCCGCCAACGCCCATGCCCATGTTAGGATGGACCGGGATGCTGGAGGCTTCAACGCAGGGCTTAATGAAGGTGCAAGCCCGGGAGATGTTCCAGGCAATGGTTTCGCTGGTGTTAGTGTTGACCACCGGGCCGAAGATGGAAACGCCGGCCTGTTCAGCCAATTTCACCTGCTGGTGCGGATAGAGGCCGGCCAGCCTGGTGCCCTTATAGGTCAGATCGCCATGGAGGCCCAGAATGAATTCACCGGCCATGCCAACTTCAATGGGCATATCGGGATATTTGGCCCGTAATTTTTCCACCGCCATAAAGGAGGCCAGAGCGTCAGCGTCGCCCGAGGCCCCGACGGTGTCGAGGTTAAGGCCGTCAGAACCGGCTTCCCACATGCCGCTGCCGATGAAAACGATATCGTTGATCGAGTCTTCGATCATATGTTCGTAAGCGTTCCGAGCTTCTTTGACCTTGCCGGCCGGCAGAAGCATCATAGGATTAGGCCAGGGGCCATCGGGCTCGGTGTAGGTCCCCAGATTGGGCATGGCCCCATAGAAGAGGGGCACATGGGTCAAGAGCACGGCCTGTTCCATGATAGCCTGTTCGTAAGCCAGAACCGGTTTGATAGGTTTGTAGCTGTAGTCAACGTGGGCCAGTTCAGCCGTATCGGCCCCAAAGAATTTTTCATACATAATCAGTGACTGCAGGCGGTCTTCAGTTCCGCCGTGACGCCTGATCTTCAGGGTGCCTTCGTCATAGGTCATGACCACTTCTTTGCCTTGCTGGCAACCAACAATACGGTCCTGACGCATAAACAGGTCTTTTAAAAAGTTTATTTCATCGCTGGTCAAGGTGGGCACTTTGGCCCGATCGGCGGCGTCTTGAGATCCGCTTTCAAGATCTTCCATCAATTCCTTTTCGGTAATTTCGATGAATGATCCATCACCCAGCCTGGTCCTGATTTTCCCCATAAGAACTACCTCCAATAGGTGGAATTACAGCTGTGTTGGTTCATTTTTTGGTCGATAGCAAACAAGAGCTCTGTTTTTGCTTTTGATGATGATGATAGAAGCAAACCTCAGGCCAAAGCCGCAGGTTGACGACTCATATTTATAATTTTATTTATTCGTGATAACATATTAATATTAATACCTAAATAATTTAACTCTTTTCGAGTAGGGATCGACAATAATTTGAAAGACATTTTTTTAGAGCAAAAACTTGATTTTTTTGCGCAAAAAAGCAAAAATAGAGCAAATCTTTTGCTTTGATTCCGAGCATAATGATCAAAGGAGCGAACCATGACCTTGTTTGATCTTTCAGATCTGATGGAGTCTTTCAATCATCATCGATACAATTTGAAATATGTTTTAGACAAGTTGCCGATAGCCACAGCTATCACTGACAGCCAGGGTATTTTGGTTTATTATAATCAGGCTCAATCTCACATGGATGGCATTGCGGCCTCTGAAGCTCTGGGTAAAAAAGAAACCGATATTTATAGTTTTCTAAATTTCCCTGATGTCCATCAGATTTGTCAAAAACGGGGCCGGCCCATAATCGGCTTCGTCTGGCCCTATCGGACTAAATACGGTAAAACCATTGATGCCGCCTATTGGGTCTTCCCCCTTTTTCGCAATAACCTGGTAGTCGGCTCTCTCTGCTTCACCCAACCCGTGGGCACGGCCAAGGCCACCGGGGTTAAGGTGGATAGAGAGCCGCCCATTGAGTGGCCTGAAGATACCCCCATCAGTCTGGTGACCACCAAACTGGTGGGCGGCAACGTGGATTTCCAGCGGGCCATTAATGCCGCTCATGATACGGCCTCCAGCCCATCGCCGGTTTTAATCGCCGGGGAAACCGGAACCGGCAAGGAACTGTTCGCCCGTTTTATTCACGAATCATCGAACCGGGCCGACAAACAATTCATGGCCATCAACTGCTCGGCCATTCCGGAAAGCCTTTTGGAAGGTATTTTGTTCGGTACGGTCAAGGGCGGTTTCACCGGGGCGGTGGACCGGCCCGGCCTTTTTGAGGAGGCCAATGGCGGTACTTTGTTTCTGGACGAAATGGATTCCATGCCTCTGGAACTGCAGCCCAAGCTGTTGCGGGCCCTTCAGGAAATGCGGGCCAGGCGGGTTGGTTCCTCCCATGAAATCAATCTGGACCTCAAGGTCATCACTTCAGTGAGCGGTTCTCTGGCCCACGCGCTCAGTGGCGGCCGACTGCGCCCCGACCTGTTTTACCGCCTGGCCGTGATCATCATTGAGGTTCCCCCGTTAAGGCAGCGCCTGGACGATCTCGATGCCCTTCTCAATTATTTTATTAGAAAATATAATCAACAGATAGGTAAAACATGCTGTAATTTCAGCGAAACCTTGATGAATTGTTTTCGTAAATACAATTGGCCGGGCAACATCAGAGAGCTGGAACACCTGGTGGCCGGGGTCATCAATCTTTCTCAGGATGACGAAACTCTGGATTATCATCATCTGCCAATTCATTATCAACGTATGTTCGATAATTTGTTCAGCCAGAACGGCGCTTTTGATTCCAGTGATGTCTCGCTGGGCGCGGCCCTGGAAGAGCCTGACGCCGACCGATCCATCACCTTTTTGGCCGAGATGCTGGCAAAGTCGGTTGAGACCGACACTCTGGAAGGGCCGGCTCGCTCTCAAGACCGGCCCAAATCCCGGCCACTGGGACAAATAGAAAAATATCGGGAAATGGATCAGATGGTTGAGGCGTTAGTCAAAAGCCGGGGTAATGTGGCTGAGGCTTCCCGCAGATTGGGTCTGTCGCGCCAATTGCTGGCGTATAGAATGAAAAAATTTGATTTGAATCGTGAAGACTATTCATTAAGGTCGGAAAGAAAATAGATTGATTTTTGGTTGACGTATGACAATGGTTTTATAATGACCATCTCGCAAGACAGACGATTGAGACTGTCAAGGATTCATAGCGTGAGTGTTCCGCGCTCGAAATCCTTGACAGTCATAAAAGAATCATGATCCGGCTTTGAGATGTAAAGCCAGGCCCGGCCAGCCGCCTGATATCCAGTGGGCAGGTTTAGCTTTTATTAAAGACTTCGACATCGTTCTTGACTGCTGTGCTCCGCGCGGTAGCGGACCGCGTTTGTTTCGTATAAAACCAAAGCGGAATAAAAATTAAAACAATGCCAATGCCGACCAGAGTATTTACCAGTCCGCAGGCCGGATCGGTCACGTTCAGATACACAATGCCAAGACAGTAAAGCGGCATGTTTATGAGCCCGAAGAACAGCGCTACATGTTTCCACCCTTTGGGCGCCTTGAAAACATCCTTTTTTTGTTCGGTTGACAGGTCGTGATAACTTCTGGATGCTTTGACATAGGCAAACAATGAAACGCTGTTGGCAATAACATAGCCAAAGGCTGAAGCCGCTAAAATTGATGTTGGCGTGCCGATTGTAATCAGCCCCAGGTTGAGTAACGCAATGGAAATCATAGCGAATAAGGGAACATTATATATATTGCGTTTCCCGAAAAAAGCAGGTAGGTTGCCTTCGTCGGCCATAGCGGCCATAGCGCTTGACGAACCTAGAAATCCGGTTTGGATAATGAGGACCATGGCCGCCAGAAGCATGACTATAGTTACTATAACGCCTATGCTGCCCATAGTGATTCGGGCCAGACTCAGCATTGGTGAATAGCTGGCCTCGGCAATACCCTCCAGGCCCAGAGTGCCGGTGCAGGCGGTTTGCACCAGAAAATAGGTGACCAGACAAATAGTCCCACAGCCAAACAAGGCCTTGGGGATGGAGGATTTGGGGTTTTTATACAGCGGAGCGTAAATCGCGGCTGTTTCCCAGGCGCAGGCGCTCCATTGAGCCATAGCCATAACCCCCAATATCATAAAAATTTTATCAAAACTCCAGATCCAGTCAGACGGCAGCCAGTTATTGGTTATGTTGGTCATTTGAAAATGACCCGACATGATGGCCGACATAGAAATGATAATGAGAGGAATTAAAGACAAGGCGGCCAAAAAATAACTCAATATCGCGCCGCCTGAAACGCCGGAGTAGTTGATGACAATGAGTGTAGCGTAAATGATGGCCCCAACCCCCAGAGACAGTAAAGTGGGGTCGATATTGGCAAAAGCAGGCACCATGCCACTTAGATACTCCCCTATCAGCAGGGAATAAATGGCCAGCACAGGGTTCCAGGCGAACCAGTAACCCCAGGCGCTAAAACCGCCAATAAATTTGCTCATGCTGTATTCATCGTCCGATTTGCCTTTAAAAACAACCTGAGCAAAGCCAGGCAGGCCGCAGGCCTGTGGATACCGGGAAGCCAATTCCGCATAGGCCAGATTTTGCATAAAGCCCTGAAAGACTGACAACATCCAGACTACGATGGCCAACCCGCCCAAGATCATAGAAAAATAGCCGATTGAAGGTAAAATCAAAACAGGGACGCCTAAAGCAATGGCCATGCCCTGCGTCCAGTTTAATGTTCTTTCCGGTTGAAAAGGTGAACAGAAATCATTTGGCGCTGTACTCATTAAAACATTACCTCCCCAGAAAATAACCTAACAATTAATCGATGCAAATATTGTTTCTGTAGCCGTCTCCTGGTCAACCCTCAATCCGAACCCAGCCAAGTTTATGGTATGGTTTGGCTGGCTTTGGCGTTGATCGACGGACCAAGCACGATCACTCCGACCTGTGGCGTTGGGTTAAAATTGTCCCTTTATTTGGGCCTCATAGGCTCTAAGCATTATCATGACCGGTCATGGTGGGCAAGCTAATAAGGAGTTTGCAAGAATAAGGCCAAGTTGATTTTTAAGTGTTGAATGCGGTAACACTGCTGAAATATTTGATTTAAATAATTCAGTATTCATGTTTTCGCCAGCAGGTATTAGCCGGTTGTCTAATTTGAGCAAAATAATTTGCTTTTTTGCGCAAAAAATAGTAAAATTTTTATCGTAATAATGTTTAACTGATTACGGACAAATTACGGCTTAACTTGAATGGTTAAACTGTTTCGGGTTCACCTAAGGTCGGCCAATTGGGGCTGATGACTTTGTGATGGAATTTAGGCATGCTGACTCTGGGTAATCTGGATATTACGGATGCTTTGGCTCACTCTCGTTACAATATCCAATATCTATTCGACAAATTGCCCTTAGGCACGGTGGTTACCGACGCCCAAGGGCTCATAGTCTACTACAATCAGGTTCAGTCTCAAATTGATGGTCTGGATTCGGCTTTTGCTGTGGGTAAAACCGGGCCGGAAATTTACGATTATTTGAATTTCCCTGATCTGGCTAAAATCTGCCTGACCTGTGGGCGCCCGATTTTGGGCCTTATGTGGCTTTACCGGACCATTTTTGGCAAGACCATCGATGCCGCCAATTGGATTTATCCCCTGTTCAAAGGGCCGGAAGTGATTGGAGCGATTCGTTTTATCCAACCTCTGGCCTTCAAGCGTTCCGCGTCTGCTCAAAGTCAGCCCATGGAGTGTTCCCTGGGTGTCCCCCTTGCTGGCGATGAGAAAAAAATGCTGGGTGACAATTTTCAATTTCAAAAGGCCATTCAAATCGCTCTTGCCGCGTCTCACGGCCCATCTCCAGTGTTAATTGCCGGGGAAACCGGCACCGGCAAAGAATTGTTCGCCCGGCTGATTCATGAATCCTCTTTCCGTAAAGAAAAGCCATTTATCGCTATAAATTGCGCTGCCCTGCCGGCCAATTTGATGGAGGGGCTGTTGTTCGGGACGGCTCGGGGCAGTTTTACCGGGGCCACTGATCGGCCCGGTCTGTTTGAAGAGGCCAACGGCGGAGTTTTGTATCTGGATGAAATAGACTCCATGCCCATGGAATTACAGCCCAAATTGCTGAGAGTGCTTCAAG
>Ga0153928_1001487_pt1 | contig 10388 bp, 11 predicted proteins | sample TSNJ012MetaG_FD_106656 | JGI IMG/M metagenome (GOLD analysis project Ga0153928, IMG submission 106656) | Attine ant fungus gardens microbial communities from New Jersey, USA - TSNJ012 MetaG | ecosystem: Host-associated > Fungi > Mycelium > Unclassified | place: USA: New Jersey, Wharton State... | reverse complement strand
TTTTATTTAATATTCATAGCAGGTCTTCCTAATTATAAGTGATGAGTAATACATTGGCAATATAATCCATTTAAAGTTCACAGACTTTTCAGACTTTTCCTTTGCCGTCTCCACCCAAGCTGTATTGGTTATATATATCCATAATTTAAGTATTGCAAATATAGTACAAATGTCATATAATAGTACTGTGTCAATATGTTCTTGTCGGTTTCTTCAAGAGAGGAGTCTGCCAAAGCAGACAGATGGGAGTTTATATGAAGATTGTTGCAGTTTGCGGTTTTGGAGTTGGTTCTTCTTTGCTATTGAAAATGTCAATTGATAAAGCATTTCGTGCTCTTGGAATGGATAATGAGGCAGAAAATACAGATATAACTACTGCCAAAAGCATTACCTGTGACGGCATTTTTACATCGGTTGACATGGCAGACGAACTAAGAAGCACGGTAAAAGTCCCTGTTTATGCCATTCATCATTATATGGATGTTGCAGAGGTAAAAGCAGCGCTTGAGGATTTTATTGCAGAATATAACCAGTAAACGGACACGATTGCCCGTAACTTTAATGACAAGAAAGCCAATCAGATCAGAGGAGGGCTAACGAAAGAAAAATGAAAAAAAACAGTAACCTTAAATATCAGCTTCTATACAAAGAATTGCTGGCAAGTATTGAATCTGGCGAACTAAAACCGGATCAAAAACTTTTACCAGAAGAACAATTGGCCGAAAAATACAATGTTTCACGTATTACCGTACGAAATGCTTTGGGAACCCTTGAAGAGTTAGGCTATATAACCAGAATCAGAGGAAAAGGAACTTTTGTCAATGCCAAAACCATGGAGAAAAGCATAAACAACATTATCAGCTTCACCGAAAGCTGTCTGATGGTAGGTAATACACCCAGCAGTAAAGTACTGGAATTCAAGCTGATCAACGCCCCTTTAATTGCCATTAATTACTTAGATATTACTGAAGACGATTATGTTTGGTTCATAAAGCGGGTTCGCTATGTCAACAACTTAACCGTTTTATATGAAAAATCCTATTGGTCCAGAGACGTTTGCGGTGAAATAACGGTTGATGATGCCGCTGATTCCATTTTGACACTGCTTGCTCAAAGAGGTGTAAAACCGCAATTTTTGAAACAGGAATTTGCAGCGATCAGTGCCGATGGGATTGTTGCGGCAAATTTAGAAGTACCTGAAAATTTCCCGGTTTTACGTTCCACATTAGCCGGTTCTACGAGTAACCATCAGCCGGTATTTTTATCGGTAAGTTATTACCGCACGGATCGGATGACAGTGTCTTTCTCAAGATCTTTACAATAATAAAATTTCAATTTCAAAATGCCTAAGCCAAGCGCAAGAATATCGGTATTCTTGCGCTTGGCTCATTATTTGCAGACAAATTTGTGATTGTTATCAGTAAGCAGGCGCAGCTGTCCATGTATTATTATTTGTTATATAAATATAATACTTTTTATTAAATTAAGTATTGCAATTGTGATATTTATATGGTACTATTGTGGTGCAATAGTATCATACTTTCAAGGAGGTGTTATATGCTCATTGAGTTATTGTCCGACAAAATACAATTTTTAGAGGAAGCAGGTGATTGGAAAGAAGCAATCAAAAAAAGTGCACAGCCACTGTTGGCAGATGGCAGTATCGAAGAATCATACATTGATGCAATGATTCAAATGTGTCAGAAATACAATGCCTATATTGTTCTTGCGGATCGTTTTGCCATGCCGCATGCATCTTCGGAAAACGGAGTTAATAAAATGGGGGTTACATTATCTATTATTAAAAAGCCTGTGGATTTTTTCGGCAAGCCAGTCCAGATCCTTCTAACCCTGGCATCAAACGACAGCCAATCCCATTTATCACTTTTACAGGAAGTTGCAAATGTTTTAGGGAACCCATTCATAATAGAACAACTTATAAGTGCCGAAAGCATTGCTGATGTTTCAAATATCATAGTCGCTATAAAAAACCAGGAATGTGGAAAAATAACAGAATTCTAAAGGGAGGAAATTAATATGATGGCAATATGGAATTTCATTATTACCAATATTTTCAGAAACCCGCCTGTACTTATCGGGTGTATTGCTGCCCTCGGATTGGCATTACAAAAGAAACGGTTTGAAGACATCTTAAAGGGAAGCATTCTGGCGGCATTAGGACTTTATATGTTGGCAGAAGGAACCAATTTTATTTCCAATTCTATTACAACAATTAATTTGGTTTTTAGACAAATTTCCGGAGTTCAGGTTCCCGAGGGACTGGATGCCGCTTCTTTTATCACAGTCTATGGCTCGGAATGCGGCATTGCTATGTTTATTGGGTTAATTCTTCATTTATGCATTGCAAAATTTACTCCTGTAAAGACCGTATTTCTGACCGGTCACTTCTTGTGGTGGATTCCGCTCACCTTTACGGCAGCTGGTGTCGAAGGTGGCCTGTCCGGTTCTCCACTAATTATTTTCGGTGCAATTTTATCAGCCTGCTATTGGTCTTTCGCTCCTTGGATATTGAAAAAATTTGTCTGGGCAGTTACTGGCGATAAATCGTGGATGCTGGGGCATCCTACCGGTATCTTAAGTATCATATCCGGAACGGTTGCTAAATATGTTGGCAATAAATCAAAATCTACGGAGGATTTAAAAATCCCCAAACGGTTATCCTTCCTGCGGGAGACTGCCGTTGTGGGTTTCTTTACCACATTTCTCATGTATATTATTTTGGATATCTTCTTTAAAGGTGCAATTTCTGATTATGTCGGGCAGGATATTTTTTCCTACGGCATTAGCATGGGTCTGCGCTTCGGAATCGGTCTGCTTATTTTATTGCAAGGTGTACGAATGCTGATTAATCAAATCGTGCCGGCCTTTGAAGGGATTTCTACGAAGCTGATCCCCAACGCAATCCCTGCCTACGATTGTCCGCTGTTATTTCCCTATCGGCCCAATGCAGCAATCATCGGGTTTATTGTATCGATGACAGTATCTGTTCCGCTTATGCTATTATGTAATTACTATGGTGTGTTTGGGGTCATGGTAGTTCCACTGATTATTACCTGCTTTTTTGAGCTGGGAACTGCTGCCATCATCGGTGAGGGCCAGGGCGGTTTACGCGGAGCCATTATTGGAACGGCCGTATCAGCTGTTGTCATGGTATTTCTTGTAGGGTACTCTTCTGCTTTTTTTGCCCATACAATCCAAAACAGAATGCTGACTGTCTCTGGTAATGATTATTCCTTATATGGTACGCTGGCAGGCTATTTTGCAAAGCTGATCAGTCCATTTTTAAACTAGACCAGTTATGCTCTGATATTACAAAAAATCAACAGGAGAGATATAATGGCTGAATACTATACAAAATTTTTAGACATCATCCAGGATATGTTTAGAGACATATTGGAAACACAAGATGAAAATATAAAGAAGGCTGGTGAAATAATCGCCAAAACAGTTATGAATGACGGTATCGTGCAAGCATTCGGCAGCGCCCATTCTTATGCCGCAGCAATCGAAATCTGCGGCAGAGCTGGAGGACTCATACAAACCAAGGCGATTTTCGAACCGTCCAGAGGCTTATATGAATCGGTTGAAGGTGTCGGTACACTTTTATGTCAAAAACTAATGACAGACCCTAACGATTGCTTTATTATTATTTCAAATTCCGGCAGAAATCCTTTGCCCATTGAGGTCGCAGAGTTTGCCAAAAAGCAGAATTTACCATTAATCGCAGTAACCTCGCTGGAAGTTTCAAGATCTTTAAAAAGCAGGCACTCTTCCGGATTATTACTTTATGAATTAGCTGATGTAGTATTAGATAATCGGGGCGTGTACGGTGATGCCGCTATGGAAATTCCGGGAATGACTGAAAAAGTTATGAGCACTTCATCTTTTACATCTATGGCGCTTTTGGACTGCTCTGTTTTACACGCAATAAAATTAATGACCGATCAAGGTTTTAAGCCCCTTGTCTCCGTAAGCAAAAACATAGGCGGTGGAACGGAATTCGGCTTGAAGGTGCGAGAAAAATACAAACATAGACTGGAAACTTATTAATGCATCTTATAATTAAGAAGGAATGATTGCTAACATGGATAAAGCGGTAAAATGTTCCAGAATTTATACCGAGCGCGGACTCATTAACGGAATGCTGATTTTAAATGAAAACAAAATAAAAAGCATTCTTTCATGCAACAATGAGATAAATGCGATTGAAAAAAGCGGCAGATATGAAGTGCTTGATTATGGCGGCTATACTATTATACCGGGCATCATTGATATTCACAGCCATGGTTTCACCGGATATTGCGCTTCTACGCAGGATATCAATGAAATTAAATGCTATACGAAGGCCATCGCAAGTGTTGGGGTTACCGGTGTATTGCCTACCACCAACGAAATCGGAATTCCGTATATTAAACAGGCCATGGAGGAGGATAGATCAGGTGCCAGAATATTAGGGATACATAGTGAAGGCCCTTTCTTCAATCCGCAACATATGGGGGCTTTGGCAAAAGCAGACGGCTCTTCGTCTGATTTGCCAAAGCCAACCGTAAGATATATTGAAAACATGTATGAAAAAAGTGGTGGCAGTCTGCGTTATATGACAATAGCGGTTGAGACGGTCGAAGATAAAAATGTTTTTCGATTTATGAGAGAACATAATATTATAATTGCAGCAGGCCATACCCTTGCCACCGGGGCGCAGTTAAAAGAAGCAATCTTACATGGCGTTCAGGCAGCAGTGCATACAGGAAATGTCATGAGTATGATACACCAAAGAGATCCCGGGGTTTTTGGAGCATCTCTCTTAAGTGATACGGTGTATAATGAACTAATCGCAGATTTTGTTCATGTCTGCAAGGACACCATTGATATTATGTTCCGAATTAAATCTCCCGAAAAGTTCATGTTGATTTCAGATTCTTCCCCTGTTTCCGGTCTGAAACCAGGAACCTATACATTTAATAACAGGATATACATATCCTCAAATGACGGCAGCGTAAGAACTCCCACGGGAAGACTTTCCGGAAGCAGCAGTTACATTTTAAAGGGCATAAGAAATCTGGTTGAGGAATTGCATATCCCAATGGAAACTGTTTTAAAAGCTGCCGGCCGAAATCAGGCACAGCTATTAGGACTATCAAATAAGGGGAGCATCAAAGAGGGAAAAGACGGAGATTTTGTGGTCATAAATGATGAATACGAAGTATTTAAAACCTTTGTAGAAGGAGAAATCGTCTACGATCAATCCGTCTCCGGGGATGAAAGGGCAGCGGTGAAAGCATAATGTATGATTTAGCAGAGCTGTTTTACGTTTTTGCAAAGATCGGGGCGCTTACTTTTGGCGGCGGGTATACAATGCTCCCCCTTCTGCAGAAAGATATTGTGCAAAAATACAAATGGACAACCTATGAAGAACTTATCGACTACTATGCCATCAGTCAATGTCTGCCCGGGATTATTGCGGTCAATACAGTTATGTTAATCGGCCATAAGCAAAAGGGAGTCCCTGGACTTTTAGCCGCTGCCTTGGGAATGATATTTCCCTCTCTTGTAATTATTTTAATCATTTCTGTCTTCATTGAAAATTTTATGCAATTGGAAGTTGTTACACATGGATTTAACGGTATCCAGGTGGCAGTTTTGACTTTAGTGATAAATGCGGCAATAAAAATGTGGACAAGCGGTGTCAAGGACAAAACAGGCATATGGATCTTTACTATTTCGCTGGCTGTATTTTCCTTTTTTTCCTTTTCGCCAATTATAATGGTGGTGGTTAGTGCAGTATGTGGAATTATCATAAAAGAAAGGAAGAACACAACATCATGATTTATTGGCAATTATTTTATGAATTTTTTAAAATAGGTTTGTTTTCCATCGGCGGAGGCCTGGCCACACTTCCTTTTTTTTATGAATTAGCAGATAAATATTCTTGGTTTTCCAGAGAAATGTTAATCAACATGATCGCCATCTCCGAATCAACTCCCGGTCCTATCGGGGTAAATATGGCTACAAATGCCGGATACTCTGCCGGAGGGATTGGGGGCGGAATTATTGCCACGCTGGCGCTTATTACACCGTCAATTTTTATTATTATGTTCATAGTAAAAATATTGGATAATTTTAAAGAAAACCACTTTGTTCAAGGAGCTTTCTATGGACTGAGGCCGGCAGTTACAGCGCTTATTGCATCAGCTGCAATAGGAATTTTTAAGATAGCCATTTTAAATATGCCGCTTTATTCCACAACTGGAAATCTTATGGATGCCATACAGTATAAGCAATTGATTCTATTCTTTTTGCTGGTCTTCGCTACTAATAAATTCAGCAACATCCATTCTGTTTATTTTATCGGTGCATCAGCTGTTGTGGGAGTTATATTTAAATTTTAGTGCCCGCATATTATAAATTATTCTAATAACAAAACACAGCAGTCAATCTCTAACTGCTGTGTTTTGTTTTTTACTTTATCAACCCAATCCACGACCACCACAATATCTCAAACAAACAGATCATAATCACAACAAAGGTCTGCGGAATACCCAGCTCCAAAACTTCTTTTTCCGTGTAATTACCACCATTTTCCCCCAACCCCACCAGAATACTCATATGGTGAAAAGGCAAAAGCCAATGCAAGGTCACTGCCGTATATGCCGTCATGGAAGCCACCAATGGCGAGACACCTGCCAGAACGCCAAAGGATATAATCGCAGGCGTCGCAATACCAAGAACAGCCAGCGTGCTTCCCAGGATCATATGTATCACCATACAGATAATGCAGGCAATAAGGCTAAATAAGTATGGGTTCACCAATATCTGCGAGGGCAGAAGGCTGTCTGCAATCCATGCATTCATGCCGGTAATATTCCCAACACTTCCAATTGATAGGGCCGCACATAAAAAGAACAGCGTCCCCATATTGATGGCAGACCAAAATTTCCCTTCCAGCACGCGGACAAAGGGGAGATTGAAAATAATCGCAGTTCCAATGGCAATCCATCCGGGATGAACGCCATGAACAGATTCCGTCATCCAAAGCACCACCGCTAAAAGCATAACAACAATTGTAATCATTTCTTTTTTGCCGATTCCGCCCATTTTCGCGATATGCTTGTCCACGGTCTTATCTGTCAGGGAAAAATCTTTCGGCTTGCCAAACAGCTTAAGCTGCAGAATACAAGTCAGTAATGAAGCGAGGATACCCGGGATGCCCAAATACAGAAACCATTGCAGCCAGCTGATATTAACTCCCGCCATGCTGGCTACAACAGGATTTAATGTACTGTCGCCGGTGATCAAAATCATAGCTGTCGGTATTGATCCGGCAAAAACAGCCAGGCCGATATTGGCAGCATACTCCGGCTCTAAGTTTGCTGCCGCTATTACATGGGACATAATTGAAATCAGCAGAAAAGACCGCGGCCATGGATGCGGGATCACGAAGCTTAAAATAAACCCCAGCAAATAGCAGCAAATAATAACACTGTCGTAGGATCTGACAAATTTTTTAATGAAGTAAAAAGCCATTCTTTCTCCAAGACCGGAGGATTTTACAGCTTCTGCAATCAAAAATCCGCCAATTACCAAATACATGGCCGGTGAGGTCCAGAGCCGGAAGACGGCAGCAGGCGGCACAATTTCCGCATCCAGAAAAAGCACATAACTCACCAGCAACGTCAAGGATATCATTCCTGTATCCATCGCCTTCCATGCCCAAAAAACTACCGTCATCAGACTCAAAGCAAGACATTTCTGGCCTTCCCATGGCATGGCAAGAGGCAACCTCCATACCACAACCGCAGTCAGAGTACCGGCAAAAAGTCCGATGAGCTGTTTCTTCTTAGCTGCTGTCATAAGGATTGTACCACAGCTGTCAGAATCGAATAATATTTATTCTCCGGCTTATCGGTGCGGCTTGTCATCACGACCGGGGAAGAGGTCCCGTTCAGGGTACCGGAGGAAGGCATCTGGGCAAAGTAAATTAATGATTTGGTAAAGACATTTCCGGTGCATAAATCAGGCATAAGCAGAATATCTGCATCTCCGGCAACTTCACTTTCAATGCCCTTGTGCCTGGCCGCTTCCCTGGAAATAGCATTGTCAAGAGCCAGTGGTCCGTCAACAAGGCATCCGGATATCTGCCCTCTCCCGGCAGCTTTGCTCAGCATTGCCGCTTCTACCGTAGCCGGAATGGCCGGATTTACTACTTCAACAGGGGCTATAATGGCTGCTTTGGGCCGTGAGATTCCCAACTTGTTTGCCAGCAAGACCGCATTATTTAAAATTTTAATTTTCTCCGGATAGTCCGGATTGATATTAACTGCACAGTCACTGATAATCAGCAAACGGTTTTCCTGGCTGAATTCCAGAACCGTTGCCTGGCTTAGCAGGCCTTTTTCCGGTATAAAACCAAATTCCTTAGCCAAAATCGCTCTCATGAAAGAAGATGTCTGCATCAGGCCCTTCATTGGAATGTCAGCCTTCCCCTCCCGCACCATGAGACAGGCCATACGTGCACAGGCATTTTCGCTGTCGCAGGAAATTATCTCATACTCCTTTGGTTCTTCTCCCATTTCCGTCAGCAGCTCTTCTATTTTACCGGTTTGACCGATTAATACCGCTTTTATAATTCCCTTTCGTTTGGCGCTGACAACAGCAGCCAGGGCATCATCATCATGAGCTCCTGCCAGAGCCACTTTCTTTCTAATGTTATGAGAAAGAACATACTCTTCCATTTGGCGAAAACTTGTAAACATAGTTACCTCCTTCAACTACATCTCTTTAATTTCTTCTTCTCCCCTTAAAGCGGCAAGTGCACTCAGACCAAGAGACTGCATCTCATACTCCCCCGGATATCGATGTACCGGCGCTATAAATTCGACATGTTCTTTGATCAAGTCCGCAATTCGGTCGCAGTAGGCAATTCCCCCCGTTAACACAATCGCCTCCACGTCACCGCCCAGAACCGCAGCGCAGGCACCGATTTCTTTTGCTGTCTGGTAAGACATGGCATCCAGCACCTGAGCGCATTTTTCATCACCGGCATCGGCTTTACCGGCAACTATTTTGACATCGTTTTCTCCCAGATATGCCATCATGCCGCCATTTCCATTCAGCATTTTTTTCATCTCCGCATAGGTGTACTTACCGGAAAAACACAGCTCTACTAAAGCACCTACCGGTACGCTGCAGCAACGGTTTGTTGAGAACGGCCCGTCGCCTTCCAGCGCATTATTCGCATCTACCAGCTGGCCCTTTTTGTGGGCTGCCACACTGATGCCGCCGCCCATGTGGACGACCACCAGGTTGATGTTCCTGTAATTTTTACCGGCATCTTTTGCATATTGTTTTCCCACCGCACGGTGGTTTAAGATATGAAAGCTGCTTCTTCTGGGCAGATCCGGAAGCCCGCTGTATCTGGCCAGCGGTTCGAATTCATCTGTCGTTGGCGGATCGACAGTAAATGCCGCCGGCCCCTCTCCGGAAAATGAGGACGCCAACTTAATACCTAAATCCGTCGCATGATTCCCATATTTTTCACTGGCAGACTGTTCCAGCATTTTTTCATTGATCCGGTAAAGACCTCCGATCACCGGCTCTGTATGGCCGCCCCGGGAAACAATCGCATCCAGATCACTAACCTTTACATTCCTTCGGTCTAAAAACGCTTCGATCGCTTTCTTCCGATAATCATGCTGATCCCATATGGTTTTAAGCTCCCGCAGTTCCGTGGCCGGGTGATTTAAATTTTCTTTAAAAATACATTCCTCCTCTTCGTAGTAAGCGATTTTTGTTGATGTAGAACCTAAGTTAATTGCCAATATTTTTTTCCGGGACACAGAAAAACCTCCTTATACAATGCCTGATGCGATTGCACCTGCCATAAAGGCTACCATGACAGGGATCCACAGGACAGCGATGATAACCCCGACCCTGGTCATATCCGTAAGCTTCCAGTAGCCATATCCAAAGGTCGTCATGGGAATCGGATCTAACGGCAGCAGGAAGATACATTTAGACGTATAACCCAGTATTAAAATAAGATATAATGGGTTTGCGCCTGCCTTTGCCGCCAGTACCGCTACAATGGGGATACAGACAGACAACACTGCGCTGCCAACCGGTACAAGAAAATGAATAAACAATCCAAAGGTGGTTACGACAAACATCAGGATGAGCAATGAGCTGTTCTGGAATCCGCCTAAAAAGACATTACTGATCCACTCTGCCGCACCATGCTTACTGAGCAGCATAGCCAGAGCATTGGAGGCCCCCACAATGAGGATACCGGACCATCCGATTGAGGATTGAGCCGCCTTCCAGCTGATTAAGTCGATGCCGGGCAGGAAAAGAACCGATGCACACGCAAG
>Ga0153928_1001485_pt1 | contig 10395 bp, 9 predicted proteins | sample TSNJ012MetaG_FD_106656 | JGI IMG/M metagenome (GOLD analysis project Ga0153928, IMG submission 106656) | Attine ant fungus gardens microbial communities from New Jersey, USA - TSNJ012 MetaG | ecosystem: Host-associated > Fungi > Mycelium > Unclassified | place: USA: New Jersey, Wharton State... | reverse complement strand
GGGAATAGTGCGAAAAATCTGATTGCGGAAGAAGGTTTTGATGAAAAGTACGGAGCAAGACCGCTGAAACGGGCAATTCAGACAAAAGTGGAAGATCAGCTGGCGCAGGAAATTCTGGAAGGGAAGATAAAAGAGGGAGATACAATTCTGGTGGGGACTTTTCAGAAAGATATTAAATTTACGGTGAAGTAAGAAATGACTGGAAAAATTTCTTAATTTATGATAAGATTTAAAATAACAAAGCGAGGATAATTATTAATACAGACAAAACTAGGAGGGCATGAAAATGTCAGTAATCAGCGAGTTAATACGCACAGAAGCAGATGGCACGATCAGCTTTGGGAATTATGAGTTGGATCAAAAGTCTAAGCTGCAGGATTTTGAACATGAGGGGGATTTATATAAGGTTAAGACTTATAAGGAAATCACGAAGCTGGAGAGGAATGGTATGTTTGTTTATGAATCCGTTCCGGGTACGGCTGTAAGCCATTTGAGTGTAACGGATCAGGTAATGTCTTTTGAAGTAGAAGGCCCCGAAGATGTACAGATTACGGTGGAACTGGAAGCGGATACGGTGTATCGGACTTTTATTAATGGGAATACAATTGGGAGTATGAAAGCGAATTTAGGGGGAAAGTTGATGCTTAGTGTGGAACTGAATCCGGGAGAGAATGTTGGTGTCCGGATTGAGAAAGCTTAGCGCTCTTTGGCTGGAAAGAGGACGCTAAAAAGCACCATTTTATACGAATTGTCCAACTCATCCAGAAAATCGTAGATTTTCCGGATGAGTCAAAGGTCATTGAAGAACAGGCAGGAATTGTCTGTTCTTCTTGTCTTATAGGAAATTGATTCCTATAAGACAAGAACCCTATGATGATGTGGGGAAATTATTACGAATGGAGAAAATAGTATGGCGAAAGGGAAAGTAACGATTTTTTTCTGTCAGAATTGCGGATATGAGTCTGGTAAATGGATGGGTCAGTGTCCGGGCTGTAAGGAATGGAATTCGTTTGTGGAAGAGAAAGTACAGAAGGGTACTTCAGTAAAGGCATCGCAGAAGGTGGGAATAACGGAACCGGTGAAGTTGTCGGTGATTGATATGGAGGGCAGTATACGGATAGATTCGGGAATGCCGGAATTGAACAGGGTCCTGGGAGGAGGTATTGTACCAGGTTCGCTGGTACTGGTTGGCGGTGATCCGGGAATTGGGAAATCTACGCTGCTGCTTCAAGTATGTAAAAATCTGACGCACAAGGAGAAAAAGGTACTTTATATTTCCGGAGAGGAATCGCTTCAGCAGATAAAGCTGCGGGCAAAAAGAATGGGGGAATTTGGGGAGCAGCTATTGATTTTGTGTGAAACGAATCTGGAAAGTATCCGGGAGGTGATTCAGAGGATTCAGCCGGAAATGATTGTAATTGATTCCATTCAGACAATGTATAATGAGGAAGTTTCTGCGGCACCGGGGAGTGTGTCACAGGTAAGAGAGTCGACAGGAGTACTCATGCAGATTGCAAAAGGCATGGGAATTACGATTTTTATAGTAGGACACGTGACGAAAGAGGGAGTAGTGGCAGGCCCCCGGGTATTGGAACATATGGTAGACACGGTACTGTATTTTGAAGGAGACCGACATGCTGCGTATCGGATTTTGCGGGGAGTTAAGAACAGATTCGGGTCTACGAATGAGATTGGTGTCTTTGAAATGCGTGAAACAGGATTGATTGAAGTGGAAAATCCTTCGGAATTTATGCTGGATGGAAAGCCGCAGGGAGCATCCGGGTCTGTGGTGGCATGTTCAATGGAAGGGACACGCCCGATTTTGATTGAGATACAGGCACTGGTATGCCAAAGCAATTTACCTATGCCCAGACGAACGGCGGCAGGTACGGATTACAATCGGGTAAATCTGCTGATGGCGGTTTTGGAGAAGCGTTTGGGGATGCATTTGTCAGCATGCGATGCGTATGTAAATATTGCAGGGGGGATCAAAATGAATGAACCGGCAATAGATTTGGGGATTGTAATGGCTCTTGTATCCAGTTATAAGGACAAGGCCATTGACGAAAAGACGATGGTCTTTGGAGAAATAGGACTAAGCGGTGAGGTGCGTGGGGTGAGCATGGCTGAGCAGCGAGTAATGGAGGCGAAGAAGTTGGGGTTTGAGACGGTGATTTTACCTCAGGTATGTATGAAATCGGTAGAGAAAGTGACGGGGTTACGGTTGATTGGGGTAAAAAATTTACGGGATGCGGTGAATAGTATTAGATGATTATATGAGTATTACTTTTTTCGACGGAAATGCGCAGGGTGTTATTTTGGGCTGCACGGAAATAGGTTTGTTAATTCAGCAGAAAGATACGTCTGTTCAAGTGTTTGATACAACGATGATACATGCAAAAAAAGCGGCGTTATATTCCTTGAAATAAGAAATGCCCCGGGGGATGTTAGATATTTGACCAAACTTACAATGTTTTTGAAAACCAGCCAAGAATCCCTGCCAACTATCTTATGCGAAAAATCCGGTGTATGAGGGTAGCTGCGTAGTTTACGAAGCAGCGTAAGGGAGAGAGAAGACCCAAGGAGTCATGAGGGCATTCCCGAATGACGACTGGTTTAAGGGGCTTGGAACGACTGCCGAAGGAGTCCGGTTCGCATAAGATAGTTGGCAGGGATTCTTGGCGTCCCCTTTCCAATACTTTAGATGTTAGATATCCAATTGCTGAAATCAATAAGGCAGTACTTTTATGAAGAGGATTCAAAAAAGCACTGCCTATAATAATTTTAAATTATTTCAACCTTATACAATACTGAGACCGCCATCAACAATGATGTGCTGACTGGTAACATAACTGGAGGCATCTGATGAGAGATAAAGAATTGTTCCGTTTAATTCTCCGCGTCTTCCGGGTCTTCCGGCCGGATTCGTCAAATTATACATTTTCATAAAGCCTTCATGTTTAAAGAGCGTACTTTCAGTCATTTCGCTTTCAAACAAAGCCGGACCGATGGAATTTACAGTAATGTTTTCTTCCATATAGGTTGCCGCCATACCCATGGTAAGTCCTCTGACAGCGGCTTTGGAAGTATTATATACGTGACGGGCCAAAGCGCCTTTATCAGCAATAATTGCATTTACTGAGGCGATATTTACGATTTTTCCATATTTCTGTTTTCTCATGTGAGGGACAACGTATTTAGAAACGAGGAAAATCCCCTTCACATTGACATCCATACCTTTATCCCAATCCTCAGAAGTCAGTTGATCTACGGATCCACGAATTGCTATTCCGGCATTGTTAAGCAGAATATCAATTTTTCCAAAATAATCAACGATCTCAGAAATAGCTTTTTCTACATTTTTTTCATCAGTTACATCGCATTGGACGGCAAGAGCCTTGCGGCCGGTTGCCTGAATTTCAGCTGCTAAGGATTCAATACGATCTTTTCTTCTTGCTATCAATGCCACATCGGCTCCATACTCAGCATATGCTTTAGCAGCATCTGCACCAAGACCGCTGGATGCGCCGGTTACGATAGCAACCTTTCCTGTTAAATCAAACATGTTCAACCTTGTGTACCTCCTTATTTTTCCATTATGATTTTAATGATATCATATAAATAATTTTTCGTCAAATTATTAACAAAAAAAGGATAGAAAAAAGGATAGAAAAGTATTTGTGAATTACGAAGTATATAGTGTAAACTTAAAATAAGAGAAACAGGCCGGTTTCAAAGCAAGCTTACAAGTTAGGAGCAGCAAAGATGAAAATGAATGACGAAAACTTCATAAATCAGTTAAAGAAGAAAAATGAAAAAGCGCTTGATTATGTAATTCAAAAATACGGGTGGCTGATTAAAACCATAGTGTCAAAACATTTATTTTCTCTTAAAGACCATCAGGAGGAATGTATCAATGATGTATTACTGGCAATCTGGAAAAATATTGATCAATATGACAGCAAAATCAGCACATTTCAAAATTGGGTATCCGGAATAGCAAGATATAAATCGATTGATTATAAAAGAAAATATTTATCATCCTTGCAAAATGAGGCATGGGAAACAACAGAAATAATTTATTATGACCAGGGATTGGCAGACATACTGGAAAATGAAATATCAGATGATTTAAAAGAACTGCTTGCATGCCTGAAAGAAGAAGACAGGAATATTTTCATGAAATTATTCTTTGAGGAAAAAGAAGTTGAGATGGTCTGTAGGGAAACGGGATTAAAACCATCTGTCATTTATAACCGGATATCCAGAGGCAAACGGAAAATGAAAAGATTATACGAAGAAAGGAAAGGGGTATAACTATGGCTGAAAACATATATTCTCTGCTGAACCATGCAGATCATGATTTATCATATTATGATGAAATCACAATAACTGAATTCGAAATCAAGAAAATGAAAAAAAATTGGAGAAAAGCAAAAAGGAACGGAGACTGCTATAAATCAGCCAGAGCAGCCTGTATGGCTGTTATTGGGGTTATTGCGATCATTACCCTATTTCATAAACAAGTATATGCAACGGTAAGAAGTATGGCATATGAAATTAATTTTTTGATTGATAAAAATATAGAAGAGTATAAAACAGATTGCAATATAAATAAAAAAGATAAGGGATATACCATTACTTTAAATGAAGTGATCTTAGACAGAGATGAGCTTATAGTATCAACAACAGTATCGAGTAAGGAAAAAATAACGGCTGAACATTTATCTATTCAGGGTTATGTAGCGATTACGGGAAAGGGAATTGACAGCGAAAGCGGAGGTTGGGGACAAAATTATGAGAGAGTAGATGATTATACTTTTCATGTAGTTACTGATTTTGATATGAAAGAACTGAATGATATTAATCAGAAATTGCTTATCAATTTAAAAATAACGGAAATCGATTTTCCCTTTTCAACATATGATGAAACAGTTAAGGGAAACTGGGATTTTAAATTTAAAGCCGATGGGGCAAAACTTGCAGAAGCAACAAAATCAATTCCTTTAGACCAGGTCATAACGTTTCCGGACGGTCAACAGATCAGATTTACAGAATATGTGACGAATGATTTATGTGAAAAATTATATTATGAGATTGTTACAGATGAGATTATTGAGAAGTATAAATACTATGGTTTGAGATATGACGTAATGTTAGAAGGCGAAGATAACCATGGAAATATGGTTCACTATGATTCCGGTGGCGGAGATCAAAATGGCGGCAAATTTCTAAGTGTGGAACCATCCAGGCGTGCTGCCGGTGATGCAGAAGAGGTATATTTAAATGTATATGCGAAGCGTGATGATTCGGTAGATGAATATATTGCGAATTATAATGACAATGCAGAGGAATCAGCGAATGCGGGAGAGGATAATTCGGAAGAATATACTTCGCAGGAGGAAACATCCGTAACGGTGGATATGGAAGTACCGGATTCCGAAGCAGCTCCCGATAAAATTTCGGCAGGAATGAAAAAAGTGGGAGAATTCTGCGTTAGAATCCGATAATGATGGACTGCCGGATTGCCGGGTTTATCGTAAGAAATATCTAAGGAGAGAACTCATGTATTATCCTATTCAGATTCCATACATATTAAATAAGAATTTTTCGAAAAATGTCATATATTCGGAAGAAATAGTTGAATCTCTACAAAACTTTGTGATCTGCTTTTGGGAAATGCAGTCGCGTTCAGACACGGAAAAATCCGTTGAAAATATCATCATAACCGACGGCTGCATTGACCTTGTTGTCGGATATGATGACAGGGAGATTGGCTATGCAGGTATGAGCAAAACTAATTTTAACTATAATATAGATTTGCCGGCCCGTTTTTTTGGTGCACGTCTTAAGCCAGGGGTATTTCATCAACTTACAGGGCTACCTGCAAAAACAGCTATGGATACATACATTCCTCTTGATGAAGTGGATAAGAACTTCAACAGTGATTTGTTTTTTTCTCTTTCATTCGAGCAAGCGAAAGAATATTTCAAGGACTATTTTTACAAGTTAATTTATGACAAAAAACCTGATTTTTTTACTCAGATGTTTGATGCTCTGAGCAAAGACCCGCCTCACACGACAGCTGAACTTTATCAAAGGCTTTATTTCAGTTCCAGGCAGTGCCAGCGGCTTTTTGAAAAGCACTTCGGTATTACTCCACAAATGGTGCTTTGCATCCTTCGCTTCCAACAATGCCTTGAAGTCCTTACATCGGGCAAGGCAAGTCCCGGGGATATTTTTGCAACCACGACTTATTACGATCAATCTCACTTTATCAAAGATTTTAAGCGAAATATTGGACTCACACCCCTGGAATTAATAAAAAAGTATACAGATTGACGCATTTTTACAATACGATTATCCTTGTGCCCGATATAATGGTCAAAAAAGGAGGATTTACTTATGTATACAAATATGACGACAAATTTGATGGTTGAGAATGTTGATGAGTCAGTTGCTTTTTATCGAGACATTTTGGGGTTTTCTGTAGTCGCTTCTGTCCCAGGTGACAGTGGAAGTCTGCAGTTTGCCATTTTGTTAAAAGACAACCTAAATCTTATGTTACAGGAGAAACACAATTTAATTGGGGAATATCCTATATTGGATACGCCAGAGGTACACCCATCCACAACACTTTATATCACGGTTGATAATTTTAACGACCTGTATCGTGAACTGAAAAGTAAATATGAAATTCTGTGTGACGTCCATGAGACTTTTTATGGGTCAAAGGAATTTGCCATAGTGGATAATAGTGGGTATGTCCTTACTTTTACGGAACACAAAGATGCATAGCGAAGAAGGCAGGAACGGATAATTTTCCCTTGCTGCAAGAACAAAATAAGCAAATGTACATATGGAACAGGCGACCTGGTGGAATACTGTAATCATCCCGGTGGAACTTATTGGAGCGATCTCCGTATCAAGAACGGAAGCCGGGAACCTTATGGAATCAAATACTGGTGCCTTGGCAATGAAATGGGTGGTAAGCTTTTATTTACCGGGAACTGATAATGTATAAGATGTCATACGATATCTTTTATTTCAAATCTTTGAAGAGAATTACAAATTTTAGAAAAACAGCCAAGAATCCCTGCGGAACCATCTTCGGGGAACAATACGGCGGATGAGGGTAGCTGCGTAGCTTGCGGAGCAGCGTAAGGGAGAGAGGAGACCCAAGGAGGCACGAGGGCTATCCCGAGTGTCGACTGGTTTAGGGGGCTCCGAACGACCGCCGAAGGAGTCCGGTTCGCAGAAGATGGTTCCGCAGGGATTCTTGGCGTCCTCCTTCCAAAAATTGTTGATTTCTCAGATCAGGAGCACAATAATTTTTGGCTGCTAATATCAGAGTATAAAGTTAACCCGGGTGTCTTGACTAAATGTATTACTCGTGCCCATTCTTCTTCTCCGGGAAGAATTTTGCCAATAAGGTTCTCAGATTGCTGTATCCGTTTCGGATGGAATATTACATTAGGCTCTCCATTAAAAATTGCAGCATAAAAGATATCTGATTCAACGATATCCTGAAAAAAGTGACTGCCAAAGGACAGTTCAGGCATAAGACCAGCCTGCCTGTAAGACACTTCGCAAATAGCAGCCATATTGCATAATTCGGTAAAATGAACCGGAATCCCCAGTGACGGTGTAGTGGTTCCCCATCGGCCGGGACCAATCAGAAGGATGTTGTACCCCTTAAGCTTTTGGTTTAAAGTTCCAATCAAACGGGCCGTACCAAATTTTTTCTGCTCAGAAAGTGCCAGATATTCTTTTGCATCCACGTAAATCACATAATCCAACGCAAGCCTGGTGTTGCCTCCCATAAAATTCCCTATACAGGAAAAGAAGATGTCCTCATGTTTCGGAGTTGGAATTTCCACCGCTTTTCCCAATCCTTTTGTCTGCAGAGGACGGCATTGCAGCAGATTAAACTTAAATGTACCATCCGAATTGAAATTTGCAGTAAATTCGATATCCACAGGATAATCATAAGCTTTCTTCAGCGTTGAGAGTACCTGGCTGATAAGGTGTGGAAAATTTGAACGGGTCAGCAATTCTTTGAAATCCAGAATCAGCGGTCTGGAATCGACTCGGCGCCCGATCTCCCGCAGACGTGCTTGTGCTGCAGTATCGATACTAAAAAAGGTTCTTTTATTAATTCTCAGATCATAGTCCGATATAGTATTCAAGGGTATTTCTGTCAGACAGTTCTTCTGCAGATTCAAAACATCGGCCTTATGCTGTGAGAATTTTTTTTCATCACCATAGTTGACAGGAGGGCTTTCTGCCGGGTGATCTAACGGAACGATTCTGGCATAATCATGGGAGACACGGTCGACAGCCCGAGTCCCTAATCCAAATACCAGCCGCAGCATACCGGCATCCGGTTCCATGTCCTTGTTCCATACATACAGATTTGAGGAATTTCCTACGCCTGCAATATGTGGGAAAAACAAATCCCCATAATGATCGCCGGAAACTCTCTGCACCAGAATCGCCATTTGTTCATCCTTATGGGTCAATCCACGGGCTTGACGGTAAGCCAAAGCGTCCTCGCTCATTGTACTGGCATAGACAGTTCGTACAGCATTCTCAAATGCCTCGTAACGTTTCTCGGGTGACCCTTGATTGGTACAAAAAACACTTTCATACTTTCCGGCGAAAGCATTACCGAAATTATCTTCTAAAAGTGAACTTGAACGGACAATAATAGGTGACTGACCATAATATTCCAGCATTTGCATAAACTGTTCCTTAATCATATCAGGAAATTTTCCGTGCAATAGTTTTTCGCGTAGTTCCGGCGCCAGCATAAAAAATCCTTCCGGTGTTTTTTGCTTTGTACGTAATTCCCACCAACCATTTTGTACGATATAGGTGTAGAAGATATCGGAACCCAGATAATATGAATCATGCGGTTCCCAATATTCCTGAAGCATATCCCAGGCATTTGTTTCCAGAATTTTTCTTGCAAGCAGCATACCGACACTTTTTCCACCAATAAAGCTTGTTCCAATTTCCCGTGAAGCAATTTTCAGGATATCCCATAGAGTTAAATATTGTTCGCTTAATTCTACTATACGGGGATCTTTTCCAATCATCAAACGGATCAGAAGTTTTTTCATTTGATTGATATTTTCTTCACTTTCATTAAGGACTGCATACGCACGTTCCAGAGTAATCTCCCAATAATCTCTGGGATGACGACCTTGCTCCAAACCAGAAAAAAGTAAGGCAGCTTCTGCACTGGCTGTAATGGAAGCAGCCTTTTTCTCCTGTATTAAATGAGGAAAAAACATGGTCGGAGAGTAACGCTCCCATACTTTGAGAGGATGGATGTAGATTTTTTCATCAATATTATAAAGATCAAGCAGCAGCTGTGTTGTTTCCCGGATGCGGGCAATAGTATTATGGGTATGTACACTGCGCATTAAAGCAAAATATGCAATGGTGTCGAGCTTGTATAAAAATGGACAAATAACACGAAAAAAATTGCCTATCATCAGATCAGAATACCAGAATTCCAGTAAATCGCTCAAGCAATCAAAAATGTAGAAAGCCCGAACCCCTTCCTGCTCAATGATATTATGAATTTTTGTAGCAAAGCTTTCAAAACCCTCGGAAGCATCCATATGGTATATGACAGATGGTTCATCATCCCTCATCAATGGCTTATGATTGCCAAAGCGAAAATAGATAAGACGGCGTCTATCCAGCTTAGCCTGACTGATATATGGCTTTAAAATCCAGAGGTAATCTTCAAGGGATTGTATTTGCCAAACTACGTTATCTCCCAGCCGCAGCATATCGATGACCTTGTCAAATCCGGGAAGTCCTGTGCTTACTCTATTACCGATGTCCATATGCATTTACTCCTTCTTGATTTTTATAATGTGAATTTTTTGTTTTGAATTTCCGGTTATAAAATAAAAAAGGCACTTTTCTAAATGAATTAGAAAAGCACCTTTGCTTCACATTGATATTATATAACGAAGCCTGTGTTAATGCAAGCTTAAATAGATATTTGAAAAAATAAGTAAATAAATATTTGTAATAATAAGTAAATAAATATTTGTAAAATAAGTATTGACATAAAAGAAATGAAATGGTAATATTGGAAAGTCGCTTATGACAAAAGAAAATATAAATGTTTAAAAAAAGACAAATTATTTAAAAAAAGTTGTTGACAAACAAGCCGGCACATGATATTCTAACAAAGCTGCGCTTGAGAAAAGCAGCAAAACAGAACCTTGATAATTGAACAATGAAAAACCTTGAAAATTCACGAAAACAGGTTTTCAAATGCGCCAGCATAAGAAAACCGTCCGTGGCCAAAGAACCCCCTGGGTTACGCGGTTACGCGGAAAATGAGATTTCAATTTGAACCGATGCATT
>Ga0153928_1001481_pt1 | contig 10428 bp, 5 predicted proteins | sample TSNJ012MetaG_FD_106656 | JGI IMG/M metagenome (GOLD analysis project Ga0153928, IMG submission 106656) | Attine ant fungus gardens microbial communities from New Jersey, USA - TSNJ012 MetaG | ecosystem: Host-associated > Fungi > Mycelium > Unclassified | place: USA: New Jersey, Wharton State... | reverse complement strand
GAGGTAGTTAGAGGATGATGGAATTCCCGGTGTAGCGGTGAAATGCGTAGATATCGGGAGGAACACCAGTGGCGAAGGCGATCATCTGGGGCTAACCTGACACTGAGGAGCGAAAGCTAGGGGAGCAAACGGGATTAGATACCCCGGTAGTCCTAGCCGTAAACGATGGACACTAGGTGTAGGTGGTATCGACTCCATCTGTGCCGCAGTTAACACAATAAGTGTCCCGCCTGGGGAGTACGGCCGCAAGGTTAAAACTCAAAGGAATTGACGGGGGCCCGCACAAGCGGTGGAGCATGTGGTTTAATTCGACGCAACGCGAAGAACCTTACCGGGGCTTGACATCCTGCGACATCCTAGGAGACTAGGTTTCCGGGCAACCGGACGCAGAGACAGGTGCTGCATGGCTGTCGTCAGCTCGTGCCGTGAGGTGTTGGGTTAAGTCCCGCAACGAGCGCAACCCTTGCCGTGTGTTGGTCGCAAGATCTCTCACGCGGGACCGCCGGTGACAAGCCGGAGGAAGGTGGGGATGACGTCAAGTCAGCATGGCCCTTACGTCCCGGGCTACACACGTGCTACAATGGGGGGGACAACGAGTCGCGAACCCGCGAGGGCAAGCTAATCTCACAAACCCTCTCTCAGTTCGGATTGAAGGCTGCAACTCGCCTTCATGAAGTCGGAATCGCTAGTAACCGTAGATCAGCTACGCTGCGGTGAATACGTTCCCGGGCCTTGTACACACCGCCCGTCACGTCACCTGAGTTTAGTGTACCCGAAGCCGCCCGTGCAACCGCAAGGAGCAAGGCGTCTAAGGTATGCTAGGTAAGGGGGACGAAGTCGTAACAAGGTAGCCGTATCGGAAGGTGCGGCTGGATCACCTCCTTTCTAAGGAGTACATGCCGTCGGATCGCTTTTAGCGATCGCGCCGGCGTACAAAAACCTTAAGTCGACCACAGACATTGCGTTAACTAAAGGGGTCTATCGATCAACTCGATCGTACGGCCGGAGGTTAATGCGTAGCGTTTTGCCTGCACTGTTCAGTCTTGAGGGAACGAACGTTCCTTGCAAGTCGACGTCTTCGGACGTTCGCTTCCAAGGAGTCCGTTTCTGAAGAGCTGTTTCGCTTTGCCGCGATTTTCTACCAAGAAATCGCTGCCGAACGAAGTAGCCGACGAGGCGCGAACGGCCGAAGTGTGCGCAAGCACATAAGGTCGGGAGCAACAAAGTCGGCGGCAGCGCGTTCCTTGAAAACTGTATAGAGAAGAACTTTCATGTGTCATGAAGACACATAAAAGCGGCCACGCCGCGAGGCGTGGTGCAATTTTGCGTTAGTCAAAAAGTTAATAAGGGCATGCAGGTGGATACCTTGGTTCCACAGGCGACGAAGGACGTGCCAAGCTGCGAAAAGCGTCGGGGAGCTGCTAAGAAGCGATGATCCGGCGATATCCGAATGGGGCAACCCCCATGCCGTCATGGGCATGGACACCACGATGAATTCAATAGTCGTGAGTGAGCGTACCCGGTGAACTGAAACATCTAAGTAGCCGGAGGAAAAGACATCAAACGAGATTCCCCTAGTAGTGGCGAGCGAACAGGGAACAGCCTAAACCGGTCGTGTGCAAGCATTCGGGCGTTGCACGATCGGGGTTGTACGACAGCCGTCTTGGAGCCGAATCTCCAAGCGCGAGTCAAAAAATCGATTGCTAGTAGAAGCCGGCTGGAAAGCCGCACCACAGAGGGTGAAAGTCCCGTAGACAAAAGCTATCGATCTCGCGGAGCTGTTCGTGAGTAGGACGGGGCACGGGAAACCCTGTTTGAAACCGGGAGGACCATCTTCCAAGGCTAAATATTCTGTGGAAACCGATAGTGAACTAGTACCGTGAGGGAAAGGTGAAAAGAACCCCCGGAGGGGAGTGAAATAGAACATGAAACCGCGTGCCTACAAACCGTGAAAGGCCCATGCGCAAGCAAGGCTGATCGCGTGCCTATTGAAGAATGAACCTGCGAGTTACTTGTAACGGGCTTGGTTAAGGTGTTGAGCCGGAGCCGTAGCGAAAGCGAGTCTGAATAGGGCGTTTGTCCGTTGCAGTAGACCCGAAACCGAGTGATCTATCCATGGCCAGGGTGAAACGTGATTAACCTCACGTGGAGGCCCGAACCTGTTGTTGTTGAAAAAACATTGGATGAGCTGTGGATAGGGGTGAAAAGCCAATCGAACTCGGAGATAGCTGGTTCTCCCCGAAATAGTTTTAGGACTAGCGTTGCGCGTTAACCCGCGGGGGTAGAGCACTGACAGGGCTAGGGGTCTTACCGGATTACCGAACCCAATCAAACTCCGAATACCGCGGCGAATTGCGCAGCAGTCAGACTGTGGGGGATAAGCTCCATGGTCAAAAGGGAAACAGCCCAGATCAACAGCTAAGGTCCCTAATCGATGCTCAGTGGTAAAGGAAGTCCTGTCGCTCAGACAACTAGGAGGTTGGCTTAGAAGCAGCCACCCTTGAAAGAGTGCGTAATAGCTCACTAGTCGAGTGATGGGGCGCCGAAAATCCAACGGGGCTCAAGCATCGAACCGAAGCTTTGGGATGATAAAACATCGGTAGGGGAGCGTTGTGGCGTAGGCCGAAGCACGACCGCGAGGACGTGTGGACGAACCACAAGTGCGAATGCAGGTATAAGTAGCGATAAATGCGGGTGAGAACCCCGCACGCCGGAAGTCTAAGGTTTCCTGAGCAACGTCAATCGTCTCAGGGTGAGTCGGGAGCTAAGCCGAGGCTGAGAAGCGTAGGCGATGCACAAGCAGTTCATATTCTGCTACCACCGACGACCGTTTAGACTTTCCCATACAGTGTCTAGCAAAAACCCCGCGAGGGATTTTCGGTGAGCGTTAGGAGCGCCGAGGGCGCGGTCTACATGGACCGTGACCGAGGCGCGACAACACGATCGCCGAAGAGACCCGCGGCGCTGGGCATCGTTTGGTAAAGTCTATGAGCCGAGGGGGTGACGCAGGAGGATAAGTCAGCGCGCGGATGGATGTGCGCGTCTAAGTTGGTAGGCGGTGCTGTAGGTAAGTCCGCAGCACATAACGCCGAGGGACGAATGCGAGGCTCTTCGGAGCCGAAGTGACTGACTCCACGCTGCCAAGAAAAGCCCCTAGGTAGATCGTAGGTGCCCGTACCGTAAACCGACACAGGTAGACTGGCAGAGCATGCTAAGGCGACGGGAGAATCCCTGTTAAGGAACTCGGCAAATTGACCCCGTAACTTAGGGAGAAGGGGTGCCTCCTTTGGTCTAGTGTTTACCACGAAAGCTGAGGGAGGCGGCACAAAATAGGCCCAAGCGACTGTTTAACAAAAACACAGGTCTCTGCGAATGCGAAAGCAGACGTATAGGGGCTGACTCCTGCCCGGTGCTGGAAGGTTAAAGGGAGTCGTCAGCGCAAGCGAAGCGGCGAACTGAAGCCCCAGTAAACGGCGGCGGTAACTATAACCGTCCTAAGGTAGCGAAATTCCTTGTCGGGTAAGTTCCGACCTGCACGAATGGAGTAACGACTTGGGCACTGTCTCAATGGGGATCCCGGCGAAATTGCAGTACCAGTGAAGATGCTGGTTACCCGCAGCAGGACGGAAAGACCCCGTGAAGCTTTACTGTATCCTGATCTTGGGTTCTGAGATTGTCTGTACAGGATAGGTGGGAGCCGATGATCCGGCGGCGCTAGTCGTCGGGGAGGCAACGTTGGGATACCACCCTGATGATCTTGGGATTCTAACTAGCCGCCATTATCTGGTGGTAGGACATGGTCAGGTGGGCAGTTTGACTGGGGCGGTCGCCTCCCAAAGAGTAACGGAGGCGCCCAAAGGTTCCCTCAGGACGGTCAGAAACCGTTCGTACAGAGTGCATAGGCATAAGGGAGCTTAACTGCGAGACGGACAGGTCGAGCAGGTGCGAAAGCAGGGCTAAGTGATCCGGCGGTTCCGAATGGAAGGGCCGTCGCTTATCGGATAAAAGCTACTCCGGGGATAACAGGCTTATCTCCCCCAAGAGTCAAGTAGGGCTCCTCGCTCGAGTGATCGAGCGATGAACAGTGGCTCATATCGGTGAAACCCTTTCTCAAGGGCAATACCGAGGGAAGAGAGCTAATCGTAGAGACGATATTTGGTCGTCGCATGCGTGCAGTGCCGTTCAGCTCCCGAGAATGGGAACTGATGATCGGTTCATTGTTGGGCGATGCGACGTTGCTGAAGACTCCTCAGGTTACTGTTTCCGAGTCCATCACGGATATCGGCAACGGGACCTCGTAGATTGGAAGCATGCCGCGCTCGCACGATTCGTGCGAACGGCGCCAAGAATGTCCGGAAATGGATACTATTTTCGGACGATTACGCATCCACAACTCGCGGAACTTCGCGAGAAGTTCTACGCCGGCGAACGAAAGATCGTGCCGATTGGGCTACTTGCAAGTGGCCTGACATCGCTCGGTCTAGCCGCGTGGATCATGGATGACGGCGCAGCTGAAGGCAATCAGCTACGTCTGAACACGCAAGGGTTCTCGATCAACGAAGTCGAGGAACTTGCACGTCTCTTACGAGCTAAGTTCGGAATCGTTACGACCGTCAATCGAGATAAGAATCGACTTCGGCTCCGCTGTAATGCGGCAAGCATGAATCGATTAGTATACCTCGTAGGACGGCACATGATTCCGAGTATGCTATATAAGCTCTCCCTGTAACGACTTCTCGTTTGCCACGAGAGATGAACGTGCCGCGCCAAAAGCGCAAATCTATCGCGTTCATAACACGCCACCATCTCGAAAGAGATGAAGGTATAGTCTGCGCTGCAAGTGATTGCAGAACGCCACATCGACGGGGAGGTTTGGCACCTCGATGTCGGATCGTCGCATCCTGGGGCTGTAGTAGGTCCCAAGGGTTGGGCTGTTCGCCCATTAAAGCGGTACGCGATCTGGGTTCAGAACGTCGTGAGACAGTTCGGTCCCTATCCGCTGTGGGCGCAGGAGATTTGAGGAGATTGGACCCTAGTACGAGAGGACCGGGTCGAACGAACCGCTGGTGAACCGGTTGTTCCGCCAGGAGCATAGCCGGGTAGCTATGTTCGGATCAGATAAACGCTGAAAGCATATAAGCGTGAAACTGACTCCAAGATGAGATCTCAATCCCGCAAGGGTGAAGAGTCGTGGTAGACTACCACGTTGATAGGCCGGGGGTGGAAGCGCTGCAAGGCGTGGAGCTGACCGGTACTAATAGCTCGGAAATTTTTTAAACTAGCGCTCGTGCCCTCGTGACACTGGAAGTTCTTCTCTGTACAGCTTTGCAAAGGTTTCCCCACGCGACCGGCTTGAGCTCAGGCTCGCCGTCGCGGTGGGGAATCCAATAAAGTTTCTGGCGCCCATGGCGGCGGGGTCCCACCCGTTCCCATCCCGAACACGGCAGTTAAGCCCGCCAGCGCCGATGATAGTCGGGCCGCAGGGCCCCTCGAAAGTAGGACGGTGCCAGATTAATGTACGAAGGCTCGCCGCAAAAACGGCGAGCCTTTTTTTATCGGAAATCGAAAGCAGTACCACAAAAGGGAGGGCGTAGATAAGATGAACGAACTGGAAACGATCGGCTACGCCAACGAGGCCGAGGATAAGTACGGGCAACTTGCACTCGTCGACATTCCGGCAGAAGCGGCGGCGCACGAGCCCTGGTTCAACTGCACCCTGACGACCGTTAACGACGCGGTAATACGCCTGGGCCTCTTCAAAGGGGAGTTTCCGTGGCACAAGCACGATGAGCAGGATGAGTTCTTCCTCGTGCTCGACGGCGAGATCTACATGGATACCGAAGCGAGCGGCTCAATTCTCTTAAAACGTAATCAAGGCTTCACCGTCCCCAAGGGCACGATGCATCGGCCGCGCTCGCCCGAGAAATCGCTCGTGCTCATGGTCGAGCGCGTCGGCATCGTGCCGACCGGAGATTGACGAAAGAGGTAGTTACGCCCGCGCGATCGGCGCGAACTCGGAACGGAATGCGTCGGGCGTGAGATTGGTCACCGCCGCAAGCGTATCGAGCTTCGCGCGGTCGGTAAAGTCGGCCGGATCGAGGTAGACCATGTAATCGCGCGCTACGCGGTAGGCCTCGGTCGTCAGATCGACTTGGCGCGTGCGAATCCGTCCGGTTGCGGGGTCGAGCAGATCGCTCAGATCGAGCGGACGGACGTTGCCGCCCTCGAGCGCGATCAACGCGCCGCTTCCACCGTCGACGAGGTAACGCACCGCGCCGAAACCGAGCGTGCGCGTGTAATCCACGTCGAACGGGACGGGCTTGGCGCAGCGCAGCTCGTAGCCAATGTCTTTGGCGTGCACGACAGAATCGACGCCGATCGCTTCCAGCCGCGCCCGCACCGCATCGCGCAGGATGACGCCGAGCGGAACGTCGGCAAGACGTACGTTACCGAACGAGTCTCGTCCGAGATTATCGTTAGCGCTGAAGACGTCTTCCCAGATCTTCTCGGCGATCCCCTCGGCGACCACGGCGATGCCGTGCTGGCGGCCGACCGCGCGGCGTTTGACGATCGCGCCCACGATGGTGTCGGTCACCGACGCGAGCGTGGCGCGATCCGGGAACTCTTCGGGGAGCACCGCGAGTGTCGAGCCGGCAGCCTTGCACATTCCCAGTGAGAGCGAACCGGATTTGCGCCCCATGCAGACAACGACGTACCACCGCGCCGTCGTGCGGGCATCCTCCATGAGACTTTCGAGGATGCCGGCGCCAACCGACCGCGCCGTCTCGAATCCGAAGGTCGGTGCGTTCTCGGGAAGCGGAAGATCGTTGTCAATCGTCTTGGGGACCGTTGCGACGCCGATGCGGCCACGCGTTTGCTCGGCGATTCGCGCCGCCCCATAGGTCGTGTCGTCGCCGCCGATGCAGACGAGGTAACGAATTGCGAGCTCGCCGAGCGATCGCACGCAGCGTTCGAGCGTCGCGGCGTCTTTGGCTGGGTTCGTGCGCGACGTGCGCAGCATGGAGCCGCCGCTCGTGTGGATGCGCGAAACCTGATCGAACGTGAGCTCGACCGTGTGCGGCGTGCGCCCTGCCGCAAGATCGCGATAACCATCATAGATTCCGACGGCACGCAAGCCGCACTTGAATGCCTCCATCGCCGCCGACGCGATGACCCCGTTGATGCCGGGCGCCGGTCCGCCGCCGACGAGAATCGCGAGAGTCTCAGCCATGCTTGGGACGTATACGATAGATCACGCCGGCATCATCGTCGGCTACGAAGAGCGATCCCTGCGCTCCGACCGCCAAGCCGCTCGGCCGTCCGGCGCGGTCCGTACAGCCCGATTGAAAGCCCGTCACAAAGTCGCTCCATTGCGCTGAAGGGTTATTCCAATCTACCGCGCGGGCAGGTCTGTCGCCGGACATCGGCACGAAGACGACTCGAGCGGGCGCGGCGTCGCACCCGCGCGAATCGCGGTGCCACGAGCCGTGCGCGGCGGCGAAGAGTCCGCCGCGATAAGAGTCTGGGAAAACGTAATCCCCCGAAGTGTGTAGCGGATAGAAGGCGGCAGCGAGGATCGTCGAGTATGCCGGGAGTTCTACGAGCGGAACCACGGTCTGCGCGCACTGCGCGCCACGCACGTAGGCGTGACGATTCTCTTCGCACTGCGGCCAGCCGTAGTCGGCGTCGCCGGGATGCGCGGAGAGATCGTCGAGAAACTCGTAAGGGTGGCCAAAAGGCAGATCGTCTTGTCCGGCGTCGCCGACCCAGAGCGCGCCAGTATTCGGATTAACGGTCAGCGCGACCGCGTTGCGAATCCGCTTTGCGCGCTGCGCGAAGCCGGAACCATCGGGATTCACGACCGAAACCGCCGCGCGCGTTGGATCGACCTCTACGCACGGACTTCCGCCGAGCATCGATGCGTTGCACGAGGACCCGGCCGAGACGTAGAGCTTTCCGCCGGCGTACGCAACCGACGTCGTGGTATGCACGTCGCCGTCGGTGCCCGGTGCAACCGTGCCGGAACGGACGTCGGCGACGCGGCGAAGGGCCGCGGCGCGGTTCTCGCCGCGATAGGGAATCGCCCAAACATGGTGCATCGTCGCAACGTATATCGTACGCTGCTCCCCGGAATAGGCGACGCCGGAGGCGCGTTCGTCGTCGAAGCTCGCGAACACCGCGGCGGGGCGCGCGTTAGCTTCGGCGTTTCTGACGAGATAGACGTTGCTTCCGCGAGTGCCGACGACAAGATCGCCGTTGGGAAGCGCGGCGAGCTCGCGTGCGCCTGCGACGTTTGCGATCGATTCGATCTGAAATGCCGGCGGGACGCGCAGCGCCGAGATCGCCGGCGCGCACGCGGCCAGCAAGAGTGCCGCGAAAAAGAGAGCGGCGCGCATAACAATCCTTTCGGTTGCGTGCGCGCCGTCACCCGGCAGCGGAAGTTGCGAAGTTAGGCCGGCGGGGGCCCGGAAGGTTGCTGCTCGTCGGGCGGGGGGCCCTGTTGATACTGCGGCGGTCCCTGTTGCTGATATTGCTGATCGGGCGGTCCCTGCTGTTGGTAGCGCTGATCGGGCGCTCCTTGTTGATCTTGATATCCCTGCTGATATCCTTGATCGTTACCGCCTTGTTGCATCTGCGCGCGGCGCTGCTGCATCTGCGCGCGTTGCGCGCGCATCTGCTGGTGCAGCTGGTTCTGCTGATCGGGCGTCAGCACGCCCATCAACTGGTGCCGCAGTGCGCGAGTCGCCGCGGGGTCTCGCGGGCTTCCTTCGGGATGCGTCTGCGAGTACTGGTTGATAAGCGCTTGAACGCGTTGCTGCTGGTCGCCCGAAAGGTTAAGGCGGCCCAACCGCTTCGCCCAGCGATGCTGCATGTGCGCCTCGCTTGGGGTGGAACGATTCTGCGAGTGCACGCCGGGGGACTGCTGATTTTGCTGGGCTGACGCGCCGAGCGGCACTGCGAGTGCCGCCGCGAGGGCGCCGATCGCCAAGAGGTTGATCTTCATAAGCTCGATAGTAACCCTCGGCGGCGGGAGGCGCCTGAACGTCGGATTAGGACCTACCAAGCGGCCGAATTGCAACTGCGTTAATCGATGGTGAGACGTGCTCTTCGAAACGCTTGAAGTTGTCGAAGAAGAGCTGCGCAAGCTTGCGCGCCTGCTCGTCGTAGGCGTCGCGGTCGGGCCAAGCGTTGCGCGGGTTAAGGACCTCGCTCGGAACGTCGGGTACGTGGCGCGGCACCATCAAGCCGAAGAAGGGCTCTCTCTCGTAATCGTTCTGAATGCGGCCTTCAATCGCCGCGTTTACCATCGCGCGCGTGTGCGCAATCGACATGCGGTGACCGACACCGTACGGTCCTGCGGTCCAACCGGTATTGACCAGCCAGCAGTCGACGCCGTGCTCGTCGATCTTCTTGCCCAGAAGGCGCGCGTACACCGTCGGATGGTGAACCATGAACGGCGCGCCAAAACAGGTCGAGAAAGTCGCTTGCGGCTCGCTGACGCCGCGCTCGGTACCGGCGACCTTCGCCGTGTAGCCGGAGAGGAAATGATACATCGCTTGGTCGCGAGAGAGCTTCGAGATCGGCGGAAGGACGCCGAACGCATCGGCCGTCAGCATGATGATCGTCTTCGGGTGGCCGGCTTGGCTCGTCGGCACGACGTTTGGAATGAACTCGAGCGGATATGCGGCGCGCGTGTTCTCGGTCTTCGCATCGGAGTCGACGTCGAGCGAGCGCGTCTGTTCGTCGTACACGACGTTCTCGAGTACGGTCGAGAAATGGTGCGTCGCCGCCCAAATCTCCGGTTCAGCAGTTGCCGATAGGCGAATTACTTTTGCGTAGCAGCCGCCTTCGAAGTTGAAGACACCATCGGCGGACCAGCCATGCTCGTCGTCGCCGATCAACGGGCGGTGGGAATCGGAGGAGAGCGTCGTCTTGCCGGTACCGGAGAGCCCGAAGAGGATGGCAACGTCACCGCTTCTGCCGACGTTGGCCGAGCAATGCATCGGCAGCGTTTCGCGCAGCGGTAAAAGGTAGTTCATGATCGTGAAGACGGACTTCTTGATCTCGCCTGCGTAACGCGTTCCTCCGATCAAGATCAGCCGGCGCGCGAAGTTCACCAAGATGAACGTGCCGGTACGCGTGCCGTCGCGCCCGGGATCGGCGCTAAAGAGTGAGGCGTCGACGACGGTAAACTCGGGCGTAAAGTCGGCTTCCGGCCGCTGCGGTGTGATAAAGAGATGGCGCGCGAAGAGGCTCTGCCAGGCGAGCTCGGTGTAGACGCGCAGCGGGACGCGGTAACGCTCGTCGGCGCCGACATAACAATCGAGACCGTACGCTTCGCGCTCGGAGAAATGCGCGGCGACGCGATCCCAGAGCGCGTCGAAGCGCTCGGCGTCGATAGGCTGGTTGGCGTCATTCCAGTCGATG
>Ga0153928_1001471_pt1 | contig 10464 bp, 8 predicted proteins | sample TSNJ012MetaG_FD_106656 | JGI IMG/M metagenome (GOLD analysis project Ga0153928, IMG submission 106656) | Attine ant fungus gardens microbial communities from New Jersey, USA - TSNJ012 MetaG | ecosystem: Host-associated > Fungi > Mycelium > Unclassified | place: USA: New Jersey, Wharton State... | reverse complement strand
CTGCATGTTCTTTTTCCTCCTCTTTTTTAGGGTTCCAGCAGTTCCCGGACAATCTGATTGACCATTGCCGGGTCCGCTTTGCCTTTCATTGCGCGCATCGTCTGTCCGACGATGAATCCCATGGATTTCTCTTTGCCGGCTCTGTAATCAGCGACCGACTGGGGATTGGCCGCCACGATGCCTTCAATCGTGCTTCTTAAAGCACCTTCATCGTTGACCATCCGAAGCCCCTGTGCCTCCACGTACATTTCCGGGTCCGTATTGTTTGCAAAAATTTCTTCGAATACTGTCCTGGCGACAGTACGGTTGATCACACCGTCCTCCACCAGCTGAACCAGCTTTGCCAGGTGCCGTGGGGCAAACGACAGCTCCTCCGGCTCCTGTTCGTGCTCCTTTAGCAGCCGCATCCCTTCAACCATCAGCCAGTTGGACACTTCCTTGGGGCGGCCGCAGACAGCGACCGTTTCCTCGAAAATATCGGCCATATGCTTGGTGCCGGTCAGAATCTCGGCGTCATACCGGGGAATCTGGAATTCGTTTTCATACCGGGCCAGCTTTTCGGTCCGCAGCTCCGGCTGCTGATCTTTGATTCTGGCAATCCATTCATCACTGATGCGGATCGGAACCAGGTCCGGATCCGGGAAATAGCGGTAATCCTGAGCATCTTCCTTGGAACGCATGGCATGAGAAGTTTCCTTATTATCATCCCACCGCCTGGTCTCCTGAATGACCTTTTTTCCTTCTTCCAGCAGCTCGATCTGACGCCGGCGTTCGCCTTCAATGGCTCTGGCAATCGCCTTAAAGGAGTTCAGGTTCTTCATCTCGGTTCTGGTACCAAACGCCAAAGCCCCTCTTTCCCGGACCGATAAATTCACATCTGCCCGCATGGAACCTTCCTGCAGCTTGCAATCAGAAGCCCCCAGATACTGAATCAACAGCCGCAGCTTCTCCAGATAAGCAATCACCTCATCGGCACTGCGCATATCCGGCTCCGAGACAATTTCGATCAATGGTACACCGCTGCGGTTGTAATCTACCAGCGAACAGTCCTCCCATTCATCGTGAATCAGTTTTCCGGCATCCTCCTCCATATGGATTTCATGAATACCGATCTTTTTCTTGCCGCCGCCAGTTTCAATCTCTACCCAGCCATCGTAACAGATCGGCAGGTACAGCTGGGAGATCTGGTAGTTCTGCGGGTTGTCAGGATAAAAATAATTCTTCCGGTCGAACTTACAATATTGGTGTATCTTACAGTTGGCCGCCAGACCCACTGCCAAAGCATATTCCACTACCTGTTGATTCAATACCGGCAGGGAGCCGGGCATGCCGGTGCAGACCGGGCAGGTATGGGTATTGGGCGCACCGCCGAACCGGGTGGAACAGGAACAGAAGATTTTCGCTTTGGTGGCAAGCTCCACATGAACTTCCAGGCCAATGACCGTTTCGTATTCCATTTGTCTGCTCATCTTATCTGCCCTCCTGTGCCGTTGTCTTCGCCAATGGCGGAGCCATGTAGCTGCGGCTGCATTGGAAAGCATATCCGGCCCGAATCAGCTTCTTCTCCTGGAAGCAATCACCAATCAGCTGTAAACCAATGGGAAGCCCCCGGGCATCCACTGCGCACGGTACGGTCAGACCGGGTAATCCGGCCAGATTCACCGATATTGTATATATATCACCCAGGTACATCTTCAAAGGATCCTGTAAGGATTCTCCCAACTTTGGCGCCGTCGTCGGCGCTGTCGGTGCTAATATCATATCATACTTTTTGAAAGCTTTGTCAAATTCTTGTTTGATCAATGCTTTTGTCCGCAATGCTTTCAGATAATAAGCGTCATAATAACCGCTGCTGAGGACAAAAGCTCCCAGCATGATCCGCCGTTTTACTTCTGGTCCAAAGCCTTCGGAACGGCTTTTCTTATACATGCTGTGCAGACCTTCATAGGCACCGGCCCGGTGACCGTACTTTACGCCGTCAAACCGGGATAAGTTGGAACTGGCTTCGGCGGCCGCTATGGTGTAATAGGCCGGAATGGCATATTCCACCAGCCCCAGATCAAAGGTTTCCACCACCGCACCTTTCTCTTCCAATACCCTGGCGGCCGCCAGAACCGCCGCCCTGACTTCCGGATCCAGGCCCTCGCCCAGGTAGTCTTTCGGAATACCGATCCGCATCCCCTCTACATCATCTACCAGGGCGGAGGTAAAATCATACTCTTCCCGCCTTATCGAGGTACTGTCTTTCGGGTCATAAGCTGCAATCACTTCTAAAATTGCCGCACAGTCTGACACATCCCTGGCTACCGGGCCAATCTGATCCAGCGAGGAGCCGTAGGCCACCAGGCCATAGCGGGATACGGTCCCGTACGTTGGCTTGATCCCGGTTACACCGCAAAAGGAGCTGGGCTGACGGATCGACCCGCCGGTGTCCGAACCCAGGGCGTAAAAGCATTCGTTCGCTGCCACTGCCGCACAGGAACCGCCGGAAGATCCCCCCGGTACATGTTCCGGATTCCAGGGGTTTTTGGTTTCGCCATAAGCCGAAGTCTCAGTGGTGCTGCCCATGGCAAATTCGTCCATATTGGTTTTACCTAAAATCACTGCTCCGGCGGCTTTCAGGCGTTTGACGGCTTCCGCCGTATAGGTCGGCATAAAGTTGGCCAGCATCCTGGAACTGCAGGTGGTCAGCAACCCTTCTGTACACATATTATCTTTAATTGCTACCGGAACTCCAGCCAGGGGGCCGGTGAGAAGTCCAGCGTCAATCTGCTGCTGCACTTTGACCGCCCGGTGTCTTGCCCCTTCTTCGTCGACGGTTACATAACAGTTCAAAACCGGCTCCAGGGCTTTCATCTGCGCCAAAGACGCTTCGACCGCCGCCATGACCGTTATTTCTTTATCTTTTATCTTCTTGCCCAGCGCTGTCGCTGTCAAATCGAGAATATTCACGGTGTCTCCTTCCCCTATTCCACTGTTTTCGGTACCTTAAAGGCACCGCTTTTCCGGGCCGGTGCATTCTGCAGGATCTTGTCGCGTTCATCACCATTTACCACAATATCCTCACGAAATACATTGTCCATCGGAAATACATGGGACATTGGCTCTACCCCGGCGGTATCCAGTTCATTCATTTTATCAATATAATCCAGCATGCTGCCCATATCTTTCCTGGCGGCTTCCTGCTCGGCCCGGGAAAGCTCCAGCTTTGCCAGGATTCCAATATATTCCATGGTTTCGTCCGAAATAATATTTGCCATGTTCGATACTCCTTTCTCCGGTGCCCCTGCCTATGGCTCCAGTCTGGTGACATCTCTGGGGAACAAGGTCGTCTCACGGACGTTCTGCTCATCCAGCAGGCGCATGGTCAGACGCTCCAGGCCCAGACCCAGACCGCCATGAGGCGGCATTCCGTATTTGAAAATCATCAGGTAATCCTTGATATCCGCCGGATTCATCTCCCGCTTTGCCATCTTATCAAGAATCATCTGGTAATCATGGATCCGCTGGCCGCCGGTGGTAATCTCAAGGCCTTTGAACAGCAGGTCAAAGCTTAAGGTAAACCGGTTGTCAGCCGGATCATCCATCGCATAAAAGGGTCGTTTTTTGGCCGGATAATGGGTGACAAAGACAAAATCGCTGTCATACTCTTCCTTAAAATAACGGCCGATCAAAACTTCCTCTTCCGGCTCCAGATCAAAGGGATTACGGATTTTCCGGTCATATTTTGCGGCCGCCAGTTCCTTCGCCTGATCAAAACGGACCTGGGGAATCTGCTCCACCTTCGGCAGCTCTACGCCCAGCAAATCCAGTTCTTTCTGATATTCCGCTGCCAGCAGCTTCATGGTATACTGCAAAAAACCGGTTTCCATTGCCATCACATCTTCAAAACTGTCAATATAGCCCATCTCAAAATCCAGGCTGACATATTCATTCAAATGCCGGGTGGTATTGTGCTTTTCCGCCCGGAATACCGGCGCTGCTTCAAATACCCGGTCATAAATCCCCACCATAATCTGCTTGTAAAATTGCGGGCTCTGTCCCAGCTCCGCCTTTTTATTAAAATAATTCAGGCGAAAGACATTGGCCCCGCCTTCTGCGCCCCGGGCAACGATCTTCGGAGTGCGCACCTCGGTAAACCCCTGGCCGTGAAGAAAATCCCGGAAGCCCCGGACAATCCCTTCCTGAATCTTGAATTTGGCACGTTCTCTGACATTTCGCAGGGAAACCGGCCGCAAGGCCAGTTTGGTCTCTAAAGACGTATTCATTTTCCACTTATTAATCGCAATCGGCATTGCCTCTGCCGGCTCTGACAACACGGTAATCTCCCTTAGCCGGATTTCAAAACCGTGAGGGGCACGTTCCTCCAGAGCCACCACACCGGCCACACGGACCGCCGCCTCTTCTTTTAATTCCTTCAGGGAAAGATTGGTCTTTCCTTCCTCCATGACACACTGGACCAGGCCTTCGGCTTTTCGCAAAATGACAAATGCAACTTCCCCCATATCCCGGATATTGTGCACCGTACCCTCCAGCAATACTGACTGCCCGGCATAATCACCGTCCAGAATGGCCTGAATCCCAATTGTTTTCTTTTCTTTGATGCCAGTTAAAAATTCCATGGTTATTCTCCTTCCTTCCATTGTGTTTTTTCCGGTTCGGAGAACTTCTGGCTGCAAAAATCCCGTCCCGGAATACTGTTACATATTCCGGGACGGGACAAAAGTTTTACTCATGTTCCGCGGTACCACCCGCATTGAGACTGCCGGCACTGCTGGCATTCCCCACTCATACACGTAACGTGTGCCAACGGATATCCCTACTAAATTTCAGAATATCAGCTCCGGAGTGTTCCCTTTCGCCGAGTCCAACCTGACAGCGCTCTCAGTCGGTGACGCCATCTTCCTGTCGAAGTCCTGCCGGCAAGAGTCTCCTTCACAGCTATTATCGTGCTTTGCTACACTAAATTGGTATTATGATAGCACAACCGGTTTTGCTTTGCAAGACCATTTTTAAAAAAATTTAACCGTGATTGACAATTATCCTGAAAAGGGTTAGAATAATCAGCATGCTTACTACCTGGGAGGAAATAAGAATTATGTCTGCAAATACACAACCAACCGAACATAAGATGGGTGCCATGCCCATTCCCAAATTGCTGATCACCATGTCATTGCCCATGATTATTTCCATGCTGGTGCAGGCCTTTTATAACATTGTCGACAGCATCTTTGTAGCCCGGATCGACGAAGCGGCTCTGACCGCCGTGTCCATGGCTTTTCCCATCCAGAACCTGATGATTGCCGTATGTTCCGGTACCTGCGTCGGTGTCAATGCCTTACTGTCCCGTTCACTGGGTGAGCAAAAACCAAAGGATGCCCAGTCAGCCGCAACCAATGGCCTCTTTCTGGCCGTTCTTGGCGCAATTGCTTTTGCTTTATTTGGTATCTTTGGCGCACGTGCCTTTTTTGCCAGCCAGACAAATGATCCGTTGATCATTGAATATGGTGTCCAGTATCTGCAGATTTGTACCATCTTCAGTTTTGGCCTCTTTCTTGAGATCACGCTGGAACGGATTCTGCAATCCACCGGGCGGACCATTTATAACATGTATTCGCAGGGCATCGGTGCGATTACCAACATCATCCTGGATCCGATCTTGATTTTTGGACTGTTCGGTTTCCCGGCACTGGGAATTCGCGGTGCTGCCATTGCCACCGTGCTGGGACAGATTTTTGCCATGTTTTTATCACTGCTTTTTAATTTAAAATTTAATTCCGATATCAGCATCAAAATGAGGGGCTTCCGGCCTCATGGCCAAACCATCCGGATTATTTATGCCGTCGGTATTCCTTCCATCATCATGATTTCCATTTCCTCGGCCATGACCTATGGTTTAAACCTGATTCTGGGCGCTCTTGATACGGTTGCCGTCACCATTCTGGGCGTGTATTTTAAACTGCAGAGCTTTGTCTTTATGCCGGTCTTCGGTTTAAATAACGGGATGATTCCGATTATCGCTTATAACTATGGCGCGAAAAACAAGAAGCGGATTATAGATACCATAAAACTGAGCATTATCATTGCGATCGGCATTATGTTGGCCGGATTGGTGCTCTTCCAGACCTTTTCGGTTCAGCTCCTGCAATTGTTCAATGCCTCCGACAATATGCTGAAGGAAGGGGTTCCGGCCCTAAGGCAAATCAGTTTAAGTTTTATCTTTGCCGGTTACTGCATCATCGTCAGTTCGGTCTTCCAGGCTTTGGGCAACGGTGTCTACAGTCTGATCGTCTCCATTGCCAGACAGCTGCTGTGTATCCTGCCGGCGGCTTATTTCCTGGCAAATACATTTGGCCTGCATACTGCCTGGTATGCCTTTCCGCTGGCAGAGATTGTCTCGCTGACCCTCTGTACCATTCTTTTTAAGCGGATTTATAATCAAAAGATTAAAATAATTGATAAATATTCTTGACAATCAGACTCCGGTTCGCTAGAATATTGAGAGATAAGGGAGTAATCAGCACACTTTCCCGTGTGTAGTAAGGTCAACATACTGATATGCAAATATCTGGCTTTATTCCCGCGGGCAATGAGCCATGAGCAGGAACGGTTTCCTGCTTTTGGCAAATGACGCGAGGGTCAAATCCCCTGGTACTGCGGGTTTTGACTTTGAATGATGAGACTTGTCTGCAGAATTTTCTGCAGACGGGTCTTTTTTTACTCCTGATTACTATTCTCAAATAATGGAGGAATACACATGTCGTTACTGGAGTTATTTATTCTTGCGGTTGGTTTGTCCATGGATGCCTTTGCCGTATCCATCTGTAAAGGTCTGTCTTTTAGAAAAATGAGCGTAAAAAATGCCGTCACCGTCGGGCTGTATTTCGGCGGTTTTCAGGCCGGAATGCCGCTGCTTGGTTATTTACTGGGAATGCAGTTTCAGGAGGCCATTGTTAACATCGACCACTGGATTGCTTTGATCCTGCTTTCTATTATTGGGCTCAACATGATTCGGGAAGCTTTGAACAAAGAAGAGGAGACTCCCCCGCACCCGGCGGAATGGGAAGAGAACTGCGACGATTCACCGGATGTGAAAAATATGCTGTTACTGGCGATTGCTACCAGTATTGATGCGCTGGCCATCGGCGTTACCTTTGCCTTCCTGCGGGTGCAGATTGTTCCCGCCGTTACGTTCATTGGCCTGACCACATTTATCCTGTCAGCCATCGGCGTAAAGGTTGGAAATGTGTTCGGAACCAGGTATAAAGCCAAAGCCGAATTATTTGGCGGTGCTATTTTGATCTTAATGGGGCTGAAAATATTAGTGGAGCATCTGTTCGGATAACCGGCCCAGATGCCCACAGTTAGTACAGCTAGATACGAACCTTCCGGAAATTCTTCTTGCCGCGTTTTACGATTACACCATCACCGCTTAGCTGTTCTCTGGTGAAAATCACTTTGAAATCTTTCACCGGCACTCCATCTACGGAAACGCCTCCCTGCTCCACATTTCTTCTGGCCTCGGAACGGGAAGATGACAAACCGGATTTTTGCAGGATGTTGAGAATATCAATGACACCATCCGTGAAATCGTCTTCGCGCAGTTCGCAGGTTGGCATATCTGCAGAATTTCCGCTGCCGCCAAACAATGCCCTGGAAGCTTCCTGGGCTTTTTTTGCTTCTTCGTCACCGTGGACCAGCCCGGTCAATTCCCAGGCCAGAATTTCCTTGGCCGTATTCAATTGGCTGCCTTCCCACTGATCCATCTCGTCAATCTGCTCGATTGGCAGGAATGTCAGCATCCGCAGACACTTGAGGACATCCCCATCGGCGATATTGCGCCAGTACTGGTAGAATTCAAATGGGGTGGTCCTCTCCGGATCCAGCCAGACCGCACCGGACTGGGTCTTGCCCATCTTCTGGCCTTCTGCGTTCATCAGCAGGGTGATCGTCATCGCATGAGCATCCTTGCCTAACTTCCGGCGAATCAATTCGGTACCGCCTAACATGTTGCTCCACTGGTCGTCACCGCCAAACTGCATATTACAGTCGTACCGGCGGAACAGCTCGTAGAAGTCGTAGCTCTGCATAATCATGTAGTTGAACTCCAGGAAGCTTAAGCCCTTTTCCAGCCGCTGTTTGTAGCACTCCGCCCGCAGCATGTTATTGACCGAGAAGCAGGCACCTACTTCCCGTAAAAAGTCCACATAGTTTAATTCCAGCAGCCAGTCGGCATTGTTTACCATCAGGGCTTTTCCCTCACCAAAATCAATAAACCGGCTCATCTGTTTTTTAAAGCACTCACAATTGTGTTCGATGATTTCTTTGGTCATCATCTGACGCTGGTCGGACCGGCCGGACGGATCACCAACCATACCGGTACCGCCGCCGATCAGGGCGATGGGCTTATTGCCCGCCATCTGCAGACGTTTCATCAAACACAGGGCCATGAAATGACCGACGTGCAGACTGTCGGCAGTCGGGTCAAAGCCAATATAGAATATGGCTTTTCCTTCATTGACCATCTTTTTGATCTCTTCTTCGTTGGTTACCTGGGCGATCAGGCCGCGGGCAACCAGTTCTTCGTAACAATTCATCTTCTTTCTCCTCGTCTTCTTGGTTTTTTGCAGTAGTCCTAATTAAAAAAACCCCGTCCTTTTGAATGTTCAAAAGGACGAGGATTACGCTCGTGCTACCACCTTATGTTTGTAAACGGCTCACACCGTTTACCTTATCGAGCACCTTGCTTTCACGGACATGCCCTGATCTGGGCCGCGGGCAGGATGTTCTGGCACGGTAACGGGTGCGGGAATCCGTCATAGCCTACTGAATTATAAAAATCGTTCGGTATGAAGCTCAAAGATGTATTCACAATCTGCGTTCCACGCGCCTCTCATCAACCGGCTGCTTTCTGTGTGGAGAAACTGACTGCTACTTGTTCTTATCATCGCTGGCTTATTCAATTGCTCTGATAATGCACATTATAGACATTGCATCTTGATTTGTCAAGGGATGTGTTGGGAAAATAATTCTTACGGGCTGATCATTCCGGCTGCGCCAGCCATGGCTTCGGCAATATCGTACATGTTCGTCACTTCGCCCACCAAAAGCTGATCCTTTAAATGATAATAATCCAGGCAGGTGCCACAGGAGCGGATCTGCACCCCCCGGGCTTCCATTGCCTTTAAGTCCTCCAGGCTGTCCGACCCTTCCGTTGTTAAGGTTACACCACCATTATAAAACAGGATTTTTTCCGGCAGTTCTTCCATCTGGCTTAAGGCATAAAGATACCCTTTCATAAGAATCTTGCCCAGTTCATCACTCCCGGTGCCCATGCCCGCCGAACGGATCACCACCAGCAGCCCGCTCCGGCCGGCCGCCCCGGACACCGGGACCGGCGTCGCCACGGCAACGTGATCCGCCGGTCCGCCGGCAGCATCAGGCTCTATCCGCACTGTAAAATGCGTTTCATTCTGCTTCTCCATTGCAAATCCACCACCCAGATTCTGCGTCATCCGCCGCAGATTCTCCACGGCCATTTCATTATCTACGTGGACTTCCAATATCTCTCCGGCGGCCGCTTTCTCCCATGCTTTTTTGGCCTTTACTACGGGCATCGGGCAGACATCTCCCATTGCATCAATTTTAATAATACTCATCTGAATTTCCTCCCGGTTTTCCTTTAATTATAACCGAAAGTGCATCCATTTGTACACCATGATCCAAAGGTCCATTGCCTTTCCCCAGATTCAATCCGGCCAGCAATGCTTCCGACAAATAAAATTTGGCTGCCCGCACACTGTCGGCAATACTTTTTCCCTCCGCCAAACCACAGGCAATGGCACTTGAAAGGGTACAGCCGGTTCCATGGGTGTTAACAGTCTCAATGCGGGCACCGTAAAACCAGGTACTTTGCCCGTTTTGGTACAATACGTCATTAGCCGCTCCGGTCAGGTGACCGCCCTTTACCAGCACTGCCCCCCGGCATGTTTCGCCAATCCGGCCGGCCGCCTGCTCCATATCACTCTCGCTGGTAATCGTCATTCCGGACAACACCTCCGCCTCCGGAATATTAGGTGTCAGCACGGTCGCCAACGGTAACAGCTCCTGCACAAACACTTCCATTGCATCCGCCTCCATCAGCCGGCTTTTGCTGGTGGACACCATCACCGGATCCAGCACAATATTCTGCGCCTGATACTGCCTTAACTTTTCAGCAATTACCTGAATAATCTCTTTTTGTGACACCATGCCGATTTTGACCGCATCCGGTACAATATCCGTGAAGACACAATCCAGCTGACGGGCGACAAATTCCGGTGCCACATTAAAGATTCCCGCCACACCGGTGGTATTCTGTGCCGTCAATGCGGTAATTACGCTCATTCCATAAGTCCCCATTGCCAGCATGGTCTTCAGATCCGCCTGGATTCCGGCCCCGCCGCTGCAGTCAGAGCCGGCGAT